>Ga0207939_1000123_pt1 | contig 27663 bp, 41 predicted proteins | sample LakMenEpi02Jun12_FD_150663 | JGI IMG/M metagenome (GOLD analysis project Ga0207939, IMG submission 150663) | Freshwater microbial communities from Lake Mendota, WI - 02JUN2012 deep hole epilimnion (SPAdes) | ecosystem: Environmental > Aquatic > Freshwater > Lentic | place: Lake Mendota, Madison... | reverse complement strand
ATGATAAACCCATCCTTCATTTGTTCCAAATGTTATCGTTGCATTTGATCCAACAAATACATTATTATAAACAGTTCCACCCATTTGCATTCCAAACGGAAGATTCATTTGAACCCCAGCATCATCTACTCCAGCCAAAACATTTGTGCTAGTTCCAATAGTGGCTTGTAAATTGTTGACTGCTGTTTGGGCAGCATCAATAGCAAGGTTTGCTTGAGTTAATTCGGTTTGTGCGGTGGCTTGTGCTGTTGTTGCTGTTGTTTTTGCTGCAATGGCTTCGGATATTTGTACCTGTGCAGTTGATGTGTCAATATTATTTATAGAGGTTTGGGCTGTTATAATTGTATTTTTTGCATCCTGAATTACTTGCGAACTTTGATCTATTGGTGTGACGGCTAAGTTTATGCCATTAATTGTAGCGGTGGCTGTGTCTACTAAGGCTACATTTGATTGTGCTAATGTTACTGTGGCTGTCACTGTATCTACCGCTGCTTGGGCTTCTACTCTTTCAGCAACCGCTACTGCTATAGTGGCTGTGGCAGTATCTGTGGCTGCAATAGCCTGTTGAACCTCTGTGGTAGCCGTTGCAAGGGCTGTGTTAACTGCCTGTTGAGCGGGGCTTACAACAACTTGTTCTTGATTATTTCCTTCTGTTGCCCAAGCATAACTTGGTCCAATAAAAAATAGCCAACCCGTTACAAAAAGGCTAGCTAAAAAGTATTTTAACTTTCTACTCAATTGGATCTCCAATATAACAAAACTTTTGTTACATTGAAATTATAACACAAATAATTACTTAAATTATTTTAGTTACTTAGGATTGTCTGTTTTGTAAAAACCGTTTCCTTTAAATTGTACCCCAACTGATCCATAAACCCTTGTAGTTCTGTATCCGCATGCGGGGCATGCAGGAACAGTCTCTTTATCTTCAAACTTTCTATTAACCTCTATAGATTTATCGCAATCTATACATCCATATTCATAAATTGGCATTACTTGCCGCTTCTCTTTCTTCTGTCTGCTAAAGCTACAAAGTCTTTAACTTTAGTCTCACCCATATATGACCAGGCATAGCCATCTTCAATCATTTGTTCATTAATAGATTTATCATTTCCGTCAAGGTAGATCCATCCCAAAATGCGTCCATATTTTTCTGAACTATCTGGCTTTTCTGTTTTTACAACAATTTTTTTAGCATCTTTAAATTTGTACTTAAGATACTCTTTAGATTCTAGACCTAAAGTTTTTTCAAGTTTATCTGTTGTTCTTGACTCTGGAGTATCTATTCCTGCTAATCTTAATCTTTGAGAATATGAAATGCTAAATCCAAGATCAATATCTACATCTATGGTGTCTCCGTCTACTACTTTTATTACCTGCTTAATTCTATATTCAAACACATTGCTCCTTAAATTAAAAGAGCCTTTTATAGACATGCTCAGGTCCATTCAGTTATTTAAAGTCGCTGTCTCCCCCGACTATCCTGGGCAGCGATGCCCTATCTGCGACTCCCCGATGAAGGGGTGCAGATTTCTATTATACTATTTTTTTGTTTTCTTGGTAGAAGGAGCCGCAATTACTTTTTGTGGCTCTAAGGCATCAACAATATCAAATGTTTTTGGTTTTGCTTCCTCTGGGACATTTCGTACAATTAGCACTTTTAATACCCCATCAGACATTGATACTCCAGATACCTCCATATAGTCTGATAATGAAAAGGTTCTTGTAAAAGATCTACCACCAATTCCTTTATGGATATAATCTTTTGGATCTGATTCAGAAGTTGATCCTTTAATGGTCAGAACATTTTTTTCTTGTTCTACCTGAACATCCTCTTTTTTAAAACCAGCTAATGCAAGCTCAATAATATAATCATCATCATTTAATTTTACTAAATTATATGGTGGATAATTTGTTGAATTATGCATTACCTTTTCTAGATCCTTGAAGTGGCGATCCCAACCAATAAAAAATGGATCTTTGAATAGATCCAGTGTGAAACTACTTACCATTTTATTCCTCCTTTAAGCGAATAAGTTAATATACGGACCCCGTTAGGCGGTCCGTATATATTATATCAAATTTTTTATTTATTTAGCAAATTGATATTTACTTAGACTTCTTTTTAACTACCTTTTTAGCAGTTTTTTTCTTTGCTGGAGCCTTTTTGGTTTTAGTCTTTGTGACCTTAACTGTCTCTAGTTTTACTGGAAATAGTTCTTGTGGAAACAGATATTCTTTGATTTTTTTTAGCATTTTTTTTCTCCTAGTATATTTTCTTTTTCTTGTCTTTCATTTTTTGCTCATCTGAAGTTGCTGCATATAAAGCTCTCATTTGGGCAAGAGCTGCAGTTCTTCCTGGATGGCAACCTTTTAATTCACCTTCATCATTAACTACGGCATATCCATTGCATCCTGATACGCCTTGTTTAACACTGTATGGCATTTTTATCTCCTAGTCGTTTGGTATTTCGTTTTTTAAAATTTCAATCAGTCCATATTCTTTTGCCTTGCTATGTCCTTCTGGACTTAATGTAAATTTTACTTCTAGATCTTCGTTATATTCTACAGACAATAGACCTTCTTCATACAATTTAATTAAAGATTGATCTATATGCTCTATATGTGACTCCCATAGCTCTGGAGCCAATTCTTCTGCCGCCTCTGTAATGGCATAAATAATTTCACCATTCTCATCTACACCTTCAAGCGTTATGGCACCAATACTTAAATAGTATTCTAACCTATCTGATGAATCGTCCATCGGCATATCTGATTCCATATATTAATTATACTCCAACATCTATAGAGTCCCGTCCTCATTCTTGTCTATAGTGTTTTCAACTAATTGCTGAACATATTCAGAAAAGTGCTTTCTAATATTTCCCGAAGGTCGTTTTCCCAAAGTAGTCCAAATTCTTTTATATTCAATAACATTAGCAAAAGTTGTTGGGCAAACTACTACCTCGTTGTATTCTTTTAAGACTGTCGGCAAAGGGACATGCTTACCACAGCATTTGCATTCCTTCGCTCTTTCCTGATACGTACTCATATTATCATCATCCTGTCCATCGCTTCCCTTAATTGATCTGGCATGTGCGGCGCCCTTATCATATTTACAACTGTAGTGTCTTTTTGATCTTTTGCAAAATCGTTGTCGTAACTCATAGACTGATATGTATGGATATTAATTTCTTGTTCCGAATTAAATTTGCTTCTAGATATAGAGTTGTAAATTGATCCGCATACCGCATCGGCCAAGTCTTTAGATCCTTTTCTTGGGTGATCTACTCTGTCTCTCATAATTTTTAACTGAAGAAGTTCATCTATTAGTAATTGAATATATGGTCCAACCAACCTTTCTTCAGCTACTATCATTGCCATATCATCATAATGTTTTTTAGCGACAGACAGAATCTCTGTATTGATGCCGTATTGTTTTAGTTGTTGCATCATGTCATGAGAATTCCATCTGTCAAAAGTACACACCCTAATTTTAAATCCCCGTGTTTTTAATAATAGAATATAATCTTTAACTTCTGTAAAATCCACAGACTTATCTTTTGTTGGTGTCCAATATCTTACAGCGTCTACTTCTACAATTGGCGCTGGTTGAGAGTAGTCATTTGTAATTTTAATATTTACCCATTTTTGTACGTGAGACATTGATACTGCACAATGGTCGTGTTTTTGTGCCAAGTCTACGTGAATAAAGTATTCTTTGTCTGGATCTGGAATAAACCACTCTTCTAGTCTTCCAAAATTATCTACTGCTAATTGCCCTACCCTAAATGCTTTTTCAATTTTTTCTTTTGATTTAAAGAAAGCATCAATAGCATCTGGTGGCATACATGCAAATCTTGATAAAGCATCTCCTGGATTTGTATAAAATGCAGTTTTAAAATCATCAATATATCTTACTGGATTAACATCCCATGTTGGTCTTTTAAGGGCAAAAACTTTAGGAATCTTATATGAGACTATATGGTCTTCTTCCCATTCAACATCAAATTCATTTCCTTCTGTATTGTCTGGCAACTCATTATCCATTTTAAATCTATGTGATTTTATTACAGTTTCTTTTTGAGCAACTACGGCATCATACCTTTGTTGAATATAATCATTCTTATATCTTGGGAAAGATAGCAATATCACTTTCCCAAAGTCTGGGAAACGGGAATCTACGGAGGCACGATACATATCGTATATAGCACCACCAGTTTTTGCTTGATCGTGACCAGTAGTATTTTCAATACTAAAACCAGAAATTTCATCAAGGATTACTATTATTACGTTATAGCCTTCCCAAGCTTCTCTTTCAGAGTGTCCAGAGTGCACGGTTATATTCTTGTTAAACTTTATTTCTGCAGCCTTATCTGTATATTTGCCAATAAACCAAGGAGACTTATCTATTCTGGTTTTAAATCCTTTAAAGAAAACATTGCTTGCCTGCTGAGCATTAATAGCAATATTGATAATATCAATGCTATCTCCTGGTGGCTTTCCGTAATATGATGCTGGGTCTTTAAGGCATAAAAGCAAATAGACTGTATATGCGACTGCAATTGTTGAGCAGTAATCTTTACCAGATCCTTTACCTAACTGTGCAACTACTTCGTTTGCAGTCTGCTTAAATCTTTTTTTACCTTCTTCTTCGCCAAATAGTTTAATCAATGTAGACTCTTTATAAATTTGTGAGCTTTTTTCAATAAGAGTATATTGGTGTTCTGATAATTCTGGAAGTCCTAAATAGTCTGGGTGCCTGACAAATGTCCGTAGATCGACTGGCTTTTCATCAAACTCTTCGCCATCGAGTATATCTATTAAATCATCAAAATTAAGATCCACTTACTTCTTCCTGCAATATAATAGGTTCTACTATTCCAGTTATTTGGGATAATCTTTTAGCAACATCGAGCTTGCACTTAGGACATGTAGCAGTTACTTCTTTTAAAATCTTTATTAATATTTCTTGTTTCTTTTCCGTCTCAGCTATTTGACCCGCAATTTCAGCATTGTCTAAAAGGCCAACTTCTTGCAGCATTCCAATTCTTTTGCCTTCAATATCTGCAATTAATTTTAATGCAGTTGCTTTAACGTTTAATTGACCAGCCTGATCAGCATCCTCTACGGTCTTCCATGCTTCTTTAATAAGCATTGCATAATGTTGATCTGCTCCAGAGATTGCTTCTTTAGCACGTTCTCTAGAAGCAGTATCGTTATGAACTACCTGCTTCCACTCATCAATTAATTCAACTACATCCGCTCTTTTAAATCCAGTTAGGGAGGCAATTTGAGTAGGGTTGTTTCCTTTTAATAATTCAGAAACAACTTTATTCATTCGATCAAAATGATCTGATAATTCAATTTCCATATATACTCATTATATTCTAGTTGACTGAAAATGTCAATTAGATTTGGCTATTTTATATAATATTAAGTACCCAATTAGGTCATCTATATCGTTGTCTCCAGCAAATCCTTGATTATTTTTTACTCTATTTAACTTATCATCAATTCTTACCTTTAATTGTTCTGTTGCATCGGCAACTGAAAATATCCTTATTGGATTTAAAGCTGAGTCTCCATATGATATATTCTTTTCAATTAGCATTTGGGCTATATCAATACAAGATGATAGTATTTTTCCGCCAGACGGCGCTGATAACGAATGCATATACAATTCATCATAGGTAAAGTGTTTACTATCTGCATATACTGGTTTTGGCATTATCTCTTACCTTTCACTAATGGGTCTTGAATCCATTGCACATAACTTCCGTCATTCCAATTTTGACTTCCATATATATGCTTTACTGATTCAAAATGAAAGATCCTCCATCTTTCCCCGCCGTACAAATAAAATCTATTTTCTTTAGCAGCTTGCATATCATTAATTTTTTGATAATCATCAATTAAATTAAATCCATGATTTATATTTAAGGCATTAAGTATACCATGTGACCAGGCAGTCGGTCCAGTATTTTCATGAACAAAATGCTGTTTATTATAGTCTGGATTAGTTAATTTTTGTTTAATATGATCCAATACGGACTTTAAAAATGGATGTCCTGGTGCTGCCGCAAATGTCCATTGACAAAAATCTCTATCATTTTCTGGACAAACTATCATGCTATATTTATTTATCATCCATTTTGAAATAGGTTCGTTACATACTGTGTCTAGATCTGAGTATACTCCGCCGTATTTATATATAATCATGTACCTCCACAAATCGCCACGCATTACGCCTACTGGTACAGAATTAAATATATCTAGCCAATCCTGTCCGTATTCTTTTAATATAAATTCTCTACATTGATTATCGTCCATATATTTATATTCGTAATCTGGATTTAAAGACTTCCAGGTATTTATAGACTCAAGCATGTAAGGCTGTAAATCAACAAATGGGTCTTTATAGGTTTGCCAAATAGTTTTTGGAATAAATTCATTATCAAACTTAGCAACAAATGTTCCTGTTACGGCAAATTCTTTGTGCTCTTTAATTCCTTTAAAGGTTTTTAAAACTCTTTCTGAATCCCAATCTTCTTCTACATGAACTTCATACGGATTTCCATTGATAGCATCTTGGTGATAATGAATAATAGGAATAGATATAATTGCGTATTTGGCATCTTTAGATATTCTATCCCAAACTTTTACTGCATCCTCTTCTGACATATGCTCTAAAATATCTCCAAGTATGACTAAATCATACTCAAAATTTTCTATATCTCTAACATCTTTATGAAATACTTTATCGTATCTATTGTATAAATTAAATTCTTTTATATATGGCTCCCAAACTTCTACGGCATGGACCTGAACATCTTCTGGCAGTGCCGCCCTAATTAAGTTAAGGTACACACCTTGCCCAGCACCAACATCTAGAATAAGTTTTGGATCTATTTCAGATATTTTTTGTTGAGCCCATGGTTTATTTTCTGGATCAGAGTATCCCATTTAGTATCTTCCTGCTTTCTTTTAATTGAAATGTTGATTCAACTTCTTCTATTGTACATATCTTACTTATATTTGGATTAATTGTATATACATTTAATAAATTTTTTTGTCTAAACATAAACCAGTCTAATGGAAGATTAATACCTTTACTAGATAAATCTAACATTCTTTTAGCCCCACCTTTATTTATTATATAACAAGCACATGACCAATCTTGGTAAGATGAGCATATGTTTTTAGATATGTTTAATAATATATTATGTTTATAATCCTGATCTGTTGGTGAGAATATATGCAAGGCATCAAAATCTTCTGGGCATTCTTTAATATAAGTATTTATTTTTTCAAAAAAATTATCATATATGACTATATCATCTTCCATTAAAATTAAATAGTCATAGTCAGAATTAATAAAATTTTTCCATGCTAACCAATTACTAGCCCAAATACCAACTTCCCCATATCTCCAACCCTGCTCATTATGTAAATTATATCCATTTATATTTATATTAAAATCTGGGTGGCTATCTTTAAATTTAACATAGTCATCATATGATGATATTTTAATTGTATCGGTGTCTAATATTTTTATATTTTTAAGCAAAACAGAATGAGAGTTTTCAACCAATTTATTTCTATCATGGTCTCTGGGCAAATGGAAAAGCTTGTATGCTATATTCATCTCTTTTTAATTAATCCAAACTTTTCTAGATATCTCTGTATTGTCATGGCCGAGACATTACATTCTGCAGCAATCTCGGTAACAGTTTTCTTTTGAACAGTGTATCTTCTATATAGCCAAGGATGGCTTTGGTATAATTTCATATAGACATCCAGCCCTCATACTGAGCATCTGGATTATCTATGTGCCACTGATTCATCATTTTGTTTTGAAGACTCCAGTCTATAGTATGTGTTTGCAGTCCGCATTTAGGACACGGCCCTGGACCAAGATCTTTGTACACATGTTCACAATTCATCTTTTAGTTAATACCTGATTAGAATAATGAGCAATGCCAAAGGCATCTGCCACATCAAAATCTGTTAATGATAATTTATATTTTTTATTAAAATAGTCTACAGTTCTTTGTTTACGCATATTTCTCAATTGAGTTTTATACCAAGAGTCTGCGTATCCTGGACTTTTAATTCTAATTGCCTCCTTCTCATCTTTAGTAGGATTTTTATTTCCTATGTATGCCTGCCAAGAACTTGGAGATATTGTTATCACTTTTGCTCCTGTCGACATAAGTTCGGCAATTACAACGCCATAAACATAAGATAATTTTATCACAGCATCAGGTGACCTGACAAGTATGGCACCTTCCACAACAATATAATCTGACTTTAATTGATCTAGCATAGCATGCATTTTATTTTTAGCATCATGTATTTTTTCAAATATGTCTGCTCCAACAAATTCTATTTTACCCCATTTAATAGGCTTATCATTTTCCATCAAACAAAATGCTACAGAGTTGGTGGATGCGTCAATGCCTAATACTTTGTTTGCTTGTGTCTTTACGAGATTAGCCAAGTTCACTTAGTATACTCCATATTGCATTTTTACTATCAATAGCAATTTTCTTTTCACAAGTAGAGCATACTTCGTTTTGATTATATCTACTTAACTTTGTTTTACATTTTTTACATGTCCTTGGAGCACCATTTTTAATAGCTTTCTTTTCATAATACTTTTCCATAATCCTACGATTAGTTGCTATTCTACAACACTCATCTGAACAATACTTTTGGTTATGAGTTTTAGGATTAAAGTTTTTAGCACATTCTGAATTTGAACATTTCATAATTTTGGCACCTTGTACGACTCAATTTGAACTGTACCTAATAATCCAGCGTAGCATTCCTTTTTGACTGGACAGTACGTGCATGGCATTTTAGACTTAGATGCCCCTGATGGACGCATTGGAAGGTCCCCATCTTTAAAGTTATCCCAAACTTCACACATCCATGTAAATGCTTCTTCAATTATCTCAGTATTCCTTTCATTCATTGAAATTGGAATTACTATTAACTCTTGAGTATTTTTATTTTCATATAAAAAGAAACCCTCTTTAGCATTCTTTAATTTCATATAAGTAAGCAACTGAAGTAGGTGATTTGCTGTAGGTTTCATTTCTGCCTGCCGCCCATCCCAAACTTCTTGCTTAGCTGTTTTAATTTCACCAATTACGGTTTCATTATCATATTCCATAATTAAATCTATAAATCCCCTGACAGGGGGGTACTCATTAATTATTTCTTGTTCTTGGTCTTTAAACTCTGGCATAGTGGCAATTAATTTTTGTAATCTTTCGTGTGCCTGAGTACCTTGAGCCATGTTGGCAACAGCCACCGCATCATTATCGTCAATAAACATTGCGCCACTAAATGCCATATACCAATATCTTGGGCAGGTTCCGTGTCCGTATCCAAGGGAGCTAGGACTAAATGACTTTTTTGTCATCTCTCCGTCTGCACGTTTTGTATTTCGATAGGATTCATCTAATAGTTGAGCAAATCTTTCTGGATCAAAATATTTACCTGAATGTTTTTTAAATTTAAGATTTTTAACTATGTCTCTACCCATCAGGAACTATACCTAACTACATATTTTAATGCATCTACAAGCTTATCTATAGACTCTTTTGCTGAATAATAAATGTTCTTTTTGTTATTATTTACTGTTCCCGCTTTATCTTTAGCAATAGTAGAATATACTGATGCCATCATAGAAAATTTAGTAGACATTGCTTGAAGCTCTATAATTAAATAAGGGGCTTTGGCGGATGGAACATCTGGATTCATTAATAATTTTACAACAATGGCTAGTGCCTTATCTAATTGCTCATCGCTCATGTATTCATGAAGATCATTAAACTCTGTAATCGAGTTAATTAGCTCTAATGTATTTTTGTCTTCCACTACTTATCCCTTTTTGTTTTATATGGTCCAAGATCGGCCTTTACAGTACCATCTTTTCTAAGCCTTATAATTCTACCATTTTTAATAATTGTTTTATTAAAGGGTATTTTATTATTTGATCCCATTATTTTTTTCCCAGCTCTCTATTAGTTGTTCCAGCAAAGCCCATTCTATTACTGCAAGCCTAGTTTTTTTATTATCCTGTCCTAAAATTATTTTAAGTACTGGATATTTATCTCTACTTACTTTAAATGTATCTGTGCAAATTTTTGCCCAAATTGATTGAGAAATAGATATTGATTTAGAATATTCTTTGTAGTCAACAACAAAATCTTTCCATTGAGAATCTCCTTTTTGATAAGACCCTCTACCACTATTCTTTTGAGCCTTTGCTTTATCACGTTTTATTTCTGATCTTTCTGACATCAGTTAACCTTAAAGGTATTTGCATGTCCATTAATGCATGTCCAAGACATTATTAATTGAATTGGGTCCCAAAATGTTTCTGTTGAATCTGATTCACATCTAGAACAGGGCTTAGCCCCTCCTATTTTTTCTAATTCTTTTTTAAAAACTTTCTCTGGGAATGGTCCAATAAATTCATTAATATTTGGCATTAATTTCCTCAATTAATTTTTCAACAATTTTTGGATTTTCTTTAAGGTACGCAACTGCTTTTGCACGTCCTTGGAATCTTTCCCCATTGACTGTATACCAAGCTCCACCCTTTTCAACAATTCCGCACATTTCTGCAACGTCAAGAGTTTCTCCGACCCTATCGACCCCAAGTACGTCTCCTTGGTAATAGAAGTCATACTGCCCTGAAAGATTAGGGGGTCCAAGTTTGTTGTAATCAATAATCCAATTAACTGGTCTTCCGACTCTCTGTTCAATAATTTTGTCGCCAACCTTAACGCCCGATTTAATAGCATTTGCTTCAGCCTCTGAGGACCAAAGTTTGATAACAGTTGACGAAAAGAATTTGACGGCCATTCCCCCTGTTGGGATGTGGCTAGCATGCATTGAGCCAAACTGGTTTCTTTGTTGTGAGATAAGAACAAGAAGTGTGTTTTTGTTTGCATAGTTTAGCATTTTGACTGCGTGGGTCATATCCTTTGCTTCAGCGCCGATTTGTTTTGTATCTTGCAAATCTTTCATTTCATTTCCATCTTTTTCAAAATAAATAGCTGGCAGCAAAGCGGATATGGAATCTACTACAATTAAATCTATTTCTGCTTCCATTAATTTTGCTGCTACATCTACCATATCGTTTACTGTTTTTGCTGGAGAGTAAATTAACTTAGATGAATCAACTCCTAATTGTTCTGCCCACTCTGGTGAATATGAATGCTCAGCATCGATCCACGCACAAGTCTTTCCCTCTTTTTGAGCCAATGCAATCATTTGTAAGCAAAAAGAAGATTTTCCAGCAGACTTATTACCCCATACAAGAGCCTGTCTGCCATATCCTAATCCGCCATGCAATGCTAGGTTTAAACCAATACTTGGCGTTTTTTGCTTATGTATTTCAACATCTACTGCTGATTGAACTCTCGCTCTTGTTTTTGGATCTAATTTTGCCAATACGTCATCTATTAAAATTGTCATTATACTCTTTCTTTTACCCTAGTATATCATTAAAATAAGTTCCCGTGAAGCCTTGGCCGTTCTTTATTTTTATTAATTTTGGCCTCCAAGACTTCATCAAGACTGTGTAAAATTTCTTCTTCATTCCTCATTGCCGCATAAATATCTAAAAGACGAATAATAACATCTGCCATTTCCTCTACTATTTTTTCTGATCCATGGCTTTTTCTTATGGCCTCTAAAATTTCAGTAACTTCAGAATGAACTAAGGCTAACTTATTTCCAACCTTATCGTTTGTATATTCGCCATCCCAAAATCCCTTCTCTTTTGCACTTTCATGAAGAATTGCTGATAAAGCATCTAGCCCATATTCTGTTATCACATCAAACGTTTTCATCAATCTCCCTTAAGCTAAATGTAAATGATGGCCCATCTTCTTGATAATCAATCACTAACTCTTTGTTTGACACTTTAGATTCTAAAAATTTAAGAGTAGGCACAGTTATTTTTTTATGCTCTTCTAATATTGCCACAAGTACTTGATTCATACTAATTGAAGCAACTATTTGCTCTATATCCTCTGTCATTTTATTTCCTTAACCATTAACGTACCATCATCTAATTTAGACAATGTAATTTTGCACTTCATTCCTTCTCTTAATTTAGCCAAAGCCATCTTATACATTGTAGGAAATGCAATAGCTCTAGTTAACTCTTTGTCTTTATTAGTAAATACTAGGTGTGCCATCATCTTGCCAGCTTTAGTTTTGTATGGAGTATGGTTAAGAACCATATATTCATCTTCTGCAAGATCGTACTCTTTTCTATATAAATAGTCTACAAAAAGATCTGAGCCATTTGGATTTATATCTGACACCTTGATATATCGAGCAATTCGATTATCTCCTACTAAAATAAAATACATTTGATTTGTTTCTATTTGTGTTTGTTCATGATGAAATAACCCTATTGATCCAGTCTCATCAACCAGCTCTACCCTCGCCCAGCCAGTTCCTCGTTTAATATTTTTAACCATACCAAACATTACAAATGAACCTAAATCATCAAAATCTTGAATAGGTCTTGCTTGAGCTTTAATTCTTGGAGGAAGATCTAAATTAAATGTCGGTATACCTAAATACTCGTAGTAGTTTTCTTTCTCTTTGCCACTCCTCTGATTATCATCAAAGGCAGCACCACCAATAGCATTAAGAGCACTAACGGCCCTACTATTAATGCCACTTCCCTTTTTCGAGGCTTTCTCAATAAAGTTTCCATAAGATTCATAAGGTCTCCTTTCAATAATCTTATTTGCAATACTATCTGATATAAATTTTACTTCTGCCAAACCGAATCTAATTGCACCCTCTTGTAAAGAAAAATACAGGTCAGACTCATTGATGTGAGGAAGTAATACTTTTAGTCCAAGGCGTTTTGCTTCAATTAAATACTCTGTCCTAGCATCTTTATCGTTTTCGTTTTTAAGTATTGAAAACATAAATTCAAGCGGGTAGTAATTTTTAAGCCAAGCCGTATAATAACTAAGCATGGAATAAGCAACAGCGTGAGAACGATTAAAAGAATAACCTGCGTGAGCTTCGAAATTTTGCCAAAGGGTCTTGGCTTTCTTTTCAGTAATGTACTCTGAAGCCCCAGCAATAAATTTATCTTTGAACTGGTCAAATTCTTTTGCATCCTTTTTCTTACCAATAATCTTGCGGACCTTATCAGCCTCTGACCAAGACATCCCTCCTAGGTGTACACAAGCCTGCATAACCTGCTCTTGATATATGATAACACCGTATGTATTTTCTGTAAAAGGCCTCATCTTGGCATGTGTATAATCAACCGCTTCCTTGCCATGCTTTCTATTAATGTAGGCCGCTCCAACAGTATTCATAGCTCCTGGACGAACTAATGCATTAGATGCTACTAAATCTTCAAACTTATCTACACCCATTTTCATTAATAGGTTGGTATATGGTGTTGCTTCGGCCTGGAATACTCCCTTAGTATACCCATCGCTAAGAACCTTATACACTTGTGGATCATTAAAGTCTAAAGAAGATAATTGAACCTCTTTACCTGTGCGATCTTTAATTGACTTTAAGGTATCTGAAATAACAGAAAGGGTTTTAAGTCCTAAAGCATCTAGTTTTATTAAACCAATATCTGCAACAGTATCCATATCATATGCGACTACAGGAATTCTTCCAGACACCTTGTCTTGTAAATCTTCTCTAGATTCTACTGGAGCATATTTTCTAATATCATCTTTTGCTACGACAACTCCAGCAGCATGCACTCCAACGCTTCTAATCTTGCCTCTAAGTTTTTCTGCTAGCCAAGTAACTTCTGGATACTTTAATCTAAATTCTTTTGTATTTGGTGATTCGATAAAGTCTTCAAATGTGTCTACAGACTTTAATGCACGATTAACTTCCTGTAAAGGAACCATAAAGACACGAGCAGCGTCTCTCACCACACCCTTGTCTTTAAAATAAGTGTAGGTTGAAATAGAAGCAACATGCTTAAATTTCTTTTTTAAATAATCCTTCACTTCTTTTCGACGACGGTCTTCAAAATCTGTATCAATATCTGGAAAGTCATTACGCTCTGGATTAATAAACCTAAAAAACAATAGATCATATTCAATTGGGTCTACATCCGTAATTCCAAGGGTATAGCAAACTAAAGATCCTGCTGCAGAACCACGGCCTGGACCCACCATAATGTTATTTTCTTTAGCCCAGTTGACCATATCCGCTACAACTAGAAAATATGAGGCAAAGGACTTGTCTTTTATAACCTCTAGCTCTTCCGCCAACCTTAGATCATATACGTCATTTCCTAGCCAGCTGCTTGTCAGGCGTAGCCTTTCTAGGCCCTGGAAGGCCATTTCAGACAGTTTTTGGTCGGCATTGGTCTTGGGGACTGGGAGAAGGTCTAGACCCCTGTTAAAATCGTATTCTTCAATTTTATGGGCTATCTCCATAGTGTTGTCATATATATCTTTTCTAACAATACCAGTCTTAGTAAAGTCTGACTCTATATCTTCTCTAGACTGAATGAATAAATTCATGTCTTGAAAGGATATACGCCTATCTGGGTATAAGTAATTAAACCTATCTAGCATATTGGGCATTTGTCTGGACATATCAAAGTCTGCTTCTTTATCTGCTTTTGGGGATGTAGACAGGATAAGCATAGCCTCTTCCAACACCTTGTCTTCCCCTTTGGCAAAATGGGCATCTCCAGTGGCTACTGGCTTAATCTTTAATTCATCTGCTAATTCTAATAGTTTGTCGTTTATTTCTTTTGGGTTATGAGACTGAACTTCAATGTAAAAGTCTTCGCCAAAAGTTTTCTTAAAATCATTAAGAGCCATTTTTGCTTCCGAAAATTCTTGACGCTCAATAGCTTTACTAATAAGCCCATTAAGGCATCCAGAAAGAACGATAATACCTTCTGAATATTCTTTTAGGACTTCTCTATCAATACGTGGCTTATGATAAAAACCCTCATTCCAAGCAATCTCTTGAAGGATGTTTATATTCTCTAATCCCTTTTTATTTTTTGCCAATAATATAATATGGTTATATGCTTGAATACTTTTGTCTGTTTTAGAGGATCTATCAAATCTATCTGTTGGGGATATGTACGCCTCAACACCTAAGATTGGCTTTATGCCAATTTCTTTACATGCTATCTGCATGTCACGATGAGACGCCAATGTTCCGTGATCAGTTATTGCTAATGCTGTTTGTCCTACGTCTTTTGCTGCTTGTGCAAGTTCGGCAGGAGAGTTGAGGCCATCCATAAGTGAATAGTATGAATGCACATGAAGATGTGTAAATGACATTAACTCTCCGCCTTAACCTATTTTACCAGTCTACGCTACTAGATGTAGTAGACTTTTCTTCTTGTCCGCCTTCTCCCAAATAAAAAGCTTCTTGCTCTGCATACGCTACATGACGCACTGCAGTCTTTTCTAGATCAAATAAATCTAATCCAGAAAAATCAAAAGGTGCCTCGTCTTTTGCCAATGGGATAATTGTGTAACTTGTATCTGTTTTTGAACCATTACGTTTGATTCTCCACATCAAATTAGTAATACTTCCCATTTCACCAGCATACTCAATTAAGGTAGGAGTAATTGTTTTTCCGCTAGTTCCTTGTGAAAGAATTGCTACATATGGCTCTTCTTTGCCATCATCCACTAATACATTAATGTAAAGTCGTGTTCTAGCTTTCCAGCCAGCCTTTGGGTCTTTACGGTGTTGCTCTTGTGCCCAGTCACGACCCTCTGTCTCCATTGTGTCTAATGCTTTTTTGCGGTAATCTTTTGGATTAATATGCTCTAATGCAATAAAACCACAACCACGAGATTGATCATAACTTGGTGAGTCTGGATCAAGCTCTTGAAGGAAACGAATCTTTACGCTTTCTCCATCTTCAATCTTAAACCATCGACCTTTGTTTTCATCATTGCTACTATATGTTGGCTTATCCAACGCTTTGTTTAGGTCTTTTAGACCCTTTACTATACTCATTTTTTCTCCTTGTGATGGTTTATGTCCATCTGTTATTTTATTATATCATTAATTCCAGGATTTGTATTCTATATCAGAGACGGCATTCTTTATACAAGAACGAATCTCATCCTCAGTCATATCTCCTGCATCTTTTGCATCGTGAGGATATATCTTACCATAAGAGTAAGAAGCCCACAAGATGTCTTTGTTTCTTAGTTTATTAGATATATTCCTACCTAATGCTCTGCCAGCCTCATCTGAATCTGTCATAATTATTATTTTATTAAAATATCTATTTAATAAATTTAAATTCTCTTGTGATATGTGCCCACCTAAAGTTGCAACTACGTTTGGAAATCCAGATTGATGAATACGTATTGCATCAAAACTAGACTCCACAACTACCACATGATCTCCAATTTTTTTAGCCCTATGAATATTAAACATGGTTTTGCTTCTTGGTAAATTGGTGCTATTCTTAAATTTCTTTTCAGATATTGATCTGCCAACAAGCCCTACAGGTATTCCTTCTGGGCTATGAACTGGAACAATAACCATGTCTTGCTGAGAAGAGTATCCTAATTTAAAATGATGCATAGAATCTTCATTAATGCTTCTAGACTTAAGGTATTCCTGGGCTTCCTTACTTGAACCCAATTCATTATATAGGTTATCTAGTTTTTCTTGTGGAAATTCTACAAACTCTGGCCTATCCTCAAACATGCTGGCCATAACCTCATCAAAATTTTCTAAGGCTTCTGCTTCTTTTGAAGCCACATACCTTATTGCCTCATAGTCATTTTTACTTAATACCTTTTTAACTAACTCTATTAAAGTTCCAGATTCTCCACATGAAGGGTTAAAACAAATGTAAGCACCCTTTTCTTTACTAACACTAAAGCTAGGAGTATTTCTATTTGAATGAAATGGGCAATAGCACATATAGTCATTAGATGTTTCCCCGCCTACTTCTAGTCCTAAGTTTTTTACTATAGACTTAATGTGGGCTGGACTATATTGCGTGGAATCAACTTTCCTTGAGAGATCCCCTCTGATAGCCATGCTTTCTTCCTTCCTACGTATACTCCATGTAAAGTCATTAAAAACTTCCATGTCTCACCTGTAAATTCTACAGAAAATGCTGGGTCTATGTCAAGGACCTTGGCATATCCCTTTGATCTCATGTCATGAGTTAAAAGATTTTCGTATTGATTTTTAATTCTAATCATGTCCGAATCATCTTTAAACTCTACCAATACTTGAAACCTATTTATTTTTTTGTGAGTCATTGTTTAGTTCTGGCAAATTCTCATAAATTTCTTTGACTATACCCCTATTAATATCCCAGTCTAGATAGAAATCAAATTCGTGCCCATGTCTATTTTTTCTAGATACAACCTCAATCATATTCGTTCCTGGATATCTATGAATAGCCATAGCCATATCTGCATCATATTCGATAGCCTTAGACCATGCCACCTGACTCATCATTGGTGGATTATCCTGATCAGATATGTCATCTGCGGTTGCAGCGGTAATATCAATAATCGGAATGCTATTAGATACAGCTAACAATTTAAACTCACGAGATATATTTCTATTCCGTTCTACTTCAGAGTTCGAACGCTTATTATCATTAAACAATTGATGATAATCAAGAATTACTAGGTCTGGTTTATGTTGATCAATTTTTCCTTGAATTGTTGCTGGAGTAACTTCTGTATTACCCTCGTTAGAAACTAGAATAAAACTATTCTTGCCCTCAAACTTTTTAGTAGACCATGATCGGAAATCATCAATATTAATATCTCCTTTAGACAAATCGCTTGCACGAAATGCTCCAGATCCTAGCATTGTGTAGATACGGTCACGCATATTTTCTGGTGACATCTCAAGAGACACAATCATTGGTTTAAATCCTTGTTCCCATGCTTTACACGCTAAGTATGAGGTAAACCATGTCTTTCCTTTTCCTGGCCATCCAATAGCAACAATTAAATGTCCTGGCGCCATTCCTGTAGGATATGCTTTATCAATTGCATCAAACCCAGTAATAATTCCTGGAGCTCCGCCCATTGCTGCAGATCTGTTCTTAACTGCTTCAAAATGTCTTGCGGCAGCTTCGGCATCGGTAATATCTAAGTCACGTACATTGTTAGTGTATCTACTTAGTGTTGCAAGGTCGCTTTGCATTTGTGCTAAAACTCTTGAAGCTGCATCTTCTTTAAGGCTTGATCCACTTCTTAAAATAATTGATTTTAATCTGCTAGATAAAAATTCATTTTTAAGCTTATCTAAATAATATCCAGTTTCAGCTTTTACGTTTATGTCTGGGTCAAAGTCTTTAAACTTTTCCTGCAATATTCCTACTTCTGGAACTGCTTTAAATTTATAATAGTATGACTTTAATCCTTCCCAGATGTCTCTATGCGAAGTAAATAATTCGTCTACATTATCTGCTAGAAGGGTGCTTATGTCTTTATTCTTGCATACGGCAGAAATAAGGGTGGCTTCTGTATTCATTCGTTCCCTTCCTCAACCATCTTTTTAGTGGCTTCTCTAAGCATACGACGATTTGTCTTATCCTTTTCAATCTCTTTGTTTACCTGATCTATCTTGTCAAAGTTATAATAAAAGAACTGTATTGGGTGTCCAGGTTTACCAGTAGTAAAGTAATAACTTAATAAGTCTTTAGCCCTATCAAAACCAACGCTGTCTATTACATCCTGCATTCCCCACTTTTCTCTAAACTTATTAATGGTAGGAACTTTACCATATTTATCTTTATACAAGCTTTGGTAATGTGTAAGCAAGATATAGGGCTCTTTATTGTTTGCCACGTTTACCCAACTCTTTTTCTACCTCATTAGTTTTTTCAATAAGCTTATCTTCAACAAATTTATATACTCTTTCGGTAGCATCATTAACATTTTCTCCATCACGAACATCGTCTTCTACGCCGATACCTATTCTGATGCTTTCGTAATTTCCTAAATTTCTTGTAAAGGAAAGATCAACCTTAACTCTAGTTTCTGACACGTTTAATTTTACCCGCCTTTTCACGTAACTTTCTATTTATTTCAGAAAGTTCTTGAGCTTCTTTTTTTTCTATTGCTGCGTATTCGTAAGATGGTGGGCACTCATTACACCAATGTCCGCCAATAAATCCAAATCTTTTATATCCACATAATGTCATTTGTGCTCCTTCATATGTCTTGACAAAGTACTGTTAGCAAATATTCCCCATCGTACCTCTATATTTTTTTCGCAAACTGAACAAATTGCAAACCTGTTGCCTGTTGTCATCAATCCGCCTTCCATACTGGTACAAACCCGCTATCGGTCTTAGTATACAATATAATTCCGTGTTTGAAAAGGGCCTGCAATTCTGCCTTTGAAGGTATATCTTTTGTATACCCAACATCTAATATATATTGATGTAAATCTAAGATATCAGACTCTCTTAGCATAAACTTAGACCACTGACTATCTGGATTGCTAATTGGGTATACTCTTTGTGGAGTTTTTATTTTACCATTTAAGATGTATTCTTCAATAGTGACCTTATGCTTATTTAATAATTCTCCAACTTGTTTTACGGTATAGGCATTCTCTTTATATTTATTTACTTGAGAATAGGAATATAGAACTCTTTTTTTGTCGGGGTAGCACCAAGCAATTAGCTCGTCTCTAGCCTTAGATGACTTTATTACTTTGTGTATTTTGTCATTTAAGAAGAAATAGAGAAACTTTTTTCGTGCTCTCTTTCCCTTTTCTCTAACCATTTGCCAAACCTATTCGTCTCCTTATCAATCATCCAGCGTTTTCCACACATTACGCAAAACAACTCTATAGATAATTTTTGTGAAAAAACTCTGTCTACAAAGACTCTACCACCACATTTTGCACACCACATTATAAGCTAAACATCTTTCCGTCAACAACGCAGGTATAATCAGGAGATACATGTATCATGTTAACGTGTGGGTATTTACCATTTTCAATATGTGCAATAGCAAACCCCTTTTGCCAATCATGGTGTTGGGTATACTTCATTCCTGGACCCTTTTCGTCACACATGTGTCCAATCTCATAACCCCTAAGAGTTTCTCCCTTGCCCTTATTTCTTAATTCATAAGTAACCAAATGAGATGCAATTCTATGAGAGTGTCCTCTAATCAAAGAGACTTGAAGATCTTCCATATCTTTTCTAACAGATCCAGTTGCTGAAATTGAAATTCCATGATGTACATGTATATCTCCAAATCTACGCTTTGGTAATTCATTATAATAAATATAATCATACCCTAAAGAGTCTAGGCTCCATAAAGCTTCTGGCGTAACATGCTTTGCATACTCTGGAATTTTTTTATCGAGATAATCAAAAATTCTAATATCATGATTTCCTAATGCTGAAAACAATTGTGCATCTGGAAGAATTTTTCTAGTTCTTGCATAAAACTCACGAGCTCCGCTTGCTTCAAATTTCATGTCTTTTAGCATTAACTCTAGATCATTAGTTACATCATCATTTTTATATGCCTTTAAAAATTCTGTTGGCTTGCCTTCAGTAAATCTACTGTAGCATGCTTGGTCATCTGTATCGCCAAGATAATCTACTACATCTGGCTTGAACCATTTCATTACTTTAAACCAAAGCTCAATCATTTTATCGTCCTGATATGGAAACTGTTGGTCTGAAGACAGCATCCATTTTAAATCATTAGACATTAACTATCCTTAAATTAAAAAAGTCACGGAGTCGTGACTTTATGGGTACAAATGAATTGTAACATATTACTATATCTTGTCAAGAAACCACTTTTTGTTGAGAGGCTACAAAATGAGTTACTAGTCCTGTTATATCTTTGTTGGGTATAACATCTACATAAACATTGTTTCCACTAATATAAGCGGATACTGTAATTTGAGTATTTGCTGGTAAAGCCTGAGCTACAGAGGCTGTTACATATATTGGTGAATTAAAATTAAATGAGCTTGGTAGGGCTGCTGGAGAAGACGTATATTTTTGATTTGCATTTAATTTTGAGGTCCAAGTTCTTTGATTAGAAAATACAATTGGAACGCTAGAAGATCCCTGATCATTTAAAGTAGCATTAACTAGGCTAGATGAAGTCTTATATATATCTGCTAAATTTGTCTGTAATTGATTTAGTTTGTTTGGATCTAATGGCTCACCCTCATTAAATACTATTGATGAATATGGCATTATAAATTATCTCCTAGAATATGCATATTTACTTCTACTTCACTTACCTCAATTATACTAGATCTATCTAGTCCAAATTTATTAAATGAATCTGGGTCTACAATATGCCTACGTTTATTTTGTGATATTAAATATATTTTACCATCTGCTATGTTCTTTATCAAAGTACCGTCTCTAAAGCCTAGCTTGCCAACAACTTTCATGCTGGCTACCGCCTTTTCTAAAGCCTCTACAGTGCTAAATGACCAAGACTTTTCGGCACGATCAGATATAAGTTTAAACCTTTTATTATCTTTAATCCAATATGTTCCCGTCTCTGTCTTTACTGCAAGTCCAGAAGGCAGGATTACTGGATTAATTATCTTTTGTGACTGACTCTTTCGTCGCATCTTTTTCCATAAGTTGAGTAATCTCTGCCCGTAATATTGCAATTTGAGTTTCATAATTTGATACAATTTCTCCTATGCGTTGCTGTAGGGCGGTTATAACCAATTCGGCCTTTTCCATATAATCCTATCTGTTAGGTCTAAAGGATACCATTATCCTTCAAGGGCGTCAAGTCTTGCCTCAAGTGATTTTATGCTTGCATCTTGTTCTTGAATAATCTGTAGTAAAAATATAGGCAATGTTTCGTAAGCAAAATAGTCAGGAATTCCTGTCGAGTCGTATTGAATTAATTCATCAAGTCCTAGTTCTTGTGCCTCTTCAGCAATAAAACCATATTGTTGAATGTCTGTTTCATCATCTATGTATTTAAATTTTCTAACTGGTAAACTTAAAAGCGCTTGTGAGTTTATTGAATAATTATTAATTTGCTCTTTGCGTCTACGAGTTGATGAAACATAGCCGTACATTCCAGCTGTACTAACACGCATTGCACGAGTGGTTCCTCCCATGTCATTATTATAAGTTTGAGCAACTCGCACATTTCCGCTTGACGATAAAAACTCAAATTGAAATCCAGAAGTGCCAAAAGTTGCACTTCCAGGAGTTGAAATTGAGCCTGACGGTTGAATTAAAAGCTGGTTTGCTTCTATTCTAGTTGCAGCACTTATAAACAAATACTCACTTGCTGCTATTACTGAGCCTCCACCACCAGCAAACTGATATATTTCAAAAGTTGGGGAAGATGTTGGTCCCCAAGTTAAACTAGGACTTGAATATCTTAAGGTATTTGTAATTGTAAGAGGGTATGTTCCAGATAATGTAATTGTTCCATTAGAATTTAATGTTGTTGATCCGCCAGTAATTGTTGTAGAGCCTGTTGTCCAGCCACCAATAGATGATCCGCTAGCCGCCGTTAAAGTTCCTGATAAAGTTAAACTACCACTTGTAGTTAAATTAAAACCTCCAGTTTGGGTTCCACCATTATATGTTGCTATGCCACCAGATGCACTCATTCTAATATGCTGTCCACTTGTTGGTCCTACAAATATTGTTGAACTAGAGCTATTTATTTCAAAGTTGCTTCCCTGCAAAAATGTTGATCCAAGAGTCCAGCCACCAATTGTTCCAGAGTTTGCTTTTATTACTCCGTTTGTAGATACGCTAAATGGTGCTGACGCATAGGTAGCATTTCCTAACCATATTCCAGTAGATGGGTCTGCTTTAAATATAGCATTGCTTGATCCAATTTCAAGGCTTCCACTAAATGTTCCATCACCCACTATAGATAACTTTGTTCCATTAAAGCTTAATATTGCTCCTCCAGCTACTCCACCAGTTCCATATATTAATAATGGATCACCAGTTCCTGAAAGCTTAACGTGTTTGCCAGATGTTGATCCTACTGTAATTGTTGACGCTGAATCTAAAGTACCAGTTGTGATTTTATCAGCAGCAATTGTTACTATGTCTCCAGATGTTACTTTACCTATCTGCACAGGATTACCAGTGGCCGATACTGGAGTAGAAGTATCTGTACCATTTGTTGTAGCAATTTTTATATAGTAGTCTACTCCATAAGTTAAAGCGGATCCATTTACAATAGTGCCTACACCAATATTTAAAGTATTTTGTCCATTTGCAAAATCAAGAACATCCACCTGATTAGCTCCTGACGAACCAATATCTACTGGAGTAAATCCAGATGATGTTCCAACATAAACTTTAGCAGCAGTAAATCCATATGGTTGATTTGCGTTACCAGATGTTTTTCCGTTCCAAGATAACTGTATAGCTCCTAAGACAGAAGAGACTGTTGGAGTAGACGGAGTTACAGAAGACTCTGCCGCAGGCACACTTGAAGTAACTGTTCTAGTTACAGCTGTGCTCATAGCAGATAATGTTCCTATTTTAGAAACTGCATATGAAGAAACTATATATGTTCCAGCTGGAGCAACTATTGTTTTTGTGCCTGCTGAAAAAAATGATGTAGCTGGTTTTGATGAATCAAATGGTGCTCCGTTTACATAGATATCAACTCTATCGAAATTAGTAAGGGCTGCTCCTGTAGATGTATTTCCATCCCAGGTAATCTGTATATAACCTGGAGTATTGTTGGCTACAGTTAATGTAGAAGGAACATTTGGAAAAGATTCTCCAGGCGTAGTTATTGATTTAACTGCAGACCATGGGCCAAAGGATCCGTCTTCATATTTCCACCTAAATTGAAGTGGAAATAATGTACTTATATTTAAATCAGTTATTGTTAAATTAAAATAGTTTTTGTTATCTAATGGGGAAGAACTATCTTTTAATAAATCTTCAAAAGCCATATTATGTAAAATCCAGATCTAATTTGTATTCTACGTCTACCGCTCTTCCTGCAGATTTTGAAAGCGTGGACCCTAAAACAGATCTACTAATTAATCCAAATATAGGATCAAATGTGTCTTCGTCATTTATTCTTAAGCCATCCATACCAACAGATGTCGTATTGGTAGATGTTGGGGTAATCGTGATTCCTATTTTATTAATGTTTGTTTTATCTGGTGTTCCAGTTGGTGTTCCAAATACTGTGCTTAATAATATGTCTGATGTTATTTTATATCCAGTTCCGCCTGCTGGAGTAATGGTTGTTGTGTAATAATCAGAGCTTGATGAATATAGCTTTAAAATAATGCTTTGTAAATTAGCATCACTTTTATAGTATGCTAGTCTTATCGAGTCATTTACACTATATCCAGATAAATCTAAAGATGTAGTGTTTGTATATTCTTGAGCGGCAGTTGAATTAGATACAAATGTTAAAAGGCTGTCTCCTACTTTTGCCCTTTGAGCCGTAATATCATAATCTGGATTAGCTCCAGAGGATAGCTGCCAGTCTAATCTGTCTGCAAAATCTGCTAAAAATCTGCTATCAAAATTATTTATAGATGTTCGAGTAGACGGATATAAGCCTATTTCGTTAATTTGTCCTGCAATGTCTTGAGGAATAGTTGTTTTATAAACAACCTTATAGGTTGTTGTTCCAGATACCGTTTGAATATCTGTGCTGCCAAGTGTTACTGGAAGCCTATAAAATTCAAAACCAAGCCTGGTGTCTTCGTCAGTTGCTGCAGTTGTATCTATGCCGATAGAGATATCTTTACTGGCATCCTCAATATTTCCAGCAATAAAATTTGCAATAAACCTTTTGCCAAATTTAGTAATTACGTTAGGGGAACGATAAATTTCTTTACCGTCTTGATAGAATATGTATGTGCCCTTAATCATATTATGCGTTAGGATTGTAAATCCTTGCATCCACCCCCGCTACATTATTTATATTTTTACTTGAATTTCTTATTTTTAAAACTGCCTTGTATTTTGCCAACTTGCTTACTGGATCATAGTATTGCTCAAAATTAACACTTTCAATATCTGTTAATTGTGGTACATCAAGCTGATTAACCAAAGACACATTTAATGATGTTGGAACTGCATCCCCATTTGCTGGAATTCCAGATAAACTAGAGTATGCCCCGTCTACTTGATATTTTGAATAATCTACAATTGTGCCTTTAGTTTGAATATAATTATTAGGATTTAAAAATACTGTATCTGGATGGCCTACTGGCAGTACCAGTGGTTGTCCGTCCGTGACATCTTTTTTATCTATTCTTTTAATTGCCATAATTATTTATTATACCATTTGGTCGACTATAAAGATCGACAGGTAATAGATGTCTCCAATCCTTCAGAGTATTCTTGACTAACATTAGTAACTATAAAATTTTCGGTTCCAGCAAGGCCTACATATGTGTGCTTTATTGATATTATATCTCCTACTGAAATTAATGGATTTCCAAATACCTTTAAATTAACTACCCTGCCTCTATTTACAACTACCGTTTTTGATTTAATCCAATCGGCTAAGGATTTTACATCTGATAAATTTTGCAACCATCTAGATTCAAATATTACTGGTTCTGGATTAGCGTATTCTGCAAGCTCATTGCTTACATATTCTAATGTTCCAGAAGATCCTAGGGAGTTGCCATACACATATAAAGCGTTTCCTAGATCATCTTGCAACGGAATTGTAGTAGATGAATTGTTTAATACATATGCCTCTGCTCCAAAACTAGAAACTTTGGTTCCCAATAGCACGGCATTTGGGTTTGCTCCCGTAGACCATAAGACAGGATATGCAGGCCTGGTATCAAACTTGATATTAGATTTAACAATTTCTCTAACAACCGTTCCAAACTCATCAATTGCTGTTCCTTTAGCATCTATTTCGTCATCACGATCTGTATATATTAAATCTCCAAAAGAAGTATTTATTAGGTCATTATTGAATTGGCCTTGATATAGATTTATTTTATATGCGGAGTCGTCGTAATTTGTTTTTGTAATTGTATTTCCATACACATAATCGTATGCCACTGTTCCTCTTCCGCACAACAAGGCTACTCTATCGGTAGCCTTCAAAGATTCAATTAAGCCAGTGCTTCCTTTTACAGTATTATTTGTAGTAGAGTCAGTATAAGTAATTTTATATCCATTAATATATGCGTTAATGGTTACTGACTGCAGGGATACCTTTACCTTTACATCAATATTGTAAGTTCTTCCGCCATAAATTCCTTCTATAGTTGATTCTGTTCTAACCCCAGACTCTCTTAAATTAAACAATTGGTTTCCATAAAACTTTACAATCCTTACTGCTTTTCTATTAAAAGACGCAGCAGAGGCTGTAGTTTCAATAATAATGTAGTACCCTCTAGCCGCTTCTGGAGTAATAAAAAATCCTATTCCTCCAACAGCATTTGTATTTTCTATAGAATTTTTCATAAATATGCTTCCGCCAAATGAGTAGTACGCTGTAGAGTTTGCTTCTGATACAGACTGACTTACGTTTGCTCCAGCATAATTTACTGATGAATAAGTAGGAGGCACTACCGATGTAAAGCTTCTATACGCAACTGCATACTTGTTTGCTTTAAATTCTGATTCAGATACAGATAGCTCCATATAAGATTTTGATGGAGCATTTAAAGTTTTTGGAGTTGGAGATATTACTTGGCCATTGATTGATGATCCAGCCATAACATGAAAAGCAGATCTAGCTTGACTTACAGTTACACCTGAATATGCCTCTACCTTAAATTCATATGAAGCTCCTTCTACCAATCCTGTAATTGTGTACGGAATGGTAGAATTTTCTATAGAAGATACTAAATCATATACCTGAGTCGATGTATTAAGTTTATACCAATAAAATTTATATTTTGTTGGTTGAGATGCCATATTAACAATTGTTATATTTACGCTCACAGATGTTGTAGAAATTTGTTCAACAATTGGCTGGTTAATTATATCAACTGGTCCACCAGCAGATCCGTTTACAAGAATATATCTTGTCATTTAACTGTTACCAATCTTGCTGTCCATTGATTTAATGTTGTTGAAGTTGATTGGGATGAGCTATGGTATGCCGCAGTTGTTCCAAGTGCACCTCTGGTTTTAATTTTATATTTTCCTGTTGGTTTAAAGTATGAAGTCTCTGGCTTATTTGGATCTTCAAATCCTGGTTTAGATAATGCTCTATATTTATTCACATCTGACTCAGAATATATCCACACTGTTTGAAATGTGCTGCCACTTATAGGAATATACTGATATTGAATTGCTTCAAACTCTAGTATTTCTGAGTCTATTAAAAAATACCCACTAAAATTAAATATAGATTGATATCTACTATAGGTATCTACGTAATTAATGTCTAGTTCTATTTCAGTATCTGAAGAGCTTATGGCATTTTTTAATCCGCCAGCACTTAAAAAGGTTGGCTCAGATTGCCATAAGGAAGATGATCCTCCTGTATATTGTGTAGATATAGGGGTAGACCATAAAATTTTAACTTGGTTTGCTCCTGGTATTTCATTTTGAGAAAAGTCTACAATATTAGGAAGAGCAGATCCTTCTGCTGCATAATAAAAATTCCAGTCCTTAGTTGTTCTTCCATACATATAGTCTCTGCTATAAAACTG
>Ga0207939_1000120_pt1 | contig 28113 bp, 50 predicted proteins | sample LakMenEpi02Jun12_FD_150663 | JGI IMG/M metagenome (GOLD analysis project Ga0207939, IMG submission 150663) | Freshwater microbial communities from Lake Mendota, WI - 02JUN2012 deep hole epilimnion (SPAdes) | ecosystem: Environmental > Aquatic > Freshwater > Lentic | place: Lake Mendota, Madison... | reverse complement strand
CTTTACAACTGGTCCTAGAATATAATTCCAGACCAAAATAAATATTAATACATACATTAACAGGGGCCTCCAGCTCGATGCAAACCAGCCCGCTTTGGCCTCTGCCTCAATAATTTTTGCTGCAGCTTGTAACTCTTGTGTATTAGATTGTAGTAATTGTGTTTGTAGTTGCGCTTTTAATTTTTCTTGTAAATCTTTATCAGGTACAGATTTTTCAATTGTATTAAATAAAATTTTTGCAAGTGGCGCAACTGCTCCTAACATTTGGATCATTAAAACACACCTTTAAAATCTGTTCCTTTAATAGCTATTCCTGCTCCTCTAGCTTTGTTCTTGCTAGACTTTACCATTCCACCAGATGCCATCATTTTAGATTTACCAGCTTCTGATAAAGCAATTGCTATTGCTTGTTTTGGATTTTTAACTTTCTGTTCAGATTTACCAATGTTGAGTTCTCCTGCTTTAAACTCTTTCATTACTTTAGAAATCTTTTTTTGTGACTTATCTTTTTTCATAATGTACCTTTAGTGTAAGTTTATGTTCATTGGTAATGAAAACGTAATACCCTTTGCATTAACAGCATCTTTAAAAACTTCTGCTGCTTGTTCTCTACCTAAAGCAGTAACATAAATCCATCTTGCCATACCTAAATAAGCTGCGCCTATTTCAAATATGTCTTTACCTTCTTCTAGGTAAGTTAACATCTCTTCATGGATGTTTGACATCATTTCTTCTACCGCTTTATCTTTTTTGTCCATTATCATAGAATAAATCTTTTAAAGGTATAGTCAATACCTACTGTTGTTTGTTCTTATTAGAAGTTCTTAATTTAGCAATATCTTCTTGAGATTCTATTCTAGCAGCATCTGCCATCATTTTTTGTTGTAGTTTTTGTTGATCTAATACTATTCTTTGTTGAGCTATTTGCGCGTCAGATAAATTATCTTGTTGTCTTATTTGAAGCTCTTTAGCTTTTAATTCAACTATAGGATCTGGTGCAGCACCTCCAGATATTTCTGTAGATTTAGTTTTTACTTCTTGAGTAAACTGAGCTTCTAATTGTGCAATCATAGAAGCTTTAGCAAGTTCAATAGATTGAGGATCCATGCCTTGAGTTTGCATTTGTCTTATTTGAACTTCAGCTTGTTCCTGTGCTTTAATAGAAACATGTTCCATAATATGTTTTTGTAATTTCATAGCTGCCATTGCATTAGCCATAATCATTGGACTAGAGCCAAACACTAAATGAGCTAAAATATGTGCATCGTGATTTTGACCTGGGAATGCATATAAGTTTTGTTGATCTTCTAATGAGTCTGCGTTTTCAATTGCTGGATCTTTTGGTTTAGGTTGCTCTTCTTTTTTAAGAATATTATCTATGTTCTGTACTCCCATGGATTCATACATTCTACGATATGCTTCTCTTAAGTTATGTAATGCAGGAGCAGATTGAGCAAGTTGTAATTGAGTTTGTGCCATTGTTACTCTTTGCGATATAGAAAATATATTTGGATCAGATACTGGAATAACATCTACTCTACTATCAAAGTCTGTTTGTTTAATATAACGATCTCCACCTACAACTTCGTAAGGGTAAACGGGTGGAAGATATTCTGAAAATACTTTTGCTAATAATTTAAATTCTGTTTTTAAAGAATAATGTAATCGTTTATGAATTGCAGAGATAACACGAGATCCTTTTTCTAAAAGAGCAATCGTTGTTCCAACGGGTGCTTGTGAATTAGAATCAGCTGTTGGTAGATCTGCAATAGATGCAAATCGTTTCCCTGCTTCTACTACAAACGATAACAATGAGTATAGTGTTTGAGAAGGTTCTTTAAATGGAAGCGTCATGATAGAGGCTCTTAAATCCCCAGCTGGAGCATCTACATCTCTAAACTCACCTGGTTGAATTGGTTCAGCATCATCTCTAACTCTAAGCCCTCTTGATTTAAATCCTGCTGGTAAGTTAGCTAATGTACCTGCATCTAATAATTGTCTAAGCACGGAAGTGGCTGTACGTGACAATCCACCAATCATATGAATTAAACCAAATCCATAAAAGCCTAAACCTGGTAAGAATTTATAATGAACAAAATATTGTCTTTTCTTTTTAAAAGGATCATCTTCACTATAGTTTCTATAAATAGATAAAACTTCTCCACTGCTTTCTTCTATAGTTACAATATAAGGAACTTTAATTCCTGTCTCTTCTCCATCTTCATCCTTATCACCAAATCCTTCTAGATCTAATAATGTATGCATTTCATATAAAGTAACTTCATCAGAGTCTCCGCCAACTTTTTTAACTCCTTCTATGTCACTTACTTTTTCTTTAACTTGATCTTCAATATTTGTTGTGGATGGATTAATTTCTACGTCTCTATAAAAACCTGCTACTTGTTTTTTTCTAAATTCATTAGAAGACATTTTAACAACATGTGTAACTCTTTCACATGTTTCTAAATCTGTCGCTGTGTAAGGAACAACTAAATCTTCTGCTGGAATAAATTTTGATACTGCTCTTTCTAATCCTTCATCGTAATAAACTTTTTTAAATGTAGATCCTGATAATGGTAAATAAAATAACATCTGATCCATGTCGGGTGTATAATCTTCCATGATATCTATGATTTGATAATTCATGAAATTTTTAACACGAATAGATTGCTCGTATACTTCTGGAGTTTCTTTGCCTACAATTTGTACATTGACTGGGCCAGCACTTGGCATCAGTTCTTTATAAGCTTGTGCTTGAAATTGTGTAACGGATTCTGCTAGTAAGGGATGGGTCACGCCACTTGCGTCACGAAAGGGTTGATCTCTTTGCTCGTACTTAAATCCTAAAAGATCTAGTCCTTGTGTGTAAGTTGTTTCCCAATCTTTTCTTGAATCTTTGTCATTTCTAAACTCTGTTACAAGTTCTGATGATAAGGAAGATAGATCGCTATCATCCATCTTCTCTGCAATGTTTTCACTAAACTCTGTATTTACTTCTTTTCCTGGTTCAAAATTAATTTCAACACCTTCTTCATCTTCAGTAATTTCAACCCCTGGCTCTTGAGCAATGCCGCTAGGTAGTTCTATATCGGTTGCCTCAACATTTCCTTGTACGGGTGGTAAATCTTTTTCTATTGCCATTAGAATATTCCTTTAAATTTAAATCCTTTAATTGCAGCCGGAGCTCTTCGCTTTTGAGCAGCCTTTGAGTCTACATACTTTTTAGGTGTTTTTCTAGTTGTTTTTCTCATTCGGTATCTGTATATTTAATAACTTATTTTTTCAAGGTAAATCTAAAGACTTAACCTCATAAGACCGTTTGTACTTTGCCCACCTGCATTCAATAACCATAACCTCATCATTATCGTTAACAATTCTAATCTCTTGTCCCCATGGCTTAGATTCAATCCAATACTGCATATAGTTTGGAATAACCGTTATACTAGAACCTGCTTTATATTTTCTTTGCATAGATTATTTTATTCTCTCCTTTTTTAACTTCATTGAAATTATAATAACTTAACGCCTTACCAATTAAACCCATGTCGTATGTTTTATAATCATCAAAAACAAATACTGCAGTAGATGAAGAACGATTTGCAAAAAAGAGTGCTTCTTCTAAAACTTCTTTTGTTTGATGAGGTCCATCAAAATGAACTAGATCATAAACATTATAAATAGTTTCTTTAGAATGATCGTAGACTGGAACGCCATCATGATAGCGCTTCATGAATTCTTTATCTGTTAGGTTAAAAAATTTAAAATTATCATAACAACTTAAATCTTTTAATAATGTATTCCTCATCACATTAGTGTAATCTGCAGTGTAAGGTACATTGTTATCATAGTGAGCATAGTTAAGATTACCATAAGGATCAATTCCAAAATGATAATGAGGCTTTGCAACATCTCTATAAGTATCTAAAATAATCTTAGAACCCAATCCTTCTCTAACACCAATCTCAACCGTGATGATTGGATCGTGATTCTTGTTTACTTGCTTCATGTCGCATGCTTCTTGCAACAGGTCATATTCTTGACTATCGCCTTTAATCATTCTTCCATCTTTTAAATTTTAATTTATCCATACCAATTAATTCAAAACTTAAATTAGCGTCATCTAATCTTTCTTCTAAATGTAGAGCATGTTGTTCTAGATCTTTTATTTTTTGTTCTAGAATTTTTCTTTGTTCTGAGTGTGATAACTTTTTCATTAGTAATATATCCTTCTTGGTTTTTCTTTTTTCTCGTCTTCGTAGTCATCTTTTAACCTAATAAAGTTTGCTTGTCTATATCTCATTACTGCTTGCACCGTAGAATCTAAATAGTCATCGTGATCTCCATTTGGAAAGGCCGCACACTCATCGACCACTTCTTGTGCTGCATGGCTCATCGGTGCCCAGATCATACCTCCTTCAAACAAAGGAGATACTGAGTTTACTCGTGCGTGTTTATCATTTCCCCTGCTAGGTGTATAATTGACAATAGGTATTCCAAGTTGTCTAAGTTCGTGTGTAAGTGGTAATCCCGAGGCTTTGGCTTCTATGATAACAGTATCAGGATTATATTTTTTATATTTCTCAATTGCTACTCGTTTAAGTTCTGGAAACTCCCATCTACCTTTTTCAGCATCCATTAATATTAAATTACCATTAGGTGAATCTGGCAAATAGAAAACTCCCCAAGTTGTAATAGCTGAATAATCCGACGTTTCTTTTTTAGTATAAGCAGTGTCATAACTTTGGATAATATGTTCTACACTTGGCATATAATTTTTATCCCAAACTCTCCACCACTCTGGTTTGATAATTGCAGACTCTACAGCTGTTGGATCTTGCTGCCATTGTGCATTCCATTTACCAACGCTTAAAGAAGCTTTTACTTTTTCAAGTTCATCTATATTCCAATATTCTGGCCAACAAGGTTTACCGGATTCAAAGACAGCTGGAAAATTAATAACTTCCCACTTATCTGATTTAACATCTTCAGCTTGAGCTTTAACTAATTTACCTGTTAAATCCTTTGTGCTCCATCTAGTCATAACAACCACAATAGCTCCACCCGGTTGTAAACGCTGCCTAGGGCCAGAAGTATACCATTCATAAGCATTATCAAAAGCTGTGCTTGAATTAGCATCTTGTTCTGAATGTGGGTCATCAATAATTAATAAATCAGCACCTCGTCCTGTAATAGCTCCTCCGGTACCTGCTCCAAAGTATTCCCCAGCTTTATTTGTTTCCCAGCGACCTGATGCTTTTGAATCTTGTGCTAAGGTTATGTCGGGAAATATTTTTTGATAATCAGCAGTATCAATTAAGTTTCTAACTTTTCTACCAAAACGATAGGATAACTCTGCTGTGTGGGTTGTTTGAATAATTTTTAATTTAGGATTACGACCAATCATCCATGCTGGAAATAAATAGGAAGCAAATTCAGATTTAGTATGCCTTGGTGGCATATTAACAATTAAACGTTTTAATTTACCTTGAGCAACTAATTCAAATTTTTTTGCAATTTCTTTATGATGATATCCAGAAATAAACTCGGGCCATACAGCTTTTACAAAGTCTAGAAATTTTTCACGCGCTAGTTTTGATTTCGCTTTGAATAATAAATTTTTATATACTTCATAAATATGAGTGGCTCTTTCCGGATCTATTTTTCTTAGGGTGCTAATAATACTTGCAACCTTTTTTAAATCTATATCTTTTCTATCATCTGGCATAATAAACACCGCAGCTTTTGGCTGATAACTGTATGAGTAAAACAGACATACTATAGTCAACCTATAAAGTACAGGGTACATTTTAGGGGGTGGGGGGTCAGAAAAAAACTTAATAGGTTTATAATTCCCGTAAAAGTTGCACGGCTCAGGCTACACGTGACAGTTGCTGTCCAGGCAGAACTCGCTTGGCAGTTGATGTTGAGCCCTGCAGTTCTTGCATAGCTGATATGCAATCATATCATTCGTAATATTATAATTGATACATTAAATATAATGTAAGTTTAAAAAAGCAAATACTATTTAAACTAACGCAGGGCGGGGTGTTAGATAGAGAAGCTTCTAGACTGGTACACAGCCCAGCGGTCAAAATAAACTAACAACTGAAAGGACGGAAAAGTATGGCACTGACATACGACTACACGACACTAAAAGACATTCATTACTTTGATGATGCACAACATAAGGAAGCATCACAGTTCGCCTGGATATTAATGGCGATTGATATGAATGAGGTTACCGAAAAGAATGTTGATGAGATTGTCTTCAGATTATTATTTGCAAGACAATGTGGTCACGATTTCTTAAACGGTAAACTAACTAAAGGCTCAATAAAAGCGGTCGTTAAAATGTATATTGGATACAAAACGAACGTTCGTTCTAGAACTAGAAACGCATACATAAAAAAGATTGCGAAAATAGTTACAGAAAGAGTTAACAGAATGTCGTCACTAAACTCATAGTACGTGACCCATAGCCCAGTAAATCTGGGCTATGCGACACGTAACAGTGTCCTTGAGTTTATATTATTTTTAATGTAAACTTAGGTAACTAACAAAAGGAGAGACAATGCTAAGTAAGAAAAAAACATACTTAGAAACTTTGATTTTTGCTATCCAAACTATTGATGAGGGTAGCGGAAGAAAAGGACTAAGGATACTTAGAAGAACAATAGACTGTGTCTTAAATCATAATCGTGATTTCTATTCTGCATTAACAATGGCAGAAGCAGAAGCTGATAATGAGGATAAGATAAGAGAAACTAAGGACGGGGCGGTACAGTTAGAATTACAATTTTAGTCCCGTCCGACTAGACTGGGTCCTGGAGCTCCGGCTCCAGGGACCTGAAACAATCGGAGAAAACAATGAAACAAACTAGAACAGAGTACTTAGGATCAACTGGTGTAGATAGCGGCCAATTGCTATTAACTGACCCAGGCTACATAGATGACAGAGGCACGTTTGATTATGAAAAAATGTGCGAATACAGCGGTAACAGTAAAATACTAATAAATAAACACGGCGCAGAAGTTGGGGTCGTAATGACTACACAAGTGGGAGACGGTTGCTTCCCGGTGTATGCACGATACGATAAAAAAGGAGAGCTGCTTAAAATAGAAATCCTTATCACCCAAAATGAAATAGACTAACTCAATAGGCCCTGGAGCTCACAACTCCGGGGCTTTTTATTTTTTACATTATTTTTAATTTATTTTTTTATTGAAGCAGGAACAAGCATTATGGATACAATCATTAGTATTATCATTCTCTTTATCATTGTCGCATTTTTAATTAATTATCTAAGCAAGTGACAAGCAACATTAGTTTATTTTGATTTTTCTTTTTTTCTTTTATTGATTAAGGCTCAAGCATTTCTAATTCATGTTGCAAGGCTCAAGCAACACTCTTAATTTACAAGCAACACTCTTAATTTATAGAATAAGGCTCAAGCAACACTCTTAATTTATAGAATAAGGCTCAAGCAACACTCTTAATTTATAGAATAAGGCTCAAGCAACACTATTAATTTATTTTGGTTTTTGGATCATGGATCATGAATTCATGTTGCTATAGATTTTTGACTTGGATCACGGAACAGGGGGCGGCGGCTTAATTTTTATTAGCTATGAAATAAAGACTGAGTTTATTTTTAAGCCGCTATTCTATTATTCAAGTAAGATAAAAAGGTTTTGGATGCTAAAAACTTTTTAACTTCCAATTCCCTTGTTTCATTAGATAATAAATCATTTTGAGTGTTTTTTCTAATTTCAAAAGAATTATTGTCTGACCTCTTACCAATCTTAATTGCCCGCTGGTTATGTGTACTATAATTAGTAACAGCATTGTAAACATCAAATAAACTTGCTTGGTCTTTTTTAACTTCCAAAACAGAATTTAAAAGGTATTTTTTGCTATCATTTATATTTGGTACAGCATTAAACAATAAATCAACATCCTCACTAGTTAATTTAACAGCGTCAAAAATTTCTAGTTTTTTTTGCATGTCAATATAGCTAGGTTTAAAGTGATTTAATGTGTTAAAAGCATGTTCTAAATTGAAGTTAGTAGTATGTTTATTTAATACCGCCTTGTCAGTAGACCATGATTTTAAACCATTTTTACAAATCAATCTATAGAACATAAATCTAAGTTGAAAAATTAAACTTGCATCATAACTTGATACAATTTCAATTCCAAATTTTAGATTGTCATTTTTTCTAGATTGCATTGTATAGATCAAATCATTAAAAAATATTTGAAGTTTAAATCTAGACAGATCATTAGCTAAAGTAAATTTTACTTCAGCATTATCTAGACTCATACCATATTTTTCAAGTGACTTGCTTAAGCCCTCTAAAATTGCTTTATATGGAAGTAACAAATATTTGTCACCATGTAGAGCAATTATTTTGTTTTTACTTACATCAACAACAGCAAATTGAGGTTTATTCAATTCTAAGTTATTAATGTGATTTAAAGGTTGCAATACTACTGGATCAAATGCTCTAGTAGTATCTATTCTGTTAAGTAGTGTAGTCATGTTTTTTTTACTTTCAGTTATTAGCCTTTAAATCATAGCTAATGAATTATATATATGATTTATAATGTAATAATACAAGTCTTATTTAATAATAAATAATTATTTTTTAACTATTGTTATTTGTGACAATACAACTTATTTAAATACTAGAATTTAGAATTAAAAAAATGAGTTATAAAAAACCTAAAAAATTATTGAATTTTAATAGTCATTTCAAAATGCTTAAAAGTCGCAAGCAAGGGTTTTTAAATGCTATTTTACATTTAGCACCTTACAACTTAAGCGGGTATAATGTATGTCCAAAAGCAAGCAAGGGTTGTGCAGCGGCTTGTTTAAATTTGTCAGGAATGGGTGTTTTTAAAGTAAACCAATTAGCCCGAATTAATAAAACAAAATATTTTATTGAGAATAGAGAATTATTTTTAAATCAATTAGATCATGAAATAAAACTTCTTAAGAAAAAATCAGAATTACTAGGTTTAAAATTAGCTATTAGATTAAATGGTACTTCAGACCTTCCATTTGAACGGTATAAGATAAAAGATAATAAGTCTTTAATGGAATTAAATAAAGATGTTATTTTTTACGATTATACAAAAATTAAAAACAGACTAAATTCACTCTTACCTAGTAACTATAAACTAACTTTTAGTAGAAGTGAGAGTAATGATCATGAATTAAAAGACATTAAACAAAATATCGCAGTAGTGTTTAAAAATAAACTTCCTAAAAAGTATTTAAATAAAAAAGTTATTGATGGGGATGAACATGATTTAAGGTTTCTAGATCCTAAAAATTCAATAGTGGGTTTATTAGCTAAAGGTAAAGCAAAAAAAGACAACAGCAATTTTGCAATAGAAGTTTAAAGCATTAGATTATAATGCTCAAAAAATAATTTTGAAAAAAAATAAAAATAAAAATAAAAATAGCAGGCACAAGCAGTTGACAAGCACAAGCAAATATATTATTTATAATGTATGAATAAAGAAACAAGCAAGCAAGCAAGAATAATAGATGATGTTTTAATTGCAGAGTATAATAAAGCACTCTCAAAATTTAACGAAGAAATTAAAACAGCAAGATACAAGCAGACACTAACAGAAAATTTTATAGCTGATTGGTGTGATGTAATGGAGCATATAAATAAAAAAATAAGGAGCGAGCAATGATCCAAACACAAGCAAAAGAATTTTGGTACAAGGTACCCACAGACAATAACGAATTCATGAAGTGTGAAGACTGCGGACACAGAGCAAAAGAATGGGCGGAGTGTGATAACTATTTAGAGTATAAAGGCACGCCTTTGTCTGAACTCAATAAAAAAATATTAAAAGAAATTAATCAAGAAGACATTTGCAATCAAGTGAGATGCCCGAATTGCAAAAGTTGGTTTTATTTTTAAGGTATAATATGAATTATTTAATATCATTTGTAATAGTTCTAATCATAATAAATGTATTTTGTATTAGAAGAATGGACAAGCAGAGAGAACTTTTAAGCAATAAGTTAGAACGATCAATTAAACAAACAAAAAAGAAAGGACGATAAAATGCTAGTTGAGGACTTAGTGAAAGCATTAAAAAAATGTAATTCGAAAAGTAAATTAGTTTTTTATCATTTAAAAAACGATGATTTAATTAATTGTGAGTATGAAACTTTATTAGAGGTTGATGATAATAGGGTTGAATTAACAATACAAGAAAGGACTAAACAATGAAAAAAGATAAAACATTAATACGTTTTAGAATTTATGATGGTGAGAAAGAATATACAGACTATTCCATAATAGATAACAAGCAGTTATTAGAATTCACGCAAAGAGAAATAATATCTAAATTTTTTTATGATAATGATGTCAGCAAGGAACAGTTTTTATCTGATGGCAGAGCAGTTAGAATAGAGAGTGAAATATTAATAACTGATGATGAGGCAGAGAAACTAGAAAAATTAAGTGTTGCTTTTTTACATGACTTTAAACTAGATCAAATGGCATGAAGAAAAAAGCGATAGGAGCATATATTAAAGTTAGGTATAATGATGAGAATAATCGTATAGCAAATTATTATGCTAGTCTTGGAAAGTGGAATAGTAAAACTAATGAAGACAGTTATGGAATACCAGATCATGAGATATTTCACTATTTTGATGATGGATTAAAAGAACTCAAACAATCTAAAGGCAAAAAAATAACTTATGATCTTAATTGCACTCTTTTAGATTATGAAATTAAATATGAAAAAATATAAAATATACTTTCAAGAAGACACTTTAAAATCAGTTGTATTAATTGCAAGTGATGAAGAACAAGCAAAGAAGAAAGCAGAAGAATTATTAAAAGAGTTTGGCAGTTCCCTTTGGGACTATGAAAAAACTTTTAGTAATAGTTTAGAAGTGGTTCAGTTAAAAGGGGCAGAAGTAATATCATTAAACAGTAGAAAGAAGAAAAAATGAGAAACATAGATAAAATAGAACTAGCAACAAACAAGTTAGAAAATACTTTTTTAGAGCAAAAGAATATTGCAAGAAAGTTAATGACAGAGCATAGACAATTACAAGATGCATTAGCTGATCTATTAGTTAATGCTGATGAAGATTGTCCTAAAAACTACAGAACAGAACATTTTTGCAAATCAATTAGTGATGGCTATTCATTATTAAGAACGATTGGTTATTTCAGAAAGAGAGTTAAATGAAACAATCTATAACAATAAAAGATAACAAGGGTAAGAAACAAACATTTTACAAGCTAGAAGAATTAATAAAATATCTAGATAGTTTTAAAATGTCTTTTTTGCCAGATGGTTTTAGCTACAAAATAAACAAGAAGGAATTAAATGAAGGGTAGAATATTTTACGACTACATGACAAGGGAACAAGCATTAGCTGAATATCATTCTTTATTAAAAGATGATGAATGCTTTGCAGATCAGTGGAAAGACACTGACGATGATTTCAATGAGTGGTGTGAAAATCATAATATTGTTTTAGTAGGTACAAAAGAAAGAGTAGATCAATTAGAGGAGGCACAATTTGACTAAAGAACAAAAAATAATACAGTTTATAAAAAATTGGCTTGATACCAACATAGACGAGCCAACGCAAGATAGCATTGACGAAGATTCAGCTAATTTAAAAGAGTATATTGAACACTTTGAGCATGGCTCACTTGATATTGAGGATTACATAACAGGGGATAAAGCATGAGTAAATTAAAAGACTTAGGCAATTTATGTTTGTGGTGTAGACGAGATACAGCCTTTGGATCTGGTTTATTTGTAAATAGAATACCTGCTTTTACAGATATAGAGGAGGGCTACAAATGCATTGAATGTGAAATAGAGGATATTAAAGAGTGTTATCTAGAGTGTGAAGACTGTGGTGAATATACTTGTGAGGGTAATGGTGAATGTATTGATTGTGGTAGCGAAAATCTAAAAGTAATAAAGGAAGTTGTAATATGAGATTAAAAGACAAGAATAAAATGCATTTGTTAAATCAATTAAATGAATGGAGTATGGATGCTTTTTATGCAAACAAAATTAACTATGAACAAGACGACTGGGGTAATTACAAAGGTTTTAAATACAGAAAGTTTGAAGCTACTTTAAAAATTTTAAGAAGACTGATAAGAGAAATAAAATGATTGAACTCTTATCTGATTATAGTCTTTTTGAAATAATAACGATTATACTATTAGGTTATATTCTAATAGCTATGATGTATAAAAAATAACAAAGGAGGAACATGACACTATCTAGTTATAAAAAAGCTATAGCTAAACTGTTGAAAGCATATCATAAAAAATACGATTGCTTTGGTAATAAAAAAAACAAGAAGAAAAAGAAAAGATGAAATACTTATTATTGTTTTTACTATTAGTTAATTGTTCTAAAGATCCAATGTCTTTTGATCCAAGAGTGACTATTAGTAAAGAGATAATAAAATTTTTCTACGAAGAAACAAAAGAAAAACCAACCATAGAATAAAGGAGCGAGCATGAAGAAGTTTAGAGTGACTGCAAGATCAGTGACCCTTGTTGAAGTATTTGTTGAAGCTAAAAATAAAAGACAAGCGATAACTAAAGCTGAAGATATAGATGGCTTTGATTGGAAGGAATATTCTGGCGATTGGCAAATATTAGAGGCAGAAGAACAAGAAGAAACTAAGCCTTAATTGCAATAGGGTCTTCAATTTCTTCGGATGATACATCAACGACTGTGGAGAATTCGTCCATGAGCCTTTTTAACTCATTCTCTAATTCTTTTTCAGACATCTTATCTAAAGACCCATGCAGAATTTCTTTTCTTTCAACATAAAGTCCTGCGGCTTTTCCTCTTGCAATCTCTGCGTTAACAGCACCAGTCCATGCTTTACTTTCAATACAAGCATCTCTAATTTGACCAAGCTTTCTTAAATGATTACCATAAGTTATCTGGTATTTCTGATTAAACTGTTCACGAAGCAGGGATATTTTCTCAACAACTTTAGGGTATCTTGCAGGGTTAACAAGGTTAGCTGCAATAACAGCAGCCGTCTTTTTAGAATAGCCAGCCTCAACAGCACATTCAGCAGGCGACATGCCTTGTGCGTCAGCCACAACATAAAGCTGTACAAACTTTTCTTGCTTAGGAGTTAGGTCTAATTTCCTGATTAAGGATAAGGCACTAGTGTACATAATTTCCCCCTATATACATTTTTTTGCTCTTATTGCAATCATTAAACTTAATTTTCATTCCCAGATCGATAAATGTCCCTAAACTGAATAAAATCAACACTTATTTAACAATTAGTAATCACTTGTTTACTGTCCCCAGTTGAAAGTGTTTAAAAACAATGACTTATTTTAGAGGTGTGGACAAGCTGGGACAAAAAAACTTAAATATCTTATTGATATGAAACACTTTTTTTCAAAAAAATCGTTTTGTCCTCAGTGTCCTCAGCTGTTTTTGGAAATTTGAAAATAAAAAAATAATTTTCAAAAAACTCTCTATAGAGGGAAACTCAAAAACCCATGTCCCATGCGCCATGTAGCATATTTCCTGTCCCACCCCCCACCTTGTCCTGCTCCATGTTCCATGGTACAGGTCAAATCATGCCTAAAAAAAGAAAAAAGCAAACCTCAGCGTGCTTCACGCACCAAGGAAAAACCTATCAGAAGTACCAAATCGAATGGGTTGACATTACAGGCGAGAGCGGATGGCTAACACCCCAAGAGCTGGAAAACTTCAACATGGCACGTCCTGTGACCACTGCGTGGCTTTATAGCATGAATGACAAGGAGATTAGGCTCTTCAGTACCTACGACATTGACCATGAGACAAAAGAGATTGCTTTTGCTGATAATGGGGTATATCCTAGAGGATGCATTCTTAAAATGAAAAAGCTAAAGGAATAAGATTATGGGCGGCGTGTATCAAAAAACTAAAGAAAAGAAAGCAAAAGACAAAGCATATAGTAATAAAACAGCAGATGATATGCTAGGCTCATTAATGGATGCTGTTGCTGAAGGAAAAATAACCTCACAGAAAGCTTCAGATCTATTGCAATATGCTTCTAAAGACCTAAGCGCAACAGAAGGATCATTTAAAAAAGGTGGTCTGGTTTGTAGAGGTAATGGTAAAGCTCTTAAAGTTAAAAAGACTAAGCTCTATTGACAATTATTAAATTAAAATTATATTAACTATCTCCCTTTTATAGAGAGTAGGTTATTGTTTCCTACTTTCAGTTAGTTTAACAGGGGAAGATTAAACTTCCCCTGTTTTAACTATCTAGTCTTCATCATCCTCAATATCTTCATCAGAGTCAAAGTCTTCGTCGCTATCACAATCGTGATTTTCTAATACTTCAACTTTATCTCTTAATGTTTCAATGTCTTCTTGAATTCTGTCCATGATATCTTGGATTGTTTCTTTCTTTTTACCCATGGTTATCTCCGTTGTTAGTTAAACCATGGGTTAGTTATCATAAGACTATAACAACAAAAAGAAAAAAATAAGTTATTGATTTTGTTGACTTAACCAATCAAACTCGTGATCGTTGTAAGGTATCATCTGTTATTATAAATAAAATATAAAAGAATGATCAAACTAATTACAAAAATTAAAAATAATTGTAAAGGAATGCTCATTATTTAATATCAATCTTAACAGCTTCTAGTTCTTCTGGCTCGTTAACTCCAAGCTTAATCGTCAGAACTCCGTTTTTCATTTCAGCTTCATCTACGATCACATCATTTCTTAATTGAAACTGTCTTGAAAATTTTCTTAAAGCTAGACCTTGATGAATATAGTCTTTTTGTTTTTCATCAACTTCGCCTTCTACTGTAAGAACTCCATTCTTGAATTCAACAAGAACATTTTTCTTATCATAGCCAGCTAAGGCTAACTCTAAACCATACTTTCCTTTGCCGTATCTTACCACATTGTAAAACGGAAAGGTTTTTACTTTTGACCAACTATCAAACACACCATCAAAAATATCGTCAAATACTTTTGTTGACCCGTTGAATAATTGTTTGCTTATATTATTGAAAACTTCTAGGTTTGTCATAATAACTCCTTTTAGTTAAGCAAGTTAAATTAGGTCTACCCACAATGGTACAACCTAACGAAGATATAATAGATAGTAATTAATTTTCAAGTACTGATTTTTCTCTTTGAATATGACCTAATACTGTTCCTTTATGCGAACCTTCTTTAATTCTATATCCATGAGTTCCGCTGCCGTTGATCTCAACTTCTTTTCTACTTCTAAGCAAAGCATTGTTTTTCTTTTCTATTTCCTTGTCTGCATAGTTTTTAGCTATTGGATCGGTGTAGGTTATAGTGTGTAGTTCTTTTAGATCATGCTCTCTATCAATAAACTTGTATTCTATTTTAGTAGTATTAAAATCTTTTTTTATTTTATTGCATATTGTTTCAGGATCAAACTCCCCACAAGAATAAACATCAAACTGAAGCAAAGCAGGATTCGGCTCATCCCAGACGTGCATTACTATATGAGATGTTTCAATAATGGCGGCGCCAGTAATACCACGATTACCCACCATATGAGAGTACTTTACGTAAGGCCCCATCATAACCTTCATCCCTATTTCATCTATGAATTTCTCTAACCAACGCCTAAGAAACTCCTCGTCCATAGGCGGATTTACGGCCTCGGCTCTTACGATTAAATGTTTATGTACTAATAATTTATTATTCATTTTTGCGTAATACTCTTTTTTCAAAATAATGCAAATACATTGTTGACAGGATGCATTGCATTTACTATATCTAAATTATAACTAATAAATGTAGAAACCATGAATAAAAAATATAAAGCAACTAGAACCGTTCTGAGCCCAATAACTCACCTTAGAAACTTTTTTTCTTTTGGCATTGAGATTATAAGAACTTTTTTAGTTAGAAGAAAATAGGGTGCCCCATGAAGCATGAACCAAAAAACATGATGACCACAGAACAGTTCGATCTCTGGTTAAAAAAAGCACCGACTGGAGACTCTGTTGTTTATTACAAAGGATCCTTAGCGCCAGATTGTTGTAAGCTAGATGCTTATGCCAAAAGAAAACTAAGAGAGCATGTAATGAATGTGTATGGAACTTGGAATGTGATGCATGAAGCGTGCACCATTAAAAGTAATAACATCATCGATCTCTATCAAAAAATGATTGATAGAGGAGAAGCTAAGATTTCAAACGATGATAGAACAAAAAACCGACCTGCTGTATTTGAGTATATAGCTGTCAAATTATAGGAGAAAAGAATGGAAGAAACATATAAAAAACTAGAGAGCAGACTTGCAAATGATCTGTATAAAAACATTAAAAAACTCAATAGAAGTGAGGCTAATTTCACTTTTATTATAAAAGATCTTATCGCTACTGCAAGGCGCGCAGATAAGAGCAAAGTGACTGACATAGCTAAAGAGTCTAGGGAGAGAATAATAGAGTGTCTAAAGCTTAGAAAAGAAGCTAGACAACACAGTAAAGATACTATAAATTATTATATAAATACTGCTATCAATATGTCGATGCAGTTAAAACCCTTAAGCGAAGCTTATGGACGATGCAATAATGAGGACAAGAGCCGAGTTAATTGAAATGATTGACAGGGCTCATGCTGTTTGGAAAGATAAGATTCTTCACGATGCTGCGTTTGATGCTGCAAACGAAGATAGAAGAATCAAAAAACTGAAGTCTGATCTTTATCAATTAGAAGATTATATTTCTAGAGAGACTTATCTTCAACCAACTCCAGTTGTACAAGATCTGGACTAAAAATAAATCTTGTAAAGAGTAGAAGTTTATAAAAAAACAGAAAGAGGATATTCGCGTGTATAAAAAAGACTTTAAATTAAACGGAAATGGTAAGACAGAAAGCAGATGGACAACACAATCTATTTTAAAAACAGTAGATGCTTTGTTAACTGATATCGCAAAAGAAGATAAAAGAACTAAATCAGCAATCATTGAAATAGCATTACAACGTTATGCTAAAAGCTTAGGAATGAAAGTAGAAGAATGATTTGTCCAGCTTGCAAAGGCAATGGTTATATAAGAGCATACAGAATTTTTATTAAGATATTTTCTTTTGAGATAAAAAAGAAAGTATATAAAGATTGTAGTCTTTGTAGAAACCAAGGCGAATTAAAAATATTAAGTTCTTTATTTAGACACCACCTGCATTAATGGCTTATAAGTGTAAGCTTAAAAAGGCTGCTGCTCATCGTAGATGGTATATTGCCCATATTCATCGGAGAATGCATGATAGCGCTAAACGAAGAGCAAAGAAAGCTAATATTCCTTTTAATATAACTATAGAAGATATAACAGAAGTGTTTCCTAAGGATTGGATTTGTCCTGCACTTGGAATAAAAATGGAGGTAGCCATCCATAAAAACAATGAAACTTCTCCTACCTTAGATAGAATTGTTCCAGATTATGGTTATGTAAAAGGAAATATTATGGTTATTTCTTACAGGGCCAATGGCATTAAAAGCAATGCTCTTCCTTCAGAAATTAAATCGGTTTATGACTTTGTGGTAAAACGTTATTGGCAGTCAATTGAATATTTTGCTGAGCATAGAATTGATCCACCCTCTTCAACCACTCGTGTTGGACGTGAGCAAAACGTTCTCCTTCAATTGCAAAGCACTGATATTGAAGATCACGACTAACCATAAATATAACTCCTGTTTTAATTTCAGTTCCATAAACATGATTGTGCGCCATGGCATAGGCACCTAGTTGTAGGAAGTAATCTTTAATCCAATCTTCTCTCTTTGGTTTATTAGTTGTTTTAAAATCCATAATGCATTCTCTGTTTTTATAAATACCAATAAGATCTGTTTGACCGGCATATAAGTTTGGATAGTGCACAAATACTTCTGATCCCCATATTTCTTTTAAGTATGGAAAAGCATTTGTTATAACTAAACTAGACATCTTCTCTGCAAGCTGACCCTCATCTGTTAAATCTTTATGGCCCTCTCCTTTTAAATTTTTCTCAAGACAAGTATGAAATTTAGTTCCTAAAGAATTAGCTTCATCTCTAACTCTGTTAGCTTCTTCTTCTCCTACTCTTTTTTTCCAATCATCTAACTTTGCTTTTTCATTAGCTGGTTTAGTTTTAGAAAGAATAGTTGTAACGGATGGAAGTTTCTGTCCTTCTTCTGTTACATAAGTTCTTCCTGTTTCTTCACTACTGCTTCTAGATATTCTTTGATAAGTAAACTTGTTTACTATTTCAACCATTCTTTTAATTCCTCTCCCATTACATCTCTTGCTAAGTTAATTTTTCTTTTTAACGCATCTACAATTTTTTCATCTACAGTATCTTCAGCTATCATATCTATATATGTCACGTGTTTCGTTTGCCCTATACGATGAGCCCTGTCTTCTGATTGTAGTCTTACTTCTAAATCATATGAGTTAGAATAGTATACTACTGTATTTGCTGCAGTTAAAGTTAAACCATATCCCCCTGTTTTAGGATTGCTAACAAAATACTTTAGACTTGAGTTTGGATCTTGAAACTTAGCTACAATATCTTGTCTATTTTTGTCTGCTGTATCTCCATAAAAAGATTCTGCAATCTCTTCATCTTTAAAATGTTTTCTAATAGCTTCAGTAATTGATTGTATATCTTCTCTAAACACAGCCCATATAATAACTTTACCATCTGTCTCATCTAAAATATTTAAAAGTTCATTAACACGATTGTTGTCTAGCCTTACAATATCTCCTTCATTTGTTTTTAAATGACCACAAGTTATTTGATGCAGCTTCATTATTTGTGAAAGAACATTTAATGCTCTAACTTGACCACCTTCTTCTAATAAACTTATGTTGTAATTTTTCATAGTCTCATAAGCTTTCACTTGTTCTTTTGTAAGCTCTATGTTTCTTTGTATATAAATCTTGTTTGGTAGATCTAAACAATCTTCTTTTAAACATCTAAAAGAAAAACGAGAAAGTAATTTAGTAAGGTCTTCTAAGTTTTGATAACCAATTATTTTTGCAAACTTACCATAAGGGCCGTTCATCTTTCTTATAATTGCATATCTATTTTGAAAAGCATAATAGCTGCCTTGTTCTAATAATTCAGGATCTAAAAAGAAACATTGAGTGTATAGATCTAATGGAGATTTAGTCACCGGAGATCCAGTCATAATTCTTTTATACTTAGCGTGAATACCTACTTTACAAATATTAGAAGTACGTGTTGCTTTTTGACTTTTTATTGTAGTGGACTCATCTACTACAAACATTGTTTTATGGGACATTAAAAACTTTCTAGCAAAATCTGTTCCGGTTTTTCCATCACTCTTTTGAGAAGAGAATGCTTCTACATTCATAAGAAGAATATGTAGATCATCATCTACTTGAAACATTTGATTTAAATTAGTTTCGCTTTTATCCGATCTATTGCTTGGTGGAGTCCATACCGATAATTTATATCGTACATGACTTGGCATATGTTTGGGAATTTCTATTCTTTCCCAGTTACGATAAACTCCTTTGGGTGCGACAATGATAACACCATCAATCTTACCTTGATCGTACAGCATAGCTATATTATCAATGATAACTTTTGTTTTGCCTGTTCCCATCTCCATGAACAAAGCAAAATTTTTCTGATCCCATGAACATCCTAACGCTTGTAATTGGTGTTTATAGGGCTCTATTTTAAATGGGTAGTCACCCATTGTTGACTTGTTTTTATTTTCCATATAATTATTAATTCTAATTGACATATAGCATTTTAAAAACTATATGCAAGTACAAAAGAAAAAAGATTTATGGCTAAAGTTTACGTAACACAAGAACAAGATAAAAGAGATATTACTGGGGCTCTTCAATATGGAGAAATAGAAATACTATTACCCAATGGTCATCAAATAATGTTTTCACCAGCGCCTACAATAAAAAGATTAGAAAGAAAGTTGGCTACATTTTCAGATAATGATTACATACTACTAATGGGGGATCCTGCAATCATAGGCGCAACCTGTATGGTAGCATCACAAATTAATAATGGAAAAATAAAATTATTAAAATGGATTAACACACAACAAAAATATATTCCAATACAGCTTGACTTACATGATAGGAGTGATACATAGTAAGACAACAAAGGAGAAAATAGAATGAATAACAATGTACTACAAGAAGCAAGACAAGATAGTCTAAAAAATTTAGACGATAATTCTTTGTCAACTTTAGGAATGCGTTGTCAAGATCTTAGAGATGTTAATAGCCAAATAAAAGATTTGGAAGAACAACTTAAAGATTTAAAAGAAAGTGAAAGAAAACTTTCTGAAGAAATAATTCCTGCGATACTACATGAAAAGAATCTTTCTTCCGTCGTGTTAAAAGATGGAACTAAGGTTACTACTAAGGTAGAATATCGGGCTCGTATAAAAGACGAGTATAAAGAATTTTGCTTTAACTGGTTAAGGCAAAATAATTACGGCGACTTGATCAAAAATAATTTTAGCATTGTCTTCAATATGGGAGATGATGATAAAACAAAAGCTTTGAAAGAGTTTATCGCAAGACAAGGTTTAAATGCTGAACACAAAGAAGATGTTCACTGGAAAACTTTGTCTGCTTTTGCGGAAGAACAAACTGTAAAAGGTGTGTCCCTCCCAGAAGAATTTGGTTTGTACGTGTCCAATAAAACAAAACTCGTATAAATATGAAACATGTAACAAAGGAGAAAAACGATGCAAACACTAAAAGAAAAACCTGTTGCTCCAAAAGCAGCAGTTGCTACACAAGTCAATAGTGGCTCAGTAGCAGTTATAAACTCAGCGCTGTTAAGACAAGACTCTAAACACGCTATCAAACTATCATCCGAAGATGTTACAACGCCTAGGCTTAAAGCGCTTATGGCTACATCTCCAGAAATTAATGATCTCCCAGATGCAAAAGCTGGAATGATTTTTAATACAGTTACCAAAAAACTTTACGATGGTAATGCTGGAATCATTGTAGTCCCATGTGCTTGGGTTAAGCAGTACGTTGAATGGAATGATATCGGTACAGGAAGTGGAGGCCCTGTTAGAATTTATGATGCTAACAGCGATATCCTTTCACAAACTGTTCGTGATGAGTTCAATAAAGATAGAACTAAGTCCGGTACTTATATTGAAACAAATTATAATTACTTTGTTTTAGTTCTTAATAACAACCTTGAATATATTGATAAAGGTATTGTTAGCATGAAATCTACTCAGCTTAAAAAAGCTAAGAAGTGGAATGCTATGATGGGAAGTGTGTTCGTTAAAGACGAACAAGGTTCTTTCCAACCTCCAATATATACAATCATGTACAAACTTAAAACTGTTAAGGAACAGAATAAAAGAGGTACATGGATTGGTTGGGATGTGAACTTTGCGTTTGAAGAAAGTGATTCTATCAAGACGCAACAAAAAAGCACAGTAACTGACATGAACATCTATCAACAAGCTAGATTGTTCGCTGAAAGCATTGCTAAAGGCGAAACTAAAATCAAGCCAGAAGATAGAGAAGAAGCAGAAAAAACAACCGCAGCATTTTAGTTGCACTTAGCCCCCTTTAACGAGGGGGCTATCAATATATGTTAGAACAAGAAGTTATAAAATTTAGCCAGATATTTACTGGTTTAGATAGAGCCTATGGATATTATCAGCCAAAGAATTCTCAAAAGGGAAATGGCAAAGAAGAAGGTATCTTAAAGACTGTAACTAAACCAGTAACGTTAGATATTTATAAATCACATTTAGAAAAAACACATTACTCAATAGGCATCATTCCAATCAGAGAAGACAACACATGTTGTTGGGGAGTTATTGATGTAGATATTTATCCAATAGATTACAAAGAAGTTATAACAAAGATAAGAAAACTAGAGTTGCCCCTTGTTCCGTGTCGCTCGAAGAGTGGAGGCATGCATATCTTTATGTTTATTCCAGATGGAATTAAAGCATCTGAGATGAAACAAAAGTTAAAGGAGTGTGCTTTATCTATAGGATATCCGGGATCAGAAATATTTCCAAAGCAAACAGAAATAAGAAGCGATCGTGGTGATACAGGTAACTGGCTTAATCTTCCCTATGGTATTGGTATGCGTTATGCTTTCAATGATGATGGATCAGCTGCAAGTCTACAAGAATTTTTTCAACTGTATGACAAATACAAATTAACAAAAGAACAATTCAATAGCTTAACAATTAAAGATCCAGATGAAATATTAGCTGGTGGCCCACCTTGCTTGAATGCTATTCTTGCGAAAGGATCTGTAGGTAAAGGAGAACGCAATAACACTATGTTTAATATTTGTGTTTACTTTATTAAAACAAAGAAAGAAAATTGGGAGAACGAAGTAAGTAAAGTAAACGAAGAATACTTCAAACCAAAGCTAGAACATACAGAACTAAATAACATTATCGCCTCAGCAAAAGAAAAAGAATATAACTATCAATGTAATAAAGATCCTTTAGAAAAATTCTGCGATAAGAAAGCTTGTGTTAAAAAAGAATTTGGTGTGGGTACTCCAGATCATCCAACCTTTGGTAATCTTACAGTTGTGGAAACAGATCCGCCATTATGGTTTATGGATGTAGATGATGCAAGAATAGAATTAACTACAGAACAGTTGCAGATGTTTGAGAAGTTCCAAAGACGATGTATGGAAGTATTACATACCATGCCTCCTTTAATGAAAAAATCTGATTGGATTGATACGGTTAATGCGATGATGGCTGAGGGAAGTCTAAACATTATAGAAGTTTCGGAAGAAGATAAGTTTGTTGGAAGATTTAAATCTTTGTTTAATGATTTTTTAATTCGTTGGCCAAGTTCTTCAGAGAATGAAGATGTGCTATTGCAGAGAAAGAATTACATTAATGATGGTAAAATATTCTTTAAAGCAGAAGTGTTGGAAGAATATATTAAGAACGCTGGTTTTAAGATTGATCAAAATATTCTATATAAAACTTTACGCTTTACTATTAAAGCAGAAGAAAGACAGATTAAAATTAAAAAAGATGAGCATATAAGACTTAGTGTCAGAGTAAGAGTTGTAGATGATCCTAAGATGAGAACTATTAAACTGGATACTAGCACTAAGAATAGTCAACCAGAGGAGACACCGTTTTGAGAACAAAGATATTTGGGCCACCCGGAACTGGTAAGACAACTCGTTTACTTGAGATAGTAAGAGAATGTTTAGAGAAATATAATGCTGCTCCAGAAGAGATAGGTTACTTTGCCTTTACAAAGAAAGCAGCTGTTGAAGCAAAAGAAAGAGGAGAAGCTTTGTTTCCCAATAAGAAAATTGAATACAGAACATTACATAGTTTAGCTTATGAAAAGATAGGAGCACCACAAGTAATGTCTTCTGCTCAATACAGAAAGTTTTCAGAAGACTGTGGTATTGGCTTTAATGTTTATGGGGAAATAGAAAGTGATTACGATATGCAAAGTAAAATAGATCAAGATCATTTGAAACTAATTAATTTAGCTAGAGTTAAAACAATGGACGTAGAGAAGTTAGTTTATGATTTAAACTTACCTGTATGGATTCCAGAAATAAAAAAGGTTGAGACAGAATATTTTAATTGGAAGAAGAAGAATAGCAAACTAGATTACACTGATCTAATAGAAACTTATATTAATAAAAAAATTAAAACAAATTTTAGATTTATATTCATAGATGAAGCGCAAGACTTATGTCCATTGTACTGGAAGATGGTTGCTTTATTAGAACAAAACTGTGAACATAGTTATATAGCAGGAGATGATGATCAAGCTTTGTATTCTTTTAATGGCGCAGATGTAAATCATTTCATTGAAACACCTTGTGATAATCAAATCATATTATCTCAATCTTACCGTGTTCCAAGAGTCGTGCATAAAAATTACTCCCTTCCTATATTAGGGCAGATATCAAGAAGAATTAAAAAAGAATATAAACCAAGAGATTTTGAAGGAGATATAAGGCATCATGCTAATTATGACTCCATTGATTTTTCTAAAGGACAATTCATGGTGCTGTGTAGAAACAACGTATTCTTAAAACCATTAAAACAATATTTTATAGATAGAGGATATTACTTTCAGTTTAAAGGAGAGATATGTATTGCAAACTTATACCATAGATTAATAGGTTTATGGGATCTATTACATAAAGGAGGCAGAGTTACAATTAACGAAGCTAAATTTATTTATGAACATATAAGCTCCAATGTTGGATGTAAGCATGGAGTTAAAACTAAATTCAACGATCCTACTTTAGATCCAGCGCATACATTTGATTTAAAAGAATTGATTGATGGATATGGTTTATGGGTTGCAAATAAACCTTGGCATGTAGCTTTTGATACAATGAGTGATGATCATATTGGTTACATGAAACGTGTATTAGAAACAGAAAAAGATATAGGTAAGAATGCAAGAATAAAAATATCTACTATCCATGGTGCTAAAGGAGGAGAAGCAGATAATGTTGTCTTCTTAAAAGATATTACACAAAGAGTTAGAAAAAATTCTTTACACTTTGACATTGACAATGAGCAAAGATGCAAGTATGTAGGTGTAACTAGAACTAAAGAAACTCTACATATTGTAGAGCCATATACAAGAAACGGGTATCAACTACCTTAGGAGATAGAATGAGCGCATATGAAAATCAAATAGGCGGAAACCATTACCAAGATTTGGTTATTCAACCTACTGATTATATTATTAAGAATAATATTCCTTTTGCAGAGGGAAACGTAATTAAATACGTAAGCAGACATAAACAAAAAGGAAAAGAACAAGATATTAAGAAAGCTATTCATTATTTATCTATGATCTTAGAAACAACTTATAACTTAAAAACAAACATTATATATTATGACAACTCACAAGATACCTCTTTATAGTCCACAATCAGAATGGTTTGCGCCTGAAGTGCTTCCAGATTTAAGGTTAAGAAAAACAATAGCTGTTGACTGTGAAACAAGAGATCCAGATATAAAAACAAAAGGCCCAGGCTGGGCTACAAACAATGGAGAACTTGTTGGAGTTGCTATAGCTGTAGAAGGTTTCTCTATGTATCTTCCTATAAACCATAAAGGCGGTGGGAACTTAGATCCAAAGATTGTAAAGAAATGGTTGATAGAAAATTTATCTAATGAAGAAAATACAAAAGTGTTTCACAATGCTTCTTACGATATAGGTTGGTTAAGAAACTTTGGAGTAAATGTTAAGGGAAGAATTGTAGATACAATGATAGCTGCTCCTCTTATTAATGAGAATGAATGGACATATAGTTTAAATAATTTATCTAGGATTTATTTAAAAGATCACAAAGAAGAAAAGCTTTTAGAACAAGCTGCTAGAGAATGGGGTGTAGACCCTAAAGGAGAAATGTGGAAACTACCTGCTCCATTTGTTGGCCCCTATGCTGAAAAAGATGCGGAGTTGACATTACGATTATGGAATATATTAGAGGTAGAACTTTTAAAACAAAACGTAGTTTCTATTTTCAATACAGAAACAGAACTACTTCCTTTGTTAATTAACATGAAATGGAAAGGTGTGAGAGTTGATCTTGACCAAGCACAAATTTATAAAAAGAAACTTATCTCTGAAGAACAAAAATTATTGCAAGAGATTAAAAAAGAAACAGGGATTGAACTTGAAATGTGGGCATCAAGGAACATCCAAAAAATCTTTGATAAGCTTAAGATTAAGTATGGTACGACTGAAAAAGGCAATCCGTCGTTCACAAAAATATTCTTACAAAACCACCAGCATCCTATTCCTAAGAAGATTGTTAAGGCGAGAGAAATTAATAAGGCGCATACTACTTTTATTGACACTATCTTGGATCATTCTGTCAACAGCAGAATACATGCAGACATACATCAATTGCGAGATGGCGAATCCGGAACAGTTACAGGTAGGTTCTCAATGTCTAACCCTAATCTACAACAAATTCCAGCAAGGGATGCGTATATTGGTCCCATGATAAGATCTTTGTTTCTTCCAGAAGTTGGACAGAAATGGGGTTCATTTGATTACTCACAACAAGAACCAAGGCTAGTTGTACACTATGCTAGTTTAACTAAATTAGAAGGAGCAGACAAAGTATTAGAAGCTTATAAAACAGATCCTAATGCAGACTTCCATACTATGATGGCTGACATGGCTAACATAGATAGAAAGATTGCAAAGGTTGTAAACTTAGGTTTGTTTTATGGAATGGGTATAAGTAAACTTGCTAACGAACTCGGGGTTGACAAAGTAGAAGCTAAAGCACTTTACGAAAGATATAATAATAAAGTTCCATTTGTAAAACAATTAGCAGAAGCTTGTAGTTATAAAGCTGCAACAGAAGGTTTTATTAGAACACTACTTGGTAGACTATGTAGATTTGATAAATGGGAACCAGTTGCTTATGGAGTACATACTGCTTTACCTAGAAAAGAAGCCGAAAGAGAATACGGTACTTATTTAAAAAGAGCAATGACATTTAAAGCTTTGAATAGATTAATACAAGGATCTGCCGCTGATCAAATTAAAAAATCAATGGTTGATTTAAGTAAACTCGGATACATTCCTTTAATTCAAATACACGATGAATTAGCTATCTCTGTTGATAACGACGATATTCCTGTTATTAAAAAGACTATGGAAGAATCTGTGCCTTCAATGATTGTTCCTTCTAAAGTAGACGTATCTATTGGTAATAATTGGGGTGAGTCGATGAGTTAAAATAGCTTTTTAAAAGCTATAATAATTCCTAAAATTCCAGAAGTAATAGCTATTAACCAGCCAATAACTTTTAAACTTCCTCTTGATACTTCTATTGTTGATTTAAGTTCTTCTAATGTTGATGTATTTTTATCTATTGATTTAAATAAACGTTCATTGATTTCTCTTTGTTCTCTCCACAGAAGTGAACATTCCTTTTCATGAACGATCATTTGAGTTTCCAAATCTAATACCTTGTCTTCTATCATACCTTAAAAATATTTTTGTTAGCAATAAATCCGCCATCTTTTACGCGCACAATATCACCGGGATTGTTAAAAGCAAGATTGAATCTTTCTCTTTGTTCAGGAGAAGAAGCTATTGTAGATGTTGGAATAGGGGGTTTTAATTGTGCTCCTACTGGAATGTTCGGAACTAAAGGACTAGCTTGAGGTATTGTTGGTGGTGCAATGTTCATTAAATTAGGCTGAACTGGAGCTACAGGTTGAGCTGGAGCTTCTTCTACTGGAGCTAATAAAGAAAAGTTAGGTTCTTTATCATCAGTTAAAGAGATGTTTTTATTAGAACCTTGATAAGCTTTTATTCTTGGAAGAGCTTCAATATATGGGTCAGGTACACCTAGTTTTAAAGAGTTTTGTCTAAAGATATCTCTGACTTCTTCTGATGGATCATAAGGTTGATATCTTCCTGTTTCAACAGCTGTTCTATCTGTTTTACTAACACGTTTTAATTGTGGAGCTAAGTCTCCAGAAGTAGCGCCTAATACTTTAGCAGCATTAACATTTTTATTCATTTCTCTAAATACATCAAAGCGTGCTTTTTCAGATTTTTGATATAACTCTAATACTTCATTAGGAGATACAATTCCTCCTTTTAAAGCTTCAGATGTAAATAAATTTCTAGCATTTGATTTTCTATTATTAAAAGAAGTAACCATATACTTCATACTATCTACTGGATTAACTTCAATACTTCTAAATCCAAATATACCAGGAGCCTCTCTTAATAAATTATAACTTTTACCATATTCATCTGGTAAGTTTGCAGACGATTTAATTAATCTTCCTATTTGATTAGTAGAACCAGGAGTAAAAGAATCCACAACATGTAATAAAGATTTAGATATCTTTGTTCCAATTTCATCTTCTTCATTATATATTCTTCTACCATCAACGTTTCTTCCAGCTCTTCCTAAAATAGGAGAGATATCAAATACTTTTTCTGTGTATATACTTTCAGAAAAGAAAGGTTTAGTTAACTCTGCTATACTTTGAAAACCAGCTGCACCTAAAGAAGCTAAAGTAGATTGTTCGTCCTTAC
>Ga0207939_1000119_pt1 | contig 28135 bp, 25 predicted proteins | sample LakMenEpi02Jun12_FD_150663 | JGI IMG/M metagenome (GOLD analysis project Ga0207939, IMG submission 150663) | Freshwater microbial communities from Lake Mendota, WI - 02JUN2012 deep hole epilimnion (SPAdes) | ecosystem: Environmental > Aquatic > Freshwater > Lentic | place: Lake Mendota, Madison... | reverse complement strand
GCGGGGGGCTGGGCTGGTGGAAGCGGCGAGGGCAACCCTGAGATTGGGCATGTCGTACTGGAAGCCCTGCTCGAGAAGTCGCTGGGGCTTCACCTGCTGACCTTCGAGCACCACGGCAGCCCCATCGCCCAGCATCACCTTGAGCACCGGCCCTGGCACGGGAAACAGGGAAGGACGGCCGAGCACCTCCCCCAGGCTTGTGGCGAAGTCCACCATCCGCACCGGCTCAGGAGCCACCGCGTTATAGATGCCTTGGTAGCCCGGATTCTCAAAGGCGGTGGCCACCAGACGGCAGAGGTCGTGGCGATGGATCCAGCTCATCCATTGCTGGCCCGATCCCACGGGCCCCCCAAAGCCAGCGCGGAACATCGGCAGCATTTTCCCGAGGGCTCCCCCATCGGGTCCCAGCACGATGCCCAGGCGCAGCACAACAACGCGGCAGACATTTGCAGCGGCCAGGGCTGCGGCTTCCCAGTCCTGGCAGAGCTGGCCAAGAAAATCACTGGCCGCCGGGCTGGATTCCACAAACGTGGCCTCCTCACTCGAGCCATACACCCCCACCGCCGAGGCATTCACCAGCACCTGGGGGGGCGTAGGGAGCTGGGCGATCGCCTTCACCAGGGCCGTGGTGGTCAGCAAGCGGCTATCGCGCAGCAGCTGCCGTTGGGCCTCGCTCCAGCGGCGTTCCGCGATGGGTTCCCCGACCAGATTGACGACACCCTCCGAGGACGCAAGAGCCTCCTGGAGGTCGGCCGACTCCCAGCTGGCAGGATCCGCCGGGTTGAGCTGTAAACAGCGCAGACGATCGCCCTCGAGTCGGGGGAACGGTTGGCTCTGCCGACTCACCAGCGTGATGTCGTGGCCGAGCTCCAACAGGAAAGGCACGAGTTCGCGCCCCACAAATCCGGAACAACCCAGCAGCAGCAAGCGCATGCCCGTCTCTCGATCTGCGGCTCGAGGCTAGTGGCTGGTCGGACCAGCGGGGGCCAGCCCATGGCCGCTCAGGAGACTTAGTGTACCTGCGTCCTGCCGCCTGGCCATGGCCGATCCAGCCCCCCAGCCCAGCACCCCAGCGTCGACCCCTGCAACCCCAGCCGCGCCTGACAAGGCAGCGGCCCTGAAAAAAGGAGCCTTGGTTCGCCTGAATCTTCAGGCCTACCAAGGCAGCCTGGAAGCTTCCGCCAGTGATCCCGTACCCCCCTCCTACGTGGTGGAGGGTCCCGGGGAAATCCTGGCCGTGAAGGGCGACTTTGCCCAGATTCGCTGGCGGCGCCCCGTGCCCGACGTGTGGCTGCGCCTGGACCAGCTGCTGAGTTATGGGGGGTGAAGGGGTCCTAGTTCTCAAGATGCCGGCGCTCATGGTGTAGGTGATCCCGTTGCCGTTTGGCTTCCCGCAACATCTCCCGGCCGTCCCGTAGATAACCATCCACGTAGCCCAGGGTGTAACGCTCCAGTTCCATCAAGGCATCCTGCACCTGTCTGAGGCAGTGGTAAAGGTTGAGGCTTAACCCCTTGGCTACCACAGGGCAGGCCTTGGAGCGATAAAGCTGCTCTGCCTTGTCCATCCGGGCCTGACTGTCCTGAAGGAAGCCGCTGAAGGCCTCCATGAGCGCATCGTCGTAGGGGTCTGCCGCGAGGGCACGCAACTGGGCGGCAAAGGGATTGATGACTTGGCCCAGCCACCGGTCAATGGGCGCATACACCTGCTGCAACCAGTCCTGGAGGAGCCCATCGCCATGGCGGCGGGATCGGGATCGGGCCGAAGGACTGGACGGGGATGGGCGATCAGCTGGAGAGAGGCCACGGGTGTGGAACTGCTCCGCGTCATACCGCCGGCGACGCTCCCGATCCCCGAGGACCTCCCAGGCTGCATTCAGGGCAAGGATGGTGTGTTCATCTCCTCCGGCATCAGGATGATGACGTTTCACCAGGGCCCGATAGGCGGCCTTGATATCCGCGGTCGAGGCCGCTGGGTTCACTCCCAACACGGCATAGAAGTCGGCGGTCCGCTGGCCTGCCAAAGGAGGGTCTGGGTGAGTGGCCCCATCTTCCTGCGGCACCTGGCCAAAAAAAAAGCCCCCTTACGGGGGCCTGAGGATGTGTGTGAGGGAGGGGGAGGGATCAGAAGCGGAAGGTGGTCTGCACCAGACCGCCGAACACCCCGAAGGTGTTGGAACGATTCACTGTGCCGTCGAGGTTGAGGGTGTTGGTGAGGGCGCCCAAGGGACGGCTCAACCAGAACAGGGCTGGGGTGACGCTGATGTTGTCCGTCACCTGGAACTTGTACCACCACTCCCAGGCGTAGTTGCCGTCATTCACGAAGGTGCTCAGGTCCTTGTTGCTCCCTTTGCTGAGGCTGGTGGCAAAGGTGGGCTGACCCACGGCCATGCCGAGGGAATTCCCACCCCAGATCACATCATTCCACTGCAGGCCGACGTACCAGCTTTGGGATTCGGTGACGTAGGGGACAACGAAGTCGAGTCCGTTCGTTCTCACTTCATTGTTGGAGAGGGAGTTGAGGCCCCAGCCCAAACTAATCGAGGGAATAAACCCAGCATTCGCAGGCTGCAGATAGCCACTCAGAGCCACACTATTGGATTCACCATTCGCCAGGAACCAGCTATTCGAGGCAACAAAGTTGGTGCCCCGACGGAAATTGGAACCTCGCTGGCCGTAGCGATAACCTGCTGCCACACCCCAGAGCTTGGAGTTCCATCCCAACTGGGCAAGGAAACTACCCCGGGAACAATCGTTACCAATACCGCCTTCAAGGACGTTACAGGCAAAGTAGTTGTCATCGTTGTTCGTGAATCCCGAATCCCCGTTCGGAGCCACATAGCTGGCCGTAGCGCTAAATCCACCCCCCCACAGTTTGTATGGAGTTTTCCAGATCAAACCACCACCAGCACCGGTGGCCTTGTTGTAAACACCAGGGGCACCGTGGAGGGAGAAATAATCAAGAATGCGATCGCCCTTGCTACTTCCATACACACCAGGGGTGGCCCCCAGGAATTCCGTATTCCGATACTTGGCGCCGATCAGGGCCTCAAACTGGTTGCCAATCGGGAAGCGATAGTAGAGACGGTCGATACCAACCACATCGGAGCAGTTGCGGTTGTCTCCGCAACTGGCACTGCCGAAACCATTGGAGGCCACATCCAGCGCCGTCAGGTTCACGCCATTGCCGTTGAAGGCATTGCTGAAGTTGCCGGTGCGCAGGCGGGTGTAGAGCTGATCTTTGCCCGTGAAACTGGTGATCAGGTTCAGGCGCAGGTCGTAGTTGAAGGAGGTGGCGCCATAGAGGCTGTCGTATCTCTCAGCCGCATCGCGCGTGCCCAGGTTGGCCGGGGCGGGTGGGGCAAACACGCCGGCACCAGAGCGATCGCCACTGGCATTCACCGCACCCATCACAAAGGTGGCCTGGCCTTGCAGCTTGGTAGTGGTGGAGAACTGATTGGCCTCCAGCTCACCCACTTTGGCTTCCAGCCCATCCACCCGGCCGCGGAGCACGGCGAGTTCTTTCTCAAATTCCTTCATGAGCTTCTTGAGCTCATCGGTAATTTCGGTGATGCGATCCAGGCAGGCGTTGAGCAGGGCGGCTGCTTCGTAACGCGTCATGGACCGCTGACCGCGGTAGGTGCCGTCGGGATAACCCGCCACGCATCCGTAGGTTTCGATCAGGTTGGAGAGGGCTTGATAGGCCCAGTCCGTGGGCTGAACATCACTGAACTGGTTGATGCTGGTGACCTGATCCTTACCGGCGTACTTTTTGACGTCCGAAAGGTCGATTCCGGACGCATGGCCCGCGAAGGGGGCAAGCAGCCCCAAAGCGGCAGGCGCCACCAGCAATTGCTGGAAGAGTTTCATTTGGTCCTCACACCAAAAAAGAGGAATCTCCCAAAGGGAGATGGCGCGATTTTAAAGAGTGCAGCCCATACTCCCAGGCGCAACGACTACCGGCGGATGTAGCACAGATCACATGGAGGATCCTTGGCTTGGATGCACTGAATTCAGATCAGAAGCGAAAGGTGGTTTTCACGAGAGCGCCAAAGTTGCTGAGGGATCCCCCTTCATTTTTCTGAAGCTGCCCAAGGGGAGCGCTTAGGTAGTAAATCGCCGGGGTGATCGTGATGGAATCGCGGACTGGAATTTTGTACCACCATTCCCAGGCGTAATTGCCATCATTCGGAATGCGGAGGTTGGGATCGTCGGGGATCGCCGTGTCGAGTCGGGTCATGAAGGTGGGTTGCCCCACGGCCATGCCAAAGGCATGGCCCTTGGCCAACACATCAGACCACTGCAACCCCACATACCAGGACTGGCTGCTTGCCCCATCAATCCAGCTGAACAGAACCCCGCCATCCTCCAACCGGTAGCCGCTGATGCCCCAACCGGCGCTGATGGAGGGCAGAAGGGCGCTGAGGGAGGGCGACCAATACCCACTAATCCCGACCGAGCTGGTGTTGTTGGAAAAGGAGGAGGCCGCCACCGCAAGGGGCGTTCCATTGCCGCCATAGAGGCCAGCCCCGCCCTGGGCATAGCTGTAGGCGAGGGCCAGGCCAAAGCTCTCTCCCCCGTAGGCGATCTGCCCCGTGAACGTGGATTGGGAGCAACTGGTGGCGATGCCCCCACTGTTGTCATCACAGGATTCCCCAAATGAGGTGCCCAGACCTGGTGAGCCCTTGTCGCCATTGAGGGAGACATAGCTGGCACTCAGGCTGAAGCCTCCGCTCTTCCACCACACCCCGCCCCCCGCGCCAAGGCTCTTGTTGTAAGCACCCGGGGCTCCTGCGTAGGTGAAAACATCGAGGACCGTGTCCGCCGGATAGGCACTCGGCCACATAGGGAGCATGTCGTCCTGACGAACCCGTCCGCCAATGGTGGCGGTGAATCCAGCACCGATGGGGAATTGGTAAAACAGACGGTTGACGGACACCACATCGCCACAATCCGCCTGGCCGCAGATTTCCTCATAGGCAATCTCCAGGGCATTGAGGCCAATGGGATTGTTGGTACCAAACCAGGGGCTGTTCCCGAAGTTTCCGGCGCGCAGGCGAGCGCGGAGAAGATCTTTCCCGGTGAAACTCGTGTCGAGATACAGGCTCAGGTCGTAGGCGAAGGCCGTTGCGGCATCCAGGGCACGGGCGGTGTTGGCGTATTGAACGGTGTTGGGAGTAAAGGGGAGACCGCCAATGCCGAGGAGAATGAGCGCATCGAAGAGATCGGGCTGGGCATCACCAGCGAAGCTGTTGGACCCCACCACGAAGGTGGCCACGCCCCTGAGCCGAGTGGTCGTGGAAAACGAAAGGGCTTCCACTTCACCCACGCGCGCTTCAAGACCATCCACCCGGCCGCGGAGCACGGCGAGTTCCCTCTCGAATTCCTTCAGGAGCTTCTTGAGCTCATCAGTGGTCTCGCTGATGCGATCCAGGCAGGCATTCAGAAGCGCAGCCGCTTCGTAGCGGGTCATGGCCCGCTGACCGTGGTAGTTGCCATCGGGATAGCCCGCCACACAGCCGTAGGTCTGGATCAGATCCGAGAGCGCCTGGTAGGCCCAGTCGGAAGGCCTCACCTCACTGAACTGGTCGACGCTGCTGACCTGATCTGAACTGGCGTAGTGGCTAACGGCGGCCAGATTCCAATCGGCCGCATGGCTAGCTTGGGGAGCGAGCAGGCCCAAGGTTGTGAGCAACAGCAGACGTTGCTGAAAGCGTTTCATTCGATCCTCAGCAACAGACCCTCTTGGTGGGAAATGTAACGGCCCTTTCCAACAAAAAAAAGCCGGCTGCATAAGCAACCGGCCTGGATTCAGAAGAGGGATTCTGTTGAATCAGAAACGGAAGGTGGTCTTCACGAGGCCGCCAAAGTTGCTGAGGGAATCACCGTCATCCTTTTGCAGCTGACCCAGGGGAGCGCTCAGGTAGTACAAGGCAGGAGTCACACTGATGTTGTCGGTGACCTGGAACTTGTACCACCATTCCCAGGCGTAGTTGCCGTCGTTGGGGGTGCTGGTGCTGGGGTTGTCGGGGATGTCGTTCTGGAGGCTGGTGATGAACGTGGGCTGACCCACGGCCATACCGAAGGCATTGCCCTTCCAGAACACATCAGCCCACTGCAGACCGACGTACCAGGATTGGCTGCGGGAGCCATCGATCCAGGAATCGTCGCCCACACCATCCAGGTTGTAGCCGCTGATGCCCCAACCAGCACTGATGGAGGGGAACAGGCCTCCAGAGAAGGGAGACCAGTAGCCGCTCACACCAACCGAATTGGTGTTGTCAGCCACGGTGGAGGCGTAGACCGCCAGAGGGGTGCCATTGCCGCCATAGATGCCTGCGCCGTTCTGGGAGTAGCTGTAGGCCACAGCCAGACCGAAGTTGCTGCCGCCGTAAGCCACCTGACCAGTGAAGGTGGACGAGGAGCAGGCGGTACCGATGCCACCGGAATTAGGGCCGCAGAACTGATCTTCAGTAAAGGGAACGTCGATTCCAGGGGAAGACGCGTCACCGTTGGAGCTCACATAGCTGGCGCTCAGACTGAAGCCGCCGGCCTTCCACCACAGACCACCACCTGCACCAAGGTTCAGGTTGTAGGTGCCGGGAGCACCGGCGTAGGTGAAGATGTCGAGAACAGTGTCAGCGGGGTAAGCACTGGGCCACATGGCCAGCATGTCGTCCTGACGAACGCGACCACCGATGGTGGCGGTGAAGCTGCTGCCGATGGGGAATTGATAGAAGAGGCGGTTGACGGCAACCACGTCGCCGCAATCCACTCCAGCGCCGCAACCTTCTTCAAAGGCAATCTCCATGGCGTTGAGGCCGATGGGATTGTTGGTGCCACTCCAGGGGGAGCTGCCGAAGTTGCCTGCCCGCAGGCGGGTGCGAAGCAGGTCCTTACCGGTGAAGCTGGTGTCGAGGTAGAGGCTCAGGTCGTAGGCGAAGGAAGTGGCTCCATCCAGGGTCTTGGCCGTGTTGGAGTACTTGTCGGGGAAGCCGGACGTCCCTAAGGAGTTGAGAATCGATCTGTCAAAAAGGCCAGGGCGAGCGTCGCCACTGAAGCTGTTGGCACCCAGAACGAAGGTGGCCACACCTTTCAGCTTGGTGGTTGTGGAGAACTGGCTGGCTTCCAGTTCACCCACGCGGGCTTCGAGACCATCCACCCGACCGCGCAGCACGGCGAGCTCCTTCTCGAATTCCTTCATGAGCTTCTTGAGCTCATCGGTGATTTCGGTGATGCGATCGAGACAGGCGTTGAGGAGAGCAGCTGCCTCGTAGCGGGTCATGGCCCGCTGGCCCCGGTAGGTGCCGTCGGGATAGCCGGCGACGCAGCCGTAGCGCTCGATCAGGTTGGAAAGCGCTTGGAAAGCCCAGTCGGTGGGCTTGACATCGCTGAATTGATTGATGCTGGTGACCTGCTCTTCACTGGCGTACTGGTTGACGCCATTCAGATTCAGGTCAGCGGCGTTGGCCGCAAAAGGTGCCATCAGGCCAAGGGCCGCAGGCGCCACCAGCAGTTGCTGGAAGAGTTTCATGGGTTTAAACCTCACACAACAGGCGCAAGACGCCGCATGAATTGTGGCGACATGTTCTTAAAAGTACCCCTCGAGGTGTGACAGAACACTGAACGCCCTCGCCTTGAGTGTTGCGGCAATGGTTTCAGCCACTTTTCGCTGGGGACGCCGGGAGCCACACTGCTGAAAGCTTCCTTCTGCTGCGCTGCAGACCATCCCTCCCCCTCGCCAGATCAGCCCAAAGCAGCTGAATCTCCTCTGGTGGATCAGCCTGGCGGCGCTCTGGGCTGTCGGCACCGCAGCGGATCGTCTCTGGCTGGCCCTGGACCAGCGCCTTCCAAGTTGGGACCAGGCGGATTACCTCAACAGCGCCGTGGACCATGGGCGGGCCCTGGGCCTCCTCAGCCCCGGCCAGTGGAACGGCTGGCTCGCTTTGTTGGATCTCTCCCCCAAAATTCCGCCCCTGGCCTCCCTGGTGAACGGCACCGTGATGGCCATCGCCGGGGACTCGCCCGATCAGGCCAGCTGGGCCCTGGCCCTCTGGCAGGCCCTCCTGATGGGGGTGGTGGCCCTCTGGGGGCGGGGCCTGCTGGGACAGGGCTTCGGCCTCCTCTGCGCCGTCCTTCTTCAGCTGGCCCCAGGGCTGATCCATCCACGGGTGGACTACACCCTGGATCTGCCCCTGACCGCCACAGCAACCCTGGCCCTCTGGCTGCTGGGGCGCTGGCAGGGCCAAGGTTCCCAAGGCGGACGGTGGGGGCCGCTGCTGGCGGCGGCCCTGGCCATAGCTGGGGCCCTGCTCGTGAAACAGAGCGCACTGCTGCTCTTGGCTGGACCAGTGCTCTGGACTGTGGGGACAAACATGGGCCGGCGCCATCGGCGATGGCAGATGGTGGTGGGAGCCGCAGTGGTGCTCGCCCTGCTGCTGCCCTGGCTCCACCACAACTGGATCACCACCCTGGGCGGAACCAATCGGGCCGTCCTGGAATCCGCCGCCGCAGAGGGCGATCCACCCGTATGGAGCTGGGTCTCCTTCACCTGGTACCTGAAACGTCTCCCGGCCCAGTTGGGCCTGGTGCTTCTGCCGGCCCTGCCGGTAGCGGCGTTTCTAGGGTGGCGAGGGCTGGGGAACATCGGCCCTCAGGAAGCCTGGCCAGGCCTTCCTGAGGGATGGGATTGGCTGGGGATCTGCATCCTGGGGGGATGGCTCTTCACCACCCTCAGTCCCAATAAAGACGTCCGTTACATCACCCCGGTGCTGCCGCTGGTCGTGATTCTCCTGGCCCGAGCCTGGTGGGAGGTGGGCAGGTGGCTCAGGCGTTGCGGTGGGCCGTCCCTGGCCTGGGCGCTTCTGCTGACGGGTTTGGGCGGAGCGGCCACCCAGGCGGCCAAGGGTGCGGCGGACCTCATCCAGCCCAGCTCGCCGGCGCCGGTGGCCCAGATCACAGGCCGCCTGCGAAGCCTGGTTGGGGACACACCCACCACGCTCCTGGTGGTGCCAGGAAACCCTGAAATCAATGAACAGACGGTAACCACCTTCGGGCGCCTCGGGGGAGCCCGCATCGAAGGACGACGGCTGGGGAGGGCCCGCCATGAGCATCCGCTCGTGCTGGAGCGAAGCCGGTGGATTCTTCTGGCCACGGGGGATCAGGGCACCAATCGCCCCTTCTCCCAGGAGCTCAGCCATCGGGTGCGGTCCGATGGGCGCTTCGAGCGGCTGGAGGCGTGGCCCTGGAGCGAGGGCCGAGAGGTGGAGCTATGGCAGCGCAAGCCGGGGAACCCACCCGAACGCTTTGATTCCACCTTCATCCAATTGGCCCGAGGGATGGAAAGGGGGCCTGTGGGTCTGGAGCCCCTTTTTTCCCGCATCGGACCGGAGCACCAACTCGATGCCCAGTTCCTCTATCAAGATCGGGTTCGCCAATGGGCCCAGCAGCGCCTGCAGCGCCAGCCCCAGGACCCCGATGCGCTCTGGAGCATGGCCCTGATCGCCACCCTTCGCAACCGGCCCTCGGAGGCCGCCGGGTGGTATGGCCTTCTCCATCAGCAGACTCCTTCCAATCCCTGGCCCTTGGCCTACCGCGCGGTGGTGCTGCTGGCGAACTGGAAACCTGGCAGGGCCCATGACCTTCTCACCACCGCTCCTGCCGATCTGCGCCGAGAGCCCGTGCTCCAGGGCCTGGAGGATCTCAGCGGGGTGGTGTCCGGGCGGCTTCATCGGCTTGGCGCCCTCCAGAGCAGCCTTCCAAGGGCCATCACGGACATCAAGCAAAAACTGGAGGGCGAAAAGATGAGGAACAAACAAAAAACCCCAGGGTGAAAAGCCCTGGGGAAATGGTTTGGGTCCGCACGGTGCGGAACCGAAAGATCTAGGAGAAGTGATCAGGCGATCAGGGCCAGATCAGGCGGCATTCTCCGCGAACTGCAGACCCGGTTGATAAGAACATTCGGCCATGGACACCTCCTCCGTTGGGAAAATGACAGCCGGTGACGCTTTCGGATCGTACCCCGAGGGGTTTCGAACCACGACACTGCTGCCAGGACTTCTCCATCTTAACGGCTCTTAATCAAAAGAAAGGGGGAGATGCACAAAAAAGCGCCTTGCGGCGCTTTGAGAATGAAGAGTAGAGACGACCCTTAAAGGGCGTTTCCACGTGGCAGAACCTCTTCAGGGAAGACGAATTTTTCGTGGGGTTGGTCTGCGGGAGCCATCCAGGCGCGCAGCCCCTCGTTGAGCAGGATGTTTTTGGTGTAGAAGGTTTCGAACTCAGGATCCTCAGCGGCGCGGATTTCCTGCGACACGAAGTCGTAGGCGCGCAGGTTGAGGGCCAGGCCGATGATGCCGATGCTGCTGGTCCACAGACCCATCACCGGCACGAAGAGCATGAAGAAGTGCAGCCAGCGCTTGTTGGAGAAGGCGATCCCGAAGATCTGGCTCCAGAAGCGGTTGGCCGTCACCATGGAGTAGGTCTCTTCTTCCTGGGTGGGCTCGAAAGCCCGGAAGGTGTTGGCCTGCTCGCTGTCTTCAAACAGGGTGTTTTCCACCGTTGCGCCATGGATGGCACAGAGGAGAGCACCGCCGAGGATGCCGGCAACGCCCATCATGTGGAAGGGGTTCAGGGTCCAGTTGTGGAACCCCTGCAGGAAGAGCAGGAAACGGAAAATCGCTGCCACCCCGAAAGAAGGAGCAAAAAACCAGCTGCTCTGACCCAGGGGGTACATCAGGAAGACACTGACAAACACCGCGATGGGCCCGGAGAAGGCAATGGCGTTGTAAGGACGGATGCCCACCAGGCGAGCAATTTCAAACTGGCGGAGCATGAAGCCGATCAGGGCGAAAGCACCATGGAGTGCCACGAAGGGCCACAGGCCACCCAGTTGGCACCAGCGCACAAAATCCCCTTGGGCTTCTGGGCCCCAGAGGAGAAGAAGGCTGTGGCCCATGGCATCAGCAGGGGTGCTGACGGCGGCGGTAATGAAATTGCAACCTTCCAGGTAGGAGCTGGCAATGCCGTGGGTGTACCAGGAAGTGACGAAGGTGGTTCCGGTGAGCCAACCGCCAAGTGCCAGGTAGGCACAGGGGAAGAGCAACAAACCAGACCACCCCACGAAAACGAAGCGGTCGCGCTTGAGCCAGTCGTCGAGGATGTCAAACCATCCACGAGCTGCTGGCGCGCGTCCTACAGCGATCGTCATGGGAGCTGCTTTACGAAGCGTTACGTTTCGAATCGTAAGGGGTGATGCCGGCTGGTGCGCCACCGGTGGGTCAATCCAGGGGCAATTGAGCAAATGTGCTCACCAGACGGCGATAGAGACCGCCCCGGCCTCTGATCCAAGGGGAGAGCGCTCTGGCTCATCGATTCTCATTTTTGGGAGGCCCTTCGGCCAGAGTGGGGTGGCGCCCGTTTCTGCCATGTACGTCGTCGAGCTTTCCCTTCGCCTCACCCCCATGCCCATTTCGGTGCAGCGCAAGGAGCTGGAGCCGGCCCAGGCCCTCTATGAAGAGATCGGCCTGGTGCTCGAGAGCGGAGCCCCCAAACTGCTGGAGCTCACCTGCGAAAAAGATCCCCAGAAGCGCATCCGCCTTCTGACCTCGGAAGTGGTGGCCGTGCAGATCTTTGAAAAATCAACCGTTGGCGGCAGCGGCAAGCGACCCGGCTTCAGTTTTGAAGGGTGAGGTCAGGACGACGACCATGCCCGCCTCCCCTGACCACGATGGACTCCCCCTGGTGGTGGACGGCCTGGATTTTGCGTGGGCCCCCGATCGACCAACCCTTCACAACTGTTGCCTCCAGATCCCAAGGCCTGGCCTGTGGATGCTGGTGGGAAGCAATGGCAGTGGAAAAAGCACACTCCTTCGCCTGATCGCCGGATTGCTGCAGCCCAAGCGGGGAACGATCCTGACGCCCCTGCATCCAGCCATGGTGTTTCAAAATCCTGATCACCAGCTACTGATGCCCACCTGTGGCAGTGACCTCCAGCTCGGACTTCCAGAAACGTTGCCCCCTTCGCAAGTGGAGCGACGGGTGGAGGAGCTCCTGACTTTGGTGGGCCTCCAGGGAATGGCCACCCGCCCGATCCACACGCTTAGTGGAGGCCAGAAGCAGCGCCTCGCCATCGCTGGGGCCCTCGCGGCCGAAGCCAACCTGCTCCTGCTCGATGAACCCACCGCCCTCCTGGATCCCGACAGTCAGAGAGACGTTGTCGCCCTGATCCGCGACCTCTGCCGCCAGCCAAAAGCCCCCCTGACCGCCCTTTGGATCACCCACCGGCTGGAGGAACTCAGCCATTGCGACGGGGCGGCCCGCATGGAGCGAGGCAAGGTCGGGCCGTGGCAATCAGGGGCAAAGCTGGTGGCGAACCTCTTGCCCACGGGAGGGGGGGGCGGGTAAGGTCAGTTGTCCCCATCGGGGACGTCAATCCTCGGTAGCTCAGTGGTAGAGCGGTCGGCTGTTAACCGATTGGTCGCAGGTTCGAATCCCGCCCGGGGAGTTTGTTTTCAATCCAAAACAAGCTCCACCGTGGTTCAACGGACCACTTTTTGGAGCTGTGGAAGAGATTCGCACCGAAATCTTTCGGATCTCCCCCAAATTCCGACAATCACCGCAAAATAAGCATTCAGGCTGGCCCGCTCCATCCTTCTCCCCACCGCAAGCCCCGATTTTCCATGAAACCCTGCATTCTTCTTGTTGAGGATGACAGCGACATGCGTGACCTGGTGGCCGGCCATCTGGAGCACGGGGGCTTCAACGTGCAGAGAGCGGAAGATGGGATCAAAGGCCAGGCTTTAGCGCTGCAATACAGCCCGGATGTGATTCTGCTCGATCTCATGCTCCCGAAGGTCGATGGTCTGACCCTCTGCCAACGGCTGAGGCGCGATGAACGAACGGCCCGAATCCCCATCCTCATGCTCACGGCTCTGGGGGGAACGAAAGATAAGGTCAGCGGCTTCAATTCAGGGGCCGATGACTATCTCACCAAGCCGTTCGACCTGGAGGAACTCATGGTGCGGGTCAAAGCACTCCTGCGGCGCAGTGAAAGGGCTCCTCTCTCGACCAAACACAACGAGATTCTGAGTTTTTCCTGCCTCACCCTGGTCCCGGAACGGTTTGAGGCCATTTGGTTCGACCTCCCCGTGCGGCTCACCCATCTGGAATTCGAATTGCTCCATTGCCTCCTCCAACGGCACGGCCAGACCGTGGCGCCTTCGTTAATTCTCAAGGAGGTCTGGGGCTATGAACCGGACGATGACATCGAAACCATTCGTGTTCATGTGCGCCACCTGCGCACCAAGCTGGAACCTGATCCACGCAAGCCCAGATTCATCAAAACCGTGTACGGGGCGGGCTATTGCCTGGAGCTGCCGACGGAGGAGCAACTGCCAGATCTCGTGCCCCTGATGGCGGAATCCCGCCAGGCTTCCTGAACTCTTTCCTCCATAAACGCCATCGCCATCAGGCGCTGTTGGACATTCGCCCCAACTCCAGCAGGGTCACCTCCCAGGCCAGACGAGGTTGCACATGGCCAAGAAGGTGTTTGCGCAGCACCTCCAGTCGAGCCATCTGGCGCTGATTGCGGTGCTGGTGCCACAGCCAGGTTTGCCACCAGTTCAGGAGCCAGAGCTGCTGATCCCCCTCCAGCCCCTCACTGACGTCCCGGGCCAGGTCAAGCGCCCCCAAAGGGTTGGTGGGCATCTCCTGCAGCCGAGCGGCCAATCCCTCCGGCAAACGATCCCACTCCCGGCGGTGGGCCAGAAGCGCGCCGGGCGACCCCCCGGCCAGAGTCTGCAGAGCCTGGGAATCCTGCGGAGGGGCACTCTCCAAGGGGGAGGGTTGCCTGGCGAAGACCTCAGCGATCTGGGTGGGGGAGAGGGGATGGAAGGGGATGCATTGGCAGCGGGAGCGAATCGTGACCAGGAGCCGCTCAGGGGCGGCGCTGATCAGGATCAGCAGGCCATCCCCGGGTTCCTCAAGGGTTTTCAGCAGGGCGTTGGCCGCAGCCTCGGGCATGGCTTCAGCGGTTTCGATCACCACCAGGGGCCTGGGGGATTCGATGGGTCGGCGGGCCAGAAAACGCCCCGCCTCCCTCACCTGATCGAGGCGAATCTGGGGAGGAGTGCGACGACTCACCCCCAGGGCCTCCACCTGGGACACCGGCACCAGCTGCCCCTGGTGAAGGTAGGTGGGCTCGATCCAGAGAAGGTCGGCCAGATTGCCCTGGGCCAGACGCCGGCGGAGTCCCCCATCCCTGCTGCCGCCCGTCAGCACCCCCTCCAGAAACCGGTAGGCGGCCAGGCGCCGGCCCACCCCATCGGGCCCCGCAAACAGATAGGCGGGTGCAAGCCGGCCCCGCTGGAGTGCGGCCTGGAGTAGTTGAACAGCGAGGGGCTGACCCACCAGCTCGTCAAACAGATGGGCGTCAGCCATGGGATCGCGATGGGCCGCAGTGGGGACAGCGTTCAAGCAACGCCTGACGGCACCTCGCCGTGACCACCTCAGGGTCGCCTGTGGCCTCCACACGACACCAGCGAGGCCTTTGGGCCAGGAGAGCGAACCCCTCCTGCACCCTCTGGAGGAAAGCCTCCCCCTCCGCTTCGATGCGATCTTTGCCCCGATGCTGGCGCCGCTTCAGGGCCTCCTGGAGAGGAACATCCAGCCAAAGGGTGAGATCAGGCTGCAGGCCGGCGGTGGCGAACGTCTCCAACTGGCCGATCGCCTCCAGGGACAGGCCCCGACCATGGCCCTGGTAGGCCTCAGTGGAGCCGCTATAGCGATCGGAGAGCACCCAGTGGCCCGCTTCCAGGGCTGGCAGGATCCGCTCCACCACATGCTGGGCCCGATCAGCAGCGTAGAGGAGCAATTCAGCCCTCTCCCCTGGCACCTGGTGGAAAGGGGGGTGAAGCAGGAGATCGCGGAGAGCCACGCCAAAGGCCGTGCCCCCGGGCTCTCGGGTCACCATCACGGTGGCATCAGCAGGCAGCAGACCGCTGCGGGGCAACCATTCGCTCAGGGCTTGAATCTGGGTGGTTTTTCCACAGCCATCGATGCCTTCCAGCACCACGAAACATCCCCTATTGGCCATGGCGTGGTTCACCGGATGCAGATCTTCCCGGCTCCTGAAGCAGGAGAGCATTGACCACCACCGTGATGGAACTCAAGGCCATCAGCAAGGCGGCCAGAGGGGGGGTGAGCTGGAGCCCGAAGCCTGGAAGCAGGGCTCCAGCGGCAATGGGCAACACAATCAGGTTGTAGCCGAAGGCCCAGGCCAAATTCTGTCTCACCTTGGCCATGGTGCTCCGCGCCAACTGGAGCGCTTTCACCACGTCGGAAAGCTGCTCTCCCATCACCACCACATCCGCCGAATCCTGGGCAATCTGGGTCCCCGTGCCCACGGCGATCCCCAGATCCGCCGCGGCCAGGGCGGGGGCATCGTTGATGCCATCGCCCACCATGGCCACAGGGCCCAGGGACCGCCAGCGGGAGAGGGCCTCCACCTTCTCTTCGGGTCGCAGACTCCAGGCCAGCTCCTCCTCCTTCAAGCCCACCTGGGCCGCCAGATAACGCACACTCGCCTCCCTGTCACCACTCAGCAAACCCAACGCGAGGTGGTGTGAACGCAGGGCTTCCAGGCTCTCGCGAGCATCGGGGCGGGGCTGATCCTCAACGGCGATCAACCCCAAAACCCTGTCACCCTCCCCAACTCCAACGAGGGTGGCTTGGGAAAGCGGGGCCGCGGCCAGCAGGGCAGGAGCGGAATCCGGCAGGGCAAGCCCCTGCTCCAGCAACCAGGGAATCCGACCCACCCGGACAGGCAGGGCCAATCCCTCCAACGTCCCCTCCATGCCCTGGCCGGGATGGGTTCTGCTCTCCACCACAGGCAAGAGCTGCAAGGTTCGGTTTTGGGCCTCCTGGAGGAGGGCATGGGCCAGGGGGTGACGGCTTTGCTGCTCCAGACTTGCCGCAAGCTGGAGCATCCAGAGGGCCTCCAGCCCTGAGCGGCCCTGATCGTGCGGGGTCTGGGGAAAGGGCTCAAGGGAGGTCACCATGGGCCGCCCCACGGTGAGGGTGCCGGTTTTATCAAACACCACAGCGCCCAGCTGGGCCGCCATTTCGATGGCATCCCCCCCGCGGAAGAGCACACCTCGGCGGGCCGCCCTGGCGCTGCCCACACTGATGGCCGTGGGGGTGGCCAGACCCAGGGCACAGGGACAGGCCACCACCAGCACGGAGATGGCCAGCTCAATGGCCAGGCCGAAGGAGGTGGTTCCCATCACCCCTGGGCCATGGCCCGGGTGGCCGGCATGGCCCATCAAGCCCGCTGGGGAAGGCTGCAGCACCCACGGCCAGAGCCTGGATCCCCAGAGCCACCAGAACACAAAGGTGGCGGCGGCCAGCGCGAGAACGAACTGGGTGAAACGGCCCGCCACCCGATCGGCCAGCCCCTGGATAGGGGCCTTGCGAGCCTGGGCCCGTTCCACCAGGTGCACGATCCGAGCGATGGCCGTCTCACGGCCGCAGCGGGTGGCTTCCAGCACCAGGGGGGCCTCCAGATTCAAGCTGCCCGCATCCAGCTCGGTGCCAGCCTCGGCTTGCAGGGGAAGGGGTTCGCCTGTGAGAGCCGAGCGATCCACGGCGGAGGAGCCACTCTGCACCACCCCATCCACAGGCAGTCGATCCCCGGGGAGCACAAGGATGCGATCACCCGGCCGCAACCCCCCAGAGCGCACAGGGCGAGGGGGAGCCCCATCCATCAGCAGCAAGGCTTCATCAGGCTGCAGGGAAGCGAGGTCTTCGATGGCACGGCAGCTGCGAAAACGGGCACGCTCCTCCAGGAATCGCCCGGCCAACACAAAGCCCAGCAGCATGACGGGCTCATTGAAAAAGCAGGGAAGTTGACTCGCTGGCCAAAGCCATCCCACCGCACTGGCCAGGTAGGCACTTCCCATGCCCAGGCCCACCAGGCTGTCCATGCCGGGATGACCAGCAAGGGCGGATCGGAACCCTGTCCGGAGGATGGGAAACCCCGGGCCTGCCAGGGCCAGCGTGGCAATGAGGCCGTGGAACCAGGGGGCCTGAAGCAGGGCCAGGGCAGGGGGCCAGGCCTGGGGCACCACCATGGCCCAGTGGCCGAGACCGGACACCACCACCAGAAGCAGCGCCACGAGAAGCTGGCGCCAGCGTTCCCACCAGCTTTGCTGGGCCAACCGTTCCCTGCGGCTGGACATCCCATCGTCACCGTCCTGCCTCAGCTTCCCCTCGAATCCCAGGCTCCGCAGGCTGCTCAGGAGGGGCTCCAGCCGGTCCTCCCCCCCTTCCAGCTCCACCCAGGCGGTGCGGGTGAGGAGATTCACACTGGCCTGTCTGACCCCAGGCTGCTGCTGGAGACGTTGTTCCACCGATCTGACACAGCCCCCGCACTTCATCCCCTCCACCTCGAGCAACAAGCCCACCGCCTCTGAAACGGCGCCATCGGAAGGAACGGCGGTGCTGCTGAGCGAGGAGGGCAAAAGATCCCTATGGAAACTTGATCACCCTAGGCAACTTCACAAGTTTCAACAGGGGGCAGGCCGAACAGGCAGGATGGGTTGAGAACGACTCTGGCGCCGTGCCCCGCTCCCAGCGCAACGACAACTTCATCGATAAAAGCTTCACCGTGATGGCCGACCTGATCCTCAAGGTGCTGCCGACCAATCGCAGGGCCAAGGAAGCCTTTGCCTACTACCGGGACGGGATGAGCGCCCAGGGCGATGGGGAATACGCAGAGGCTCTCGATAACTACGAAGAAGCCCTTAAGCTCGAAGACGACCCCAATGATCGCGCCTTCATTTTTTACAACATGGCGCTGGTCTATACCAGCAATGGGGATCACGACAGAGCTCTTGATTTTTATGCGCAGGCCCTGGATCTCAACAGCAAAATGCCTCAGGCTCTAAACAACATGGCCGTGATCCATCACCATCTTGGCTCGCTTGCGCAGGAAAAGGGGGATGCGGACGAAGCCGACCGCTGCTTTGATCTGGCTGCGGATTATTGGGCCAAGGCCATTCGACTGGCTCCAAACAATTACATTGAAGCCCAGAATTGGCTGAAAACCACGGGCAGGGGGAATGTTGACATTTACTTCTAATTTCTAATCCCAAACTTCGGCTCTCATCAGCAGCCTCTCTAAACTGAGAGGTGAATCCAGCCGGATCCTCGAAGCTTGGTTACTCTTCCGCTGGGTTCACCCCCAGGGCCCCCACGATCGCTTCGGCGAGGCTGGACGACTCCAGCAACTGCAATCCCAAGGCAGCCTCCGACACACCTAAGCCTGTCCCCTTGGGAACGATGGCCCGGGTGAATCCGAGGCGACTGGCCTCCTGGAGGCGCTGCTCCAACTGCCCCACCGGCCGCAGCTGCCCCCCCAATCCCAACTCTCCGATCAGCACCGTGCCCGGCGGCAGGATGAGATCTCTGTAGCTGGCCACCACAGCTGCCGCCACCCCCAGATCCCCTGCAGGCTCATCCACCTGCAGGCCCCCAGCGACCGCGAGATAGCAATCAAATCGCGACAGGGGCAGGCCGAGGTGCTTTTCGATCACCGCCAGGATCTGGTGCAAGCGGTTGGTGCCGATGCCCGTGGCCGTGCGCCTGGGGCTGGCGTAACTGGTGGTGCTCACCAGCGCCTGGAGCTCCACCACCAGGGGCCGGGTGCCTTCGAAAGCCACGATGGTGGCCGTGCCGGAGCTGGGTTCTCCACCCCCCAGGAACAGTTCGCTGGGGTTGGTGACCTGAGCCAGGCCCCCATCCCGCATCTCAAACACCCCCAGTTCATAGGTGGCCCCGAAGCGGTTCTTCGCGGCCCGCAGGAGGCGGTGGCTGGCAAAGCGGTCTCCCTCGAAGGTCAACACTGCGTCCACCAGGTGTTCAAGCACCTTGGGCCCCGCCAGGACCCCTTCCTTGGTGACATGGCCCACCAGCACGAGGGCTACCCCATGGTGCTTGGCCAGCCGTTGCAGTGCCGCCGCACACTCCCGCACCTGGGCCACCGTGCCTGGGGCGCTGCTGAGGTTGGGATCGTGGAGCGCCTGGATGCTGTCGACCACAGCCACCGCCGGCCGGAGAGCCTCCAGCTCCTCAAGGACCCGATCCAGATCCGTTTCTGCCAGCAGCTGGAGCCCTCCTCCGGACGAGGGAGGCTCCTCCCTGGGAAGCCGGTTGGCCGACGCGGACGTTTTCTCCTGGAGGGACGGAGTGACCAGCCGGCGCCAGCGCAACCGCACCTGCTGAGCGGACTCCTCCGCGCTGACATACAGGACGCTGCAGTGGCCGGCCATAGCCTGGGCCACCTGGAGGAGCAGGGTGGACTTGCCGATTCCCGGATCGCCTCCCAACAGCACCAGGGCCCCGGGTACCAGGCCGCCCCCCAGCACCCGATCCAGCTCGCTGAACCCCGTGTCCAGGCGGGCCAGGGGTGGGGTGCCCTGATCCTGGATGGGTGTGGAGCGCTTCGGTGCTGGGGCATCACCCCCGCTCTCCGTAGGTTGGCGAAAGCGATCGGTGCGTCCGTCCCGACCGGCCGGTTGGGCTTGCTCTACGAGGGAATTCCAGCTGCCACAGGCCGCACAGCGGCCGAAAAACTGGCGGCTCTGGGCCCCGCAGCTCTGGCAGATGTAGGCGGAAACGGAACGGGCCAAGGGATGTTTGTGAAGAAAGGTGGCTTTCAGTGAACAGAGTGGCCCTCAGACCTTTTCAGTGGGTCGGATCCGTTGTAACTGCAGCGCCCTTGCAATGACGGCGACCCCCCCGGCCAAAGAAACCATCCTTGTCGTGGACGACGAGGCCAGCATTCGCAGGATTCTGGAGACCCGTCTCTCGATGATTGGCTACCAGGTGCTGACAGCCTCCAACGGCGAAGAGGCGCTGGAAGCATTTCACCGCGCCAGTCCCGACCTTGTGGTTCTCGATGTGATGATGCCCAAGCTGGATGGCTATGGGGTCTGCCAGGAGCTGCGGAAGGAATCGGATGTGCCGATCGTGATGCTCACGGCCCTGGGCGATGTGGCCGACCGCATCACGGGCCTTGAGCTCGGTGCTGACGACTATGTCGTCAAACCCTTCAGCCCCAAGGAGCTCGAAGCCCGTATTCGCTGCGTGCTGCGGCGGGTGGATAAGGAGCAGGTGGCGGGGATCCCCAACTCGGGGGTAATCCAGGTGGGCGACCTGCGGATCGACACCAACAAGCGGCAGGTTTACAGGGGAGACGAGCGCATCCGCCTGACCGGCATGGAATTCAGCCTGTTGGAGCTGCTGGTGAGCCGCTCTGGCGAGCCCTTTAGCCGGGGGGAAATCCTCAAGGATGTTTGGGGCTATACACCTGAACGACATGTTGACACCCGTGTGGTGGATGTTCACATCTCCCGGCTGCGTTCCAAACTGGAGGATGATCCAGCCAACCCCGAGCTGATCCTCACAGCCCGGGGCACTGGCTACCTCTTCCAGCGCATCGTTGACTCCGTTGCCTCAGAAGGACTCTGACCACCTCCGTTCCCCCAGGCGCCCGGCCCTGAACCGGCGTCAACGGCCGAACCGGACGATCCGGCGGCTTGTGATCTGGTACAAGCGAAACGCCGCGGTGACCAGCCTGGTGGACACCGCTAGCGCCGCCAGCTCCGTGGCTGGGGTAGCCGCGGGCACCGTCCTCCAGCCCCTGGTTCTAGACCCCTTGCGCCGTCTGCAGCAGGGCACGGAAGGTCCGGAGGACTGGCCTCTGATCCACGACCGGGACCGCCTCTGGGTGGCCGTCGATGGGATGGGTGGAGATCACGCCCCCGGCCCCATCCTCGAGGGATGTCTGCGGGCCCTACGGGTGCTGCCGCTTCGCATCCGTTTTGTGGCCGAGCAGGAGCCCCTCGCGAGGGCCGTGGCCTCCCTGGGTCTGAGGGAAGAGCTGGAGGATGTTCAAGCCCGTGGCCTCCTGCAACTCGTCCCCAGCGGTCGCTCGGTGGGGATGAATGAAGAGGCCACGGTGGTGCGGCGCAAGCGGGATGCCAGCATCAACATGGCCATGGATCTGGTGAAATCCGGTCAGGCCATGGCCGTCTACTCCGCTGGCAATTCCGGCGCCGTCATGGCCTCAGCCATCTTCCGCCTAGGCCGCCTGCGGGGAATCGAGCGGCCGGCCATCGGAGCCCTCTTCCCCACCAAGGACCCTGCCCAGCAGGTGCTGGTGCTGGACGTGGGTGCCAACACCGACTGCAAACCCGCCTGGCTCCATCAGTTCGCCCTGCTGGGCTCGATCTACAGCCGGGATGTGATGCAGGTGGCCAGACCCCGGGTTGGGTTGCTGAACATCGGCGAGGAGGAATGCAAGGGCAACGACCTGGCTCTGAAAACCCACCCCCTGCTGGTGGCCGATTCTCGGCTGCGCTTTGCCGGCAACTGCGAGGGAAGGGATGTGCTCTCCGGCGCGTTCGATGTGGTGGTCTGTGACGGATTCACGGGCAACGTGCTGTTGAAGTTTCTCGAATCCGTGGGCAGCGTGCTGCTGGACGTTTTGCGAGCTGAGCTGCCGCGGGGCCGACGGGGGAAGGTGGGCTCGGCCTTCCTGAGAAGCAACCTGGTGCGCATCAAGAAGCGCCTCGACCATGCCGAGCACGGGGGGGCCCTTCTCCTGGGGGTCGACGGGGTCTGCGTGATTGGCCATGGCAGCAGCAAAGCCCTGTCGGTGGTCAGTGCCCTCCGCCTGGCCCATTCCGCCGCGAGCCATCGCGTCATGGATGACCTCCATGCCCTCGGTGCGGAGGCGGCTGCAGCCACCTGTGATTGACTGATCCGAACCGAGCCCCACCGGTGAAGGAGCCCACTGCCAGCCATCGCAGCTCCTCAGACCTCCAGGGGATGGCCATCGTCGGCTCTGGACGGGCCCTCCCCTGTCAGACGGTGAGCAACGAGGCGTTGCAAGCCCTGGTGGACACCTCCGACGAATGGATTCGCAGCCGCACGGGAATCGGCGCGCGCCGGCTTGCAGGGCCAGGAGAAACCGTCACCACAATGGCCACGGAAGCCGCCCAGGGCGCCATGCGCCATGCCGGCTGGAAACCCGAAGAGATTGATCTGATCCTGCTGGCCACCTCCAGCCCGGACGACCTGTTTGGCACCGCTCCCCGGGTGCAGGCCGCGCTCGGGGCCCACCAGGCCGTGGCCTTTGACCTCACCGCTGCCTGCAGTGGATTTCTGTTCGCCCTGGTCACGGCAGCCCAGTACATCCGCACGGGAGGGGTCCGCCGTGCCCTGGTCATCGGGGCCGACCAACTCAGTCGCTGGGTGGATTGGAGCGATCGGCGCACCTGCGTGCTCTTCGGCGATGGGGCGGGGGCCATCGCCCTGGAAGGCTGTGCCAAGGAGCATGACGACCTGCTGGCCTATCGGCTGCGCTCCGATGGCACGCGCAACGCATGCCTCACCCTGGCTCAGCACGAACAATTCCGGGAGTTACTTGGCGGAATCTCCACCCAGGTGGGGGGATTCCAGCCCCTGTTCATGAACGGCCAGGAGGTCTACAAGTTCGCCGTGCGCGAGGTGCCCCTGGTGCTGGGGGAAGTGCTTGATGCGGCTGGCCTGGGGGCCCAGCAGATTGACTGGCTCCTGCTCCACCAGGCCAATCAGCGGATTCTCGACGCCGTGGCCGAACGTTTTTCCGTACCTGCAGAACGGGTCCTCAGCAACCTGGAGTCCTACGGCAACACCTCAGCGGCCACGATCCCCCTGATGCTGGATGAAGCGGTTCGGGAGGGGCAGGTCCAGCCGGGTCATCTACTGGCCACCAGCGGGTTCGGGGCCGGCCTGAGCTGGGGAGCCGCGGTGGTGCGCTGGAGCGGGCCAGCGGTCTCCACGTAATCTCCAAGCCCATCAGCGCATCTCGTTCATGGCAGTGGCCTGGGTGTTTCCGGGGCAAGGATCGCAGAAGTCCGGCATGGCCGACGCCGTGCTCTCCCTTCCCGGGGCTTCGGAACGGTTCGCCCTCGCCTCCGAGAGGCTCGGACGCGATCTCCTGGCCATCTGCTCGGCCAGCGAGGCGGGGGAAGGCCTGCTGAACCTCCATGACACCCGCAACACCCAGCCCGCCCTCTTTGTGGTGGAAAGCCTGCTGGTGGATGCTCTGCAGGCCCAGGGGCGCCGACCAGACCTGGTGGCCGGCCATAGCCTGGGGGAACTGGTGGCCCTCTATGCCGCAGGGGTGTTTGACGCGGAAACGGGACTGGCCCTGATGCAGTGCCGCAGTGAGCTGATGGCGGCGGCCGGGGGCGGGGCGATGACCGCCGTCATCGGCTTCGACCCCCAGCAGCTTCAGGAGCTGGTGGCAGCCACGGAAGGGGTGGTGGTGGCCAACGACAACAGTGAGGCCCAGGTAGTGCTCTCAGGCAAACCCGAAGCCGTGGCCGCCGTGAGCGGGGCCCTCCGCTGCAAGCGCGCCATTCCCCTGGCGGTCTCCGGGGCCTTCCACTCCCCATTCATGGCCGAGGCGTCGGCCCGCTTCGCAGAAGAGCTCGAGCGCGTACCCTTCCGTCAGGCCATGGTGCCCGTGCTGAGCAACAGCGACCCCACTCCCGAGCGCGACCCGGACGTATTGAAGAGCCGGCTGAAGCGGCAGATGACCAGTGGGGTGCGATGGCGGGAAACCATGAGGCGTCTAGAGCAGGAAAGCATCCTCACGGCCGTGGAGATTGGACCAGGGAACGTGCTCAGCGGTCTGATCAAACGCAGCTGCCCGGGGGTGCAGACCGCCCAGGTGGGGAGTGCCGCCGATCTGGGGCAGTGAAACAACCCCTACTGCATGCTGCTGAACCCACCCTCCCCTACCACCTGATGCGGTGGCTGCTGGTGTGGCCGTTCTTCCGGCTGCTGCTGCGGGGGCGGACCGAGGGCAGGGCCAGCGTGCCGTCCCAGGGGGGGCTGGTGGTCGTCGCCAACCATGGCTCCCATCTCGATCCCCCACTCCTGAGTTCTGCCGTGGGCCGACCGGTGGCGTTCATGGCGAAGGAAGAATTGTTCCGCGTCCCCCTGCTTGGACCCCTCATCCGGGCCTGCGGGGCCTACCCGGTTGCCAGGGGAGGAGGGGATCGTGAGGCCCTTCGCACCGCCTGCCGCAGGCTGGAGGAGGGCTGGGCCACGGGGGTGTTTCTGGATGGGACCCGCCAAGTCGATGGGAGAGTCTCCAGGCCCCTGCCCGGGGCTGCTCTCCTGGCAGCCCGCACGGGGCTTCCCTTGCTGCCTGTAGCGATCATCAACAGCCATCGAGCCCTGGGGCCTGGGGGGCGATTCAAGCTGGTGCCCGTTCATGTCCGAATCGGCACACCCATCCCCCCTCCGGCCTCCACCCGCCGGGCCGATCTGGATGCCGTCACGGAAGCCTGCCAAGGGCAGATCAACCGGATGCTGGATCAGGGGCTGATCACCACTCCCCTAATCGCCGCAACCAACCCGCCAGCTCTGTTCTCCCCCAGATCCTCAGATCCCGGCCGCTGAACACCCAGACAGCGGCCCGGAGCCCATCCCCCCAAATTTTTTTCTGCGTTTCCTTCACGCAGGCCCTGCCGCAGGGCACCGCCACGGGTGTCAGGTGGATGCCCCGGCTGCCCGCCACGATCCTGCCCACCAGCAGAGCCCGGTCCATGTGGTCACTGCTGGTCACCAGGAGAGCATGGCGAATGTGGGCCTGGCGCAGGTCATCGACCAGGGAGGTGAAATTGGTGAGGGTGTCTCGGGCGCGGTAGTCGAGGGTCACCTGGTCCGCTGGCAGGCCCTCCCGCTCGCGAAACAACCAGGTGGCGTATTCCGGGTTCGTGCCACCACTCACCACCACAGGAAGGCCGTCAGTCCGGGCCAGTTGGGCGGCCACCTGTTCTCTGGCGGGATCTCCCCCGAGCACAAGGATCATCTGGGGCGGCGGCGGCATGGGCCACCACCATCCCCGGGAGAGCCAAACCAGCGACAGCCCAGCCAAACCCAGACCCATCAGGGGCACGCGCGTGGGGCGGCGCCGGCGCCTGCTCCGAGGGGCTGGCCTCACGGGAGCTCCACCGGGCTGGTGGGGTAGAGGGGCACCACGGAAGCCCAGGGGGCGGCCCTGCCCAGCCGTGCCACCTCCTGGCTGATGGCCAGCAATTCCCCTGCATCGGCGGGAATGTGGGGCTGGGCGGGATAACGAGCATGGCTCCCAAGCACGCGTACCAAATCCCCCTCCTGGCGATACAGACGGGGAGGATCCAGCTCGGAAACCCCCCCAGGACTGCTGGCATCCAAGCGGTACAAACCCGCCACCACCCCATGGCGGGGGAGCTCCTGCCACAGGATCACGGGTTCGCAGGAGGGGTTCCCGGCCAGCAGGCGCCGGGCCATGAGGTGAAAACTGCTGATGCCATCCAGGGGCAACGTCAACTGCTGGCAGAGGGTGCGCGCCATCGCCACGGTGAGGCGGGTTCCTGTGAACCCCCCGGGCCCAGTGGCCACGGCCAGACGAGCCAGGTGGGGCCACTCCCGGGCGGGGAGCAAGGTCTCCACACAGGGCAGGAGCTCGTTGGCCAATCCCCTCCCCAGGGGAAAGGCTTCCATCACAGGGCTCACCCCCTGGTGTCCCAGGGGCTGCAAGGCCACGCCAAGAGTCTCGCTTGAGCTGTGGAGAGCTAGCAACCAGCCCCTAGGGCCGGGGTCCACCGATTCCCTCATGCCGGGATGGCCTCATCGGGCCGCAGACGCTTCCAGTGGCCAGGATCAGCAGAAAAACTCTCACACGCCTGCACATCCCACTCCATGCCCACAGCGCCGCCGGGCAGCTCACGAATCTGAATGTGCACGTCGGGTCGCACTGGACGAAAGGATGGCTGGGGATTGAGATGGGGAACGCCATGCTGGCGCTCCACCGCGTGGTAGGCCTGGCAGCGATCCACCCAGTGGCAATCCACGCAGATACACATGCCGCCTGATCCAACGGGCTCCCCCATTTTGGCGTGTGACCCCATGCCCCACCAGGCGCTGTGGGCGGTTCTGGCTCCAAGGACATGGCCGTTGCCGTTCCACCTCCTCCCCCCCGGCAGCGCTTTGGTTGGAGGGGCCGTGCGGGATGGGCTCATCGGGCGTCTGGGAGAACGGCCGGATCTGGATCTGGTGGTTCCGGGCGATGGGCTGGCCCTGGCCCATCAGTTCGCCCGAGAGCTGGGCGGGACGGCCGTGGATCTGGATCGGGAACGGTCCATCGGCCGGCTGGTGCTGAAGGGCTGGACCCTGGACTTTGCCAAACAGGAGGGAGACTCCCTCCCGGCGGACCTGAGCCGGCGGGATTACACCGTCAATGCCATCGCCCTGCTTCTTCCCATCGGCCAGAAGACGTTGGCCCTGATCGACCCCCTTCAGGGACTGGAGGATCTCAGGCAGCAACGGATGCGGGCCCTATCCGAGGAGAATCTGCTGAACGATCCCCTCCGGCTGCTCAGGGGCCTGCGGCTGGCCACCGAGCTGAACTTTGCGATCACCGACCAGACCTGGGAATGGATCCTGCGCCACCGGCTCCGCCTGGCCTCGGTGGCCGGGGAGCGCGTGCTGGCCGAGCTGCAACGCTTGGTGGGCTGTTTGCAGGGGATGAGGGGGATCGACCTGCTCCTGCAAAGCGGCCTGCTCGAGGCTTGGACCCCCCGATCAGAGGGCTCCCATCCTTCCCTGTCGCTCGCCCATCTCTCTCCTGCGCAGGCCAGGGAGCGGGGATTCACGGAGGAAGAGACCGCCCTGGCCCTGCCGTTGGCCAGGCTGGCGGCCCTGCTGGATGAGGCCAGCCTGGAGGCCTTGCATGCGAGTCAGAAGCTGCGGCGACGCTGCCGGCACCTGCGCCGCTGGCGCCAGCGGCTGGCGGCTCTGGACCTTCTTGGTCAACAGGGCTCCGGCGGCCTGCCTGAGGCCGAACAACTGGAGTTGCACCGACAGATGGGGGTAGACCTCCCCGCCCTTCTCCTGGAGCTGGTGCCTCCCGTGGCCGAAGCCGCGCTGCAGCGGTGGCGGGATCCGGGGGATCCACTGTTCCACCCCCAGCCGCCCCTCGACGGGCGCAAACTGCAAGCCCAGCTGAACCTGTCAGCGGGTCCGCGCCTGGGACAGCTTCTCAACCACCTCACCGCCGAGCGGGCTTTCGGCCGACTCCCCAGAGAGGCCGCCGATCAGCAAACCCTGACGGTGGCCCGAACTTGGCTGAAAGCTCTAGGTGACCCTCGCCATGATTAACTTCATCATGCAACGGCGTCCACAATCGCCTGGCGCAGTCTTTTCTCTTCTGCCACACCTCCCATGAGCGTTCGTCTTTATGTCGGCAATCTGCCGAGCGTTTTTGATGTCAAGGAGCTTGAGGCTCTGCTCAGTGGTGTGGGAGAAGGCATCCGGTTCAAGGCCGTCAACGACCGTGACACAGGATCCTGCAGGGGCTTTGGCTTCGCCAATGTGGATGACCCCAACCTGGCGGAAACCCTCATTGCCCAACTCAATGGGCGCGACTTCGGAGGCCAGGCGCTTCGCATCGAGGTGTCCGAGCGCCGCGACAGCCGCAGCACCTCCCAGCCCAGGGAGGATCGTCGGGCAGGCGGCAGCGGCCCCACCCCCGTCCGCAAAGCCGCTGACAAGGTGGTGCACGCCGACCAGGTGGAGACCAATGCTCCAGATCCCCGCTGGGCCGGAGAACTGGCCAAGCTGAAGAGCCTGCTAGCCAACCAGACGGTTGGGGTCTAGGGAGAGAACCCGATGGCCCCCTCCAGCACCCTCCTCTGGGAATGGCGGGGCCATCGCATCGGCTGGGTTCGGGAGGGCTCCCCAGGGGCTCCGTGCGCCGTTGTTCTGATCCACGGGTTCGGAGCCAACGTGCGCCACTGGCGGCACAACATTCCCGTGCTGGCGGAATCCGCGGAGGTTTTCGCCATTGACCTGCTCGGCTTCGGCTCCAGTGCCAAACCCCCCTCCCAATTGCGGGGTGAGATTGAACGTCCAGGGTCTGTGCGGTACGGCTTCACGCTCTGGGCAGAGCTCGTCGCCGAATTTGTGGAGCAGCACGTCCGCAGGGGGTACCCCGAGAGGAAGGTGCTCCTGGTTGGCAATTCCATAGGCGGGGGGG
>Ga0207939_1000117_pt1 | contig 28450 bp, 18 predicted proteins | sample LakMenEpi02Jun12_FD_150663 | JGI IMG/M metagenome (GOLD analysis project Ga0207939, IMG submission 150663) | Freshwater microbial communities from Lake Mendota, WI - 02JUN2012 deep hole epilimnion (SPAdes) | ecosystem: Environmental > Aquatic > Freshwater > Lentic | place: Lake Mendota, Madison... | reverse complement strand
GGCGAAGATCCGGTCCATGTGGGCGCCCTCGGGGCGGGTTGCACCCGGGGCATCGAACGCCACGCCATCGCCTGCGTCAAGCACCTGGCCCTCAACTCGATCGACAGCTCCCGCTTCCTGGTGGATGTGCAGGCCAGCCCCAGGGTGCTCCATGAGCTCTACCTGCCCCACTTCCGCGACTGCGTGGAGGCCGGTACCGGCTCGGTGATGAGCGCTTACAACCAGGTGAATGGCCGCTGGTGCGGTGAACACCCCGAGTTGCTGGAGGCGATCCTCAAGCGGCGTTGGGGCTTCCAGGGGTTTGTGGTGACCGACTTCATCTTCGGGCTGCGGGATGGGGTGGCCGGCCTGCTGGCGGGCCAGGACCTGGAGATGCCCTTCCGCATGATCTTTCTAGGCAGCCTCGCCGATAGCCTCACCCGAGGCGAACTGCCCCAGGCGCGGATCGACGACGCCGTGCTGCGCCAGCTGCGGGTGCAGCTGCGCGTGCCCACCGGCACCTACCCCGTGGCGCTGCGCCGTTGCCCGGAGCATCTGGCCCTGGCCAGGGAAGCAGCGCGACAGGCCATCGTGCTGCTGCGCAATGAGGGTGGCCTGTTGCCCCTGGGGGAGCTGGAGTCTCTGGCGGTGATCGGTCCCCACGCGACCACAGCCAACCTGGGCGATCGGGGCTCGTCGGACACCCGCCCGCCCACCGGCGCCGTGGTGACACCCTTGGAGGGCCTGCGGGCCGCCCGGCCCGAGTTGCCAATCCACCACGACGACGGCCGCCGGCCAGAAAAGGCGGCGGCCCTGGCGGCCCGCTGCGACGCGGCGGTGGTGGTGGCGGGGCTCGACTGGCAGCTGGAAGGGGAGCACATCCACCCCGCCGACATCGCCCCGATCCTGGAGCAGATTCCCCCCCCCGACTGGCTGCGGCAGCGCAGCGCATGGCCCCGCTGGCGGCGCCACTGGCGGCGGTTCACCCAGCTGATCGCCTGGCTCACCAGCCATGCCTCCGCCCGCCAGGGGGGCGACTTCGCTGCCGGCGATCGCACCCACCTCCGCCTGCCTGCCGAACAGGTGGCCCTGATCCGCGCCGTGGCCGCCGCCAACCCCCGCACCGTGGTGGTGTTGATGGGCGGTGGGGCCATCCTCTGCAGCGAGTGGGACCAGCAGGTGCGGGGGTTGCTGCTGCTCTGGTATCCAGGGGAGCAGGGGGGCTATGCCCTGGCCGATGTGCTCTTCGGGGCGGCGTCGCCCTCGGGCCGGCTGCCCTTTGCCATTCCTGTCCAGGGCAACCAGCTGCCGCCGTTTGAGCCCCGGGCACCCCGGGTGGTCTACGACCTCTGGCACGGCTACCGACGCCTGATGCACGACGGCGAAGGGGCGGCCTATCCCTTCGGATTCGGCCTCTCCTACAGCACCTTTGCCCATGAGGATGGGGCGGCGGTGGTGCACAGCGGAGCCGGCGAGAGCGGGCGGGTGGAGCTAACGGTGAGTGTGCGCAACAGCGGAGGCATGGCCGCCGCGGAGGTGGTGCAGGTGTATCTGGAGCCGCCGGGGCTGGAGGTGGAGCGGCCCCTGCGCCATCTGGTGGCCTTCCAGCGGGTGGGCCTTGAGCCGGGGGAGGTGCGGCGCCTCTGCCTTCCGATCCCGCTCCGACGCCTGGCCTGGTTTGATGAAAAGCGCGACAGCTTCGTGCTGGAAGCAGGGCACCATCGGCTGGTGGTGGCGCATCACGCGGAAGAGCCGGGCCTGGTGGTGGCACTCCAGCTGGACGCCTGTGTGCTCGGACCCTAGACGCCTATACGACCCAGGCAGCGCCGCAAGCGCTGCCGGTTAAAGCGCTGCACGAGGACGCAGGGCACATTGAACAGCGTGCCAAACACCAGATTCACGGCTACGCCCTCGGGCGGCAGCCAGAGGGCGCTGAGCAGCCCTGCGGGCCACAACAGCCAGTGCACCAGTTCAGCCCGGCGGGTTTCCACCACCAGTCGCCGCAACGCCTCAGGATCGCGCCGCACCAGACTGGCCTTGGGCACTCCCCCAGGCAGGGCCCCGCCAGCATCGGGGATCCAACGCTTCCAGAAGCGGATCCACGGCAGCCCCGCCCGGGGGTCTACCGGGGGAGGTGGGCGCCACTGCCCCGTTGCTAACCACCGCGGTGGCACCAGATTGGCCAGCTGCCCCACCAGCAGGGCCGCCACCAGCCAGAAGGCCGCCGAGCTGAGCACCGGATCCAGCGACTGAGTGGTCATCAGCGGGTGCGAAAGGTGCGACCTTTCCATCGCACCTGCCCCCGCTCCAGGTTGACGATCGCCAGCAGAAACACTCCAAGAAAAAAGAGCACCGGCACCGGAAACACCAGATTGATCCAACGGAACCGCCCTACCCGGCGGGTGAGCAGCAGCAATTGCAAGGCATAAGCGCAGTAGATCAGCGCGTTCCAGCTGAGCGCGGGATTCCCCACAAGGGGCCAACCGAGCAGGGAAGCCGGCAGGCACCAGGCCGCCCAGAAAAGGCCTGAAAGCCAGAGCAGCACGGCGACCATCCAGGGCCAGCGCACCTCACCGGCGGCGGTGGCGAAGTTCTTGTCGAAGCCAATCACCATGTCGCCCAGCCCACCGGGATACATGCGGTAGGCAAGCTGGCCGTAGCCGAGATAGGCGCTCACCGGCAAGCCGGCCTTCTCGTAGCAGTGGCCGAGAAACCAGTCCTCCACCACCTTGCCCGCAACGGCTGCGTGACCCCCACTGCGCGCATAATCCCCCCTGCTGGAGAGCAGCGCCGGCCCAAAAGCCACGCCGCAACCCGGCCCCAGCGGCACGGCCATCAGCCCCACCAGGTTGAACAGCACCGAGAGCTGCTCATAGGGCTTCTCCGTGCGGTGATAAGGCTGCACCGACACCAGCCCCCCCAGCGCTTCGTGCCGAGCCACCATCCGCTCTGCGAACTCCGGGCCCGGTTCGGTGTCGGCATCGAGGAACAGCAACAGCTCTCCCTTGCTCGCCTGCACCCCATGGTGGAGAGCCCAGGGCTTGCCGCACCAACCGGGAGGCAGGGGCGGGGGCTGGATCACCTGAATCGGCAACGTGGTGGCGGCGTTACGGGCGATGGCGGCAGTGGCGTCCTCCGAGTGGTCGTCGATCACAATCACCTCATCGGGCTGGAGCCTCTGAGCGGCCAGGGCGGCCAGCAGATGGGGCAGGGTGGCCGCCTCATTGCGGGCGGGGATCAGCACCGAAAGCCGGCGGGAATGGCAGGGGGTGCCGGGGGGGAGCAGAGGAAAGCGCAGGGCCAGGGCCCAGCCAAACAACCAGCGCACCAGGATGGAGATCTCCAACCAACCCATCGCCACTGCGCCCTCCCCGGGACCAACTCACGCTAGGAGCGCGCAGCGCACATCAGGGCCGCAGCAACTCTCTCGCTAACGGTTTGATCGCCTCCGGATCCCGCATCAGCTGGGGGTGGGTGAGCACGGGCAGCATGGTGACGGCCCCCACCGGCAGCACGGCGCGCCAGCCTGGCAGCACCACGAGATCGAGGGGTGAATAGAAGCTATGGCATTCAATCCGACTTAGCAGATCCAGGTTGGCGTTGAGCGTCTGCAGCAAGGCACTGCCGCGCTTCACATCGGCAATGCCACCAAAGAGCCAGCCAGGCCAGGGCTGGGCGGTGAGGGTGCCCTGCTGGGGGCTGCCGACGCTGAGAAAACGCCGCGTGCGCCGATACCCCCCCAACATCTGGATCCAATAACGAACCAGCACGCCGCCCATGGAAAAACCGAGCAGGTCCAGCGATTGCTCGCGCCCGAAGGCCGCGTCAATGGCGCGCCCCAGCCGCTCAGCCCCCTCCTCCACCGACGTACGGCCCAGTCGCATCGGCAGGTCGGGGATCAACAGCGGGTCACGGCGACCATCGAGCTCCCGCTGAAGGCTGTCGAACACCGCCGAGGAGTCGAGCATTCCGTGCACGAGAACGAGGGGGGGAATGGTCATGGGGAGTGTGATGTGTTGATCATGGCGTGGGCGTGGACACCCAGCGGAGGGGGCTTGCCGCCAGCCCTGCGAAGATCGTCTGGTTGCCCCCTCGCTGCTCTTGCCGTGACGGCCCAGATCGATGCCCTCGGCTACGCGGCCGCCACCCTCACCACGGTGAGCTTCGTGCCCCAGGCGGCCAAAACCCTGCGCACAGGCGACACCAGCGGCATTTCCCTGCGCATGTATCTGCTGTTCACCAGCGGCGTCGCCCTCTGGGGCCTCTATGGACTGCTGCTGGGGGATGGCCCCTTGATCGTGGCCAACGCCATCACCCTGGTGAGCGCAGGGCTGATCCTGGAGAGGAAATTGCGGGCGGTGCTGGCGGGACGGCGGTGACGCTTGCAGCGCTGCAGGGTGTTCAGTCCTACCCCCAGAAGGCTTGCCAGGGTCTGGGCCCTGGCACCAAGCAGCCAACCCGGCTTCCAGGATCTCCAGGGCCCCCACTCGCGGCAGTAATCGCCCAGTTCAGTAACGGCCTTGATCAATACCCAAGGGCCGGTGATCCACCTCCTGTTCAGCGCGGAGGAGTTCCACCTAAAACACAGCCGCGATCTAATGAGACCCTTGACAGTTCGCGCGCACAATGGGTAGTATACATATGTGCAATATTGGCCGTCCTGGAATGAATGCTAGTTGTTCTGCCACGTTCAGCCCATGATCAGGATATTTGGGTCTGAGATCTTAAACCACACAAAAGGATGAGATCTCGCCCGAGGCGTCATCGATTGACTCACAAGCCTCATCATCAGCCTCCTTCTCATTTGCTTCAGCTAGCTTTAGTGAGCTGGTTTGTTGGCTTGATCGACCTGGGAATGATCCGCCCAATTCACGCAGAAGAGAAAAATCCCAGGATTGCCGATACGGGAACCACGGACCCAATTGTTTTAGTGAAGGAGCTGGCCCGACTGGAGGCTCAGATCAGGGCGCATGCAAAGTTAGTGACACTAGAAGAAGCAATCTCGACAGGAATTCGCTCCAACCCCCAACTCCTGCAAGCCTTCAGCGCTATTCAGCAGTATGAGTGGCAGCTAATTGCCGCACAACGCCAGTGGTATCCGACGATCCAACTGAACAACGGCCTTCCTTTTGCCGGCATTCAGTGGACGTCGTTCTCTCAGAACTATAACTTAAATTCACCAACCGCCCCTTCGACTATATCCAACAGTTCTGTGCTGTATGCCATACAGCCAGGAATTGGTATCAGCTGGAACGCTATTGATCCGACGCGTCAGCCCAATATCAATGCAGCCAGCCAATCTCTTAAGCAGCAAAAATTCTTGTTTGATGAGAGTGCCCGGAATCTGATACTCAGTATTCAACAGAGCTATTATGCCATGCAAAGTAGCAGGCAACTTATCGATAGCTTTCGTCGTATTTATGAGATCAATGAACAGCAGCTAACTATGATCGAGGCGCAGCGATCAATAGGCATGACAACGGTTTTGGATGTGGAATCTACCCGCTCCCAACTGTTCGCCCAACTCAACCAATTGGTGGGCTATACCCAAGCTTACATTGACCAGTCAGCCAGCCTTGCTCAAGCCATGGCCTTGCCGGAGGGAGTCCTAGTGGCACCAAGCGAGCCTGCTGGCCTGCTGGGTGACTGGACATTGCCGTTACAGGAGACCATCACCCAGGCCAGGCGCCAGCGGGAGGAGATTTTGGCAAGCTTGGCGGCTGCCGAGGCAGCGCGTTGGACCGGAGTCGCCGCCATGCGCAGCTACCTGCCAGCTTTCCAGTTGGCGGGTACTGGCAGCCTCATCGCCAACAGCGGCCAACAGCGAAATACAGGGTTTAATGACACTGCCACAAACATTCTCAACAGGACGACCTCCATCGGAGTTGGCTTCACCTGGTCGATCTTTGATGGCGGCATCCAGGCCGCAAACGCCCAGGCCGCGGACGCCCAGGCTCGCTTCCAGGTTGCCCAGGCCAACAGTTTGCAACTGCAGGCGATGCAAGAGGTGCGATCCAGCTATGGCCAACTCCTCACTTCACGTGCCGCATTGAGAAGCGCCCAGCAGGCTTACCGTAGTGCGACGATTGCACAGAAAGCCGCAAGGGCCCGTTTCGCCGTTGGTGTCGGGGACATCACCAGTGTGGTGCAAACCATCCAACAGCTCTCTCAAGCCTCACAGCAGGTTTCTGAAGCGATCCTGAGTTACAACACTGCCTTGGCCCAGCTTTATCGCTACACGGCCATCTGGCCGCCTCGCACCCAGAGCGAAGTGCAACAGCAGTTGCAGAGCCTTCGTCGTTCTCCCGTAGAAGCATCAATGCCTGCGCAACCATGACGAACCTGTTCAATTCCCGTGCACTGCAGCGCCGTCATCGCGTCGGCGACCACAACGGGCCGATCACGCTGCTGAGCCCGCCGTTGAAGGCAACCTTGGCACTCGGCGTGCTGATTGCCTTGGGTGGCGGCCTTTGGGCGACGTTGGCCCGTATTCCGCTCACCGTCCAAGGCATCGGCGTCTTGTTGCCGGTGGGAGCCATCGCCACCACCGTCAGCCCAAGCAATGGTGTCGCTCAGCTGATGTTGAATCAACCATCTGCTGCCTGGCAGCGACAGGCCCTGGAGTTTCAGCAGAGCCCAGGCAGCTTCAACGATAATGACGTGGCACAACTGGCCCGCTCGATCCTGTTGGCCAGCAAAAACCCGGAGTCAAACCGCGACCCATTGTCAGAGGCAGCCTCCACAACTCCTACGGACTACGCGGAAAAACGGATCGATCGCGGCCAGCTGATGGTGTGGGTGCAGATGAGCGAACAGAAGGCCAGCCTGAGCAGTGCGTTGAATCAGCTAGAGCGAGGACTGCGTGCCAGTGATGCTCAGAAGGACAACATCATCGCCCAACAGAAAGTACTGGGCCGCGAACTCAAAAGCCGCACCAGCTATCTCGCCAGCATGAAAAAGTTGGAGGCGAGGGGTTTTGTGAGCCGCGCCTCCATTCTGGATGAAGAAGCCACTGTGGACGGGATCGGCTCCCAAATCCGCATCATTGACAACCAGATCATCGCCTTGGCCCGCGACCGTGATCAGGCTTATCAGGCTGTCCGCAGTCAGCTGGCTTCCCTGGTGCAGCAGCAATTGATCTTTGCGCCACGCGAGCTTTACATCGATGAGTTGCTATTCCAGAACGGAGAAGAAGTGAGCCGTGGCCAAGAGCTGCTCAAGCACTCCCACAAACCCCTCATCGACCCCACCTTGGTGCCCGTTTTCCTCGGCACCAACGAAATGGCCCAGGTACGACCGGGCATGAAAGCCCTGGCCACACCGGCGGGCTACAAACGTGCTGAGGTGGGCGGGATTCGCGCCAGGGTCGTGTTCAAGGACGGCCTGCCCGGCAACGTCGAAACGGTGACGGAGGTCCTCGGGGTGCGCTCCCTGGCTGAGCAGATCGTGGCGCAGGTACCCGCACCAGTTTTGGTGCATGTCAAACTTGAACGTGCCCAGGGCAAGGCTGTAACCAACAGTGGTGGTTACCTCTGGAGCTCGGGGTCGGATCTACCCTTTGCCCCAACTCCGGGTGAGCGGATTGATGTCGAGTTCACAACCCGGCTGGTACGCCCCATCGACCTGGTCTTGCCGAGCCTGAAGCGTTGGTTCGGACTCACACCCCCAGATGCGCCTTCAGCCGCTGGGGGTGAGAGTTCATGAAAAAGCTGTCAAAGGAAAGGGTCAAGGCGCGCACGTGTCTGCAATATGAGGGCGCCGAATGTGGGGCGGCATCACTGGCCACGATCCTGGCCTATTTTGGTCGCATCGTGGAGCTGAGCGAACTGCGCCAGGCCTGTGGTGTGAACCGCGATGGATCCAATGCTAAGCAGGTGCTGCAAGCCGCCCGTCTCTATGGCCTTACGGCCCGAGCCTATCGCAGCAGTGGCGAGCAGCTCAAGGAACAAGGGAAGTTTCCCTGTGTGGTGTTTTGGGGATTTAACCACTTTCTGGTGGTTGAAGGTTTTGACGACACCTATGCCTACTTGAGCGATCCCGCTCAGGGGCGGGCGCGGGTCATCATGGAGGAATTTCTTGACAGCTTCACCGGCATCGTCCTTGAGTTCGAGCCTGGGCCGTCCTTTGCCACCGGCGGCAGCCAACGGTCGCCGCTGCTGAACCTTCCGGGCACCCTGCTGCCCTATTCGGGCTCACTATTGCTATTGCTGTTGGTCGCCAGTGCCCAGGCGGTAGTCACTCTGTTGGTGGCTGGTCTCACCTCCACCTTCATCGACAGCTTTCTCCAGAATGAACAACGGGCCTTTGGCATCCCAATCCTGTGGTTGCTGCTGCTGGTGGTATTGGCCTGGTTGGCGCTGCTGAGCGTGCAGTTCGCTGTGTTGCGGCGCATGCAACTGGTGCTCTCCAAACGGCTCACAGCTGGCCTTTTCCGCAAGCTCTTTCAGCTCAACTTCGACTTTTTCCAGGCCCGTTTTCAAGGAGAGATCGCCAGTCGCTTGCTGCTAGGGATGCAAACCACCCAGGTGGTTGTAGCCCAGCTGCTGCGTTTTGGGGTAAGCCTTTGGGTTGGCCTGCTGGTGCTGATGATGGCCCTAGTGATCTCAGGATGGCTGGCGCTGCTAGTGCTTTTGGTGATGGGCGGCAATCTTCTGCTCAACTGGTGGTTGACCGATCAGCGCTATGATGCCAACCGCAAGTTATCCATTGAGCAAGGCAAGACGCAGGGTAAGGGACTGCAGGGCATTAACAATATCGAGACACTCAAGGCATCAGGGCTTGAATTCGATTTTCTTAGCCAATGGCAAGGCAGCTTTGGCAATGTGGTGGTCGAAAGTCAGCAACTGGGCTCCCAGATGGCATTGGCCTCGATTGCGGCCGGTGGCAGCAGCTTTTTGTTGAGCGCCCTGATCATTACCTTCGGCGGTCTTTTGATCATTGCTGGTAAATTGTCCTTGGGCTCCCTCGTGGCCTTTCAGTTTCTTCAGGGTCAGCTGATCGCCCCCATCAGCACCCTGCCCCAGCTGAATGCCACCCTGCAGCAATTGATCGGTGATCTGGGCCGTCTCGACGACTTAAAAAACAGCAGCGACGACCCGCTGGTGCGCAGTTTTGCCATCTCAACTGACGACATCACAAGCGACAACGCTGATCTGCACTCTGACTCCACCAATCAAAACGCCACAGACAACAACGCTCGCTTGCTGGGGGCGATCGAATTGCGTGGTATCAACTATCGTTTTGATTCAATTTCGCCACCCTTCATTGCCGATCTTGACCTGAGTATTGCCGCTGGTTCTCAACTGGCCATCGTGGGCGGCAGCGGCTCTGGCAAAACCACCCTGATCCGCCTGCTGGCGGGCCTCTATCAACCCTCTGCTGGTGAACTGCTGTTCGACGGCAGGCCTTGGCAACAGCATGGTGATGCTGTGATGCGCCGCAGCCTGGCCTATGTGCCACAGCAGGTGTTCATGTTCAACGCCAGCATTCAGGACAACATCACCCTGTGGCGTCCTGGCTACAGCCTCCGGGATCTGGAGGAAGCGGCCCGCGATGCCAATGTGCTCGAAACGATCACCGCCCAGCCCGAGGCCTTCCAGCGCACTCTGCGCGACAACGGCAGTGATCTGAGCGGTGGGGAACGACAACGCCTCGAACTCTGCAGAGCCCTGCTGCGCAAGCCCAGCATCCTGTTGCTCGATGAGGCCACCAGCGCCCTCGACAACGCAACCCAAAGCCAGGTTCTTGATACCTTTGCCCGCCGCGGGCTGACCGTGATCAGCGTGGCGCACCGCCTTGATGCGGCCCTGCGCAGCGATCAGGTGTTGGTGATGCAGGCTGGGAAGGTGATTGAGCGGGGATCGCCGCAACAGCTGTTATGCCAGGAGGGTCCTTTCTGGGAGCTGGTGCAAGCCGAACAATCCAGTCAGGAGGATCCGGCATGAACGCCTCCCGCGAAGCGCTTCTGGCCGCCCGCCAGATCGAAGACCAACTGCTGTTTGAGCAACCCGAGGAGCCCTCAGGCGATACCCCGCTGCAGCTCCTGGGCTTTTGCCTCAGACAGCTCGGCCAACGCAAGGTGAAGCTCGAGCCCCTGCCCGGGGGATCGATTGTGCAGCTGCTGGACCACAACGACATTCACCACCGTCTCGTTACCTCTCCCCGCGATCCATCGCGCCAGGAGTTCCCCCTCTTGATTGTCTTTGAGGCTGAAGGTAATCAGCCGCTGGCCTTATACCGGCGTGGCGGGCATAACTGGTGCTACTGCCCCCGGCGTCAGCAGCAATGGCGAGCGACGGCAGACCTGGCTCTTGGGGAAGATGCCTACGAGATCTACCGATCGCTTCCGCCGACGGTGCCAGGCCCTTTGAGCCTGTTGGGGTTCACCTTTGGGACTGAATCGGGAGCCCTCATCGCGCTGGTGGTCACCTCCGCAGTGGTGATGCTGTTCAACCTTTCGATCCCGATGCTCACCAACGTGCTGGTCAGCAGCGTGTTGCCCCAGAGCGATCAGCAGTTGCTGCTGCAGGGCCTGATGGTGGTGCTGTTGCTGGTGATTGGCTCGGTCGCCACCCAGTTTCTTCAGAGCCTGATGCTGCTGCGGCTGGAGAGCGTTGCTGATCTGCGCCTGCAGACAGCGGTGTGGGATCGGCTGATGCGACTGCCGATGACGTTCATCAACCAGTTCACTACTGGTGATCTGTCTGCGCGGGTGATGTCTATCAACCAGCTGCGCCAACTTCTTGGTAACGGTGTGCTGTCGTCGTTGCTGTCGAGTCTGTTCGCCCTCAGCTATTTCGTGTTGATGTTCACCTACGACGCTGAGCTGGCGCTCTGGGCAACAGCATTCACCGCGGTGGCGATGGGCTGCCTGCTTTCGATCACATTACGCGCGATTCGACTGCAGATGCCGCTGCTGGAGAGCGGCGCCGAAATCATCAATTTTTCCCTACAAGCAGTGATTGGCATGCCCCAGATCCGCAGTTCTGGAGCTGAACCATTTGTGCTACTGCGCTGGTTGCGAGAAGTGAATCGCTATGCCCTGCTGCAGCTTCGCAACAACGTCTACAGCGATGCCCTTGAGCAGTATGGAATCTTGGTTACTCCATTGGCATCACTGGTCGTCTTTGTATTGGTGGCCTATCGCATGCTGCAGAGTCATAGCAGCAGCGAAGCCAACCAGATCATGGTGTCTTTCATTGCGTTCAATGCCGCCTTCAGCAGTTTCAACGGCGCCATAACGGGTGCCGTGAACCTGATCGCCACCGTGGCAGGCAAGGCGGCGGTGCTGTGGCAGCGGGCCGAGCCAGTGATGCTGGCCACGGTAGAGGCTGGTTATCAACCCGAGGCTCTGCACCACACGCTGCAGGGACAATTCCGACTGCAGGATATCGGCTACTCCCACCCCGGCAGCAGCAATCCAATCTTTCAGAATCTCAGCTTTACGATTGCTTCGGGCCAGCACACAGCGATCACCGGCCCCAGTGGCTGCGGCAAAACCACTTTGGTGCGCATATTGCTCGGTTTTATCAATCCCGATACGGGCGAAGTTCTGGTCGATGGCATCCCCCTTCATCAGCTGGCGATCCGTGCCTACCGACGCCAGCTGGGGGTGGTGATGCAAACGGCGAGGATCAATTCCGGCTCGATCTATGACATCATCTGTGGAGGTGTGCAGCGCAGCGAAGACCAGGTGTGGCAGGCGCTAGAGCGTGCAGCTATTGCCGATGAGGTTCGCGCCATGCCCATGCAACTGGAAACCCTGCTGAGCGATTCAGGTGGCAATATCTCCGGAGGCCAGGTGCAACGAATTGCCATCGCCCGTGCCCTGATCACCACCCCCAAGGTGCTGATCATGGACGAAGCCACCAGCGCCCTTGACACCAAATCCCAACAGGTGATCACCGAAACCATTGAGGCCATGGGCATCACTCGCATCAGCATTGCCCACCGACTGGCCACGATTAAGCAGGCCGATCAGATCGTGGTCCTCGAGCGGGGGCAAGACGCCGAACAGGGCACCTGGGAAACTCTCAAAGGCCATGGTTATCTGGCGCGGATGCTGGCCAGTCACTGATCACCTGATCGAGGCGCTGCTGGCAAAGCCATTGCAGGCGGGCCACGGAATAGTCGGGCCTGAGCAGCTTGGGATTCGCTTGGAACAAGGCCTGCAATTCCTGGGCTCGATCCATCACTAGGCCAATGGCTCGCCGGGCATCACCGGTGTCCAGTTCTGTCACGTAGGTGCCCCAGCGTCCGCCCGCTAAGGGGTCGCCATTGGGATCAAGACCAAGACAACGGCCAAACAGCTGGGCATCGAACAGGCCCAGGGCCGCCACCATCCCCATGCAATCGGCGACCAGCTCATCGAGCAGGTTTAGCCGCATCTCGCCTAGTAGGCGCTTGGTGGCCAAATGGGTGAGCTCGTGCTCGAGGCGCAGGGATGTGGAGGCCTGCTGCCAGCTGGCCGCATCAGGGCAACCCGGCACCTCGCTGGCGCCCACGGAGCCATAAGGGGCATCATGCAACAGGATCAATCGGGCACGGCTTTTGGGCCCGAAGCGACGGATGAGCCCCCAATGGATCAGCCCACTTACGGCCTGGGCATGGACCCCATGGGCCAAGGCAACGGGCTCGCAGCGATGGGCCAGGGCATTCACCAAAAGGCAAAAGTCGAACCAATTGGGGGTGGAGAGCACCGGCATGGCACCACAGGGATGGGGCGCCAGCCAGAGCCTCAGGGCGTTGCCCTGCTGCCACAGCGGCTCTGGCCCCGCCGCCAACAACTCGGAAGGGTTGGCCTCCTCTCCGCGCAGCACCAGCCGCCGATAGAGCTCACTGCGGCTGATCCCAGGCACCTGGGGCAACCGCAGCTGGGGTAGATCCGACTGCAGCGTCTCCACAACCCGATCGCCCTGAAGTGGCCCGGAGGGGTCCTCAGCGAGCAGCTGGCGCCACCAGTCGACCGTGATGTCATCAGCCAGAGGCAACGGCGGCCAAGACTCGCTGGCCCGTTGGAAACCCTGGCAGTAATCAACGAGCGACTGTTGGCCTGCCATGGTCTGACTATCACCCCGCCGACGGCCTGATGCCTCGTCCACCACGCTGTCTTCCGCAGGGGCATTCCTTTCATATCACGCTGCGCTGCTGCTGGCCGTACTCAAGGGAGCCCAGGAAAAGGTGACTTGCTCCTGCGCCCTGAGGTTGCCAGCCAACTACCCAAACTGATGCATTGGATTGGTTGGTATTCAGTCATGGCACTCAACCGCCTTGCTTGGCGTTGCGGGCACTTATGGGAGGCAAGGTATTCCGCCACTGCAATTGCTCCTAAAGACCGCAGACGGGTGCTGAATACACTCAGGTATATCCACGCCAATCCAATTGCAGCTGGAGTGCGGAGAGAATTTTCTGACCCTTTTGCAACTAAGGGCACTACGGCAGATTTGAAATTGATGGAATCCCTGCAGCCTGCACCGACAAAGCTAATAGTACGCCCAAGGCCATTGGGGCAGCCGGATGTTGAAGCGATTGGTTGAGATTTGTGGCAGCATCAGGAGCAAAAAGAAAAAAGCATCACCAGGGCAGCAGCAACCACCATTTGTATTTGGCATCCGCCTCAATCAAATCCCTAACGACTGGCACCAGGTGGCAGTGAGATTTAGGCGAGCAAATGGTATCCGTGATGGCGATAGGGAGCAAAGAATTTGGTAGTTGCAATGGGGATTTTGATGTATCTGTAGAGAACAAGAATGGAGGTGCTTGGCTGTGCTATGGGTACAAAGCTGAAGTTTATTTGGTACGGAATAGTGGCTTCGAGTTGACAGCGAACAAGCGTGATAGTGCCAGGTATTGGCAGCCATTCACTCAGTGATTTGAGGTGGTTGAAGAAATAAAAAGCCCCTGCGATGGCAAGGACTTGAGCGGTTAAGCTATAAAACGGTTTGCATATCACTCCCTAACATCCAGCATGTGTATAAGTATTGCAAATGCCACTGAGCCCGCCCGCCACACTTTCCAGGTCTGCATCGCTGAGCTCTTGGGTCTGATTTGCCTGGTACTTCAGCCAGGCCTCCTTGCTGACATCAAACCCTGCTTCCTTGACCAAAGCTAAGGCGGCATCAAGGTTTGCAACGCCCTGAAGCTTTTCCCTGAGGCCAGCATCATCCTTGATCTTTGCAAGCAGAGTTGTGAGTTGCTCCTCTGACATGGATTTCAAAAAATACGGACATTATTACAATAGGCTGTCTCCAGCAAGAGTCACCATCTCTTCGCATTTCTTCACATAGCCCACCCGTGCCCGTATAGAGCATCCTGCCTCCAGGCCAGGTGGGCAGGGCAGGGTGGGCCAGATATCGTCTCTCCTGCGGTGGCTCAGTGTTTACGGTTGCTTACTCCTGCTATGGCAAGGAAAACCGGGTGGAACCCGGCTACGTAATTGACCCGCCCGCCTAAGTCGTTGACGCCGGGCACGAATCCATCCTTACTGCAGCTTACACTGACAAAGCAATGGTACGCAACTTCCTTTTTCATTTGATCTGCGCCTCAATCAAATCCCAAATGACTGGCACCAAACAGGGGTGTGATTGAGGCGAGCCAATGACATCTACGATGGCGATAAAGAATCCTAAAAGCAACCATGCCCTCAGCTCGACCACTGCAGCAGCCCAGCACTGAGCACCTGGGGCATCCACTGTTGGTCAGTCGCGGCTTCTATCAGGGCCAGGGCAACGCCCGCCTTGCCGGTATAAAGACCAGGAAGATTCAGGGATCCGGTGTCCACCGAAAAGTACACAAACCCTCCAGCGGCCCTGGCCCGGGTGATCAACGCCGCTTCCGCCTCAATAGCCTCAGCCGCCAGGGGTAGGCCACTGGCTTGGGCATCGAGGCGCAGCAGGCTGGTGAGCCCGAGCACACCGCAGCAGAGGTTTGCCGGAAAATCAACCTTGCCGCTGGCTGCCACGACGGCTCCAATGCTGCTGGAGCGGGCAGCTGCGATTTCCTCGGCCATGGCTGGATCGGCCAAACCTGATGCCTGCAGCAGATGGCGCCCGAGCAGGATCCCCGGTGCGCCGTGACACCAACTGTTCATGTAAACGTCGGAACTAACTCTATAATCAGGCCAGTTGCGCCTTGCGGCGTCAAACACCGACCGCTCGTAGGCAATGGCCCGCAGGGCCCCATCAGCAAAACGGGATTCAGCGGTAGCCTCCGCCAGACGGCCCAGTGCGGCGGCCATGCCCGCCGCACCATGGGAAAAACCGGTCAGAGCTGGTTTGCCGGAGAGGGCCGGGCCGTTAGGCCAGCCACCGCCCTCGAGCTGCAGAGCCAGAAGCCGATCACCACACAGGACGGCCAATTCCTGGGTGCGAGCGGTATCAGCAAGGAGCAGAGGCCCGATCAAACCGGCCACCCCACCGATCACATCGAGGCCTTGATCGGCCAGCAAACGTTCGGGCCGTAACTGGGCGATCCAACGGTGGGCCAACTCCTGGGCCTTGGCCACCCCTGCTCGCTGCACCAGGAGCAGGGCCAGCAATGTGCCGCCGCTGCCAGAGAGGCCATAAGGAAGATCGCGAACATAGCGAGAGAGCTGAGCTTGGTCCCCGTGGTCTGCCAGTTCCACAATCGATGCAAAGCAGGCCCACGCCCGCTGCAGCCATCTCTCTGAGCCAGCGGTGTCGCCATTCTGCAGACGATCAAGGGCCAACCTGGCAAAGGTGAGGGCGATGCCGCTGCAGCCGGCATACAGCGAAGGGCCAATCAGTCCGAAATGAAACGACTCGCCATCTGCAGCGAGATCCATGCCCAACCAATCCGGCCGGCCCTTGGGGTCGCGGATGGCGGCGCTCCAAAGCTCTTTGCCAAGCTGGTTGGCCTGTTGACGGTAGACTTCCGCCTCTTGCTCCGCTGGCGCAACGCCTTCGCTGATAGCCGCCGATTCTGGTGATCGGCCAGCAGCAACTTTGCCTGTGCGAATGTGGCGTGCGGCGATGGTCCCGCGGATCAACTGAACCTGGAAGTCGATGTCTGGGGTATCAAGCTTTGCGATCCTTTCGGTGGCAGCCGCCAGACCGCTACTTTTGAAAAAACCGCGAATCGGGCCGAGACCGTGCGACAACGGCAGGTCTTCGCCATCGATGCGGTGCTCAAAGAAGGGGATGTCGAGCTGCTCCATTTGCCGGAGCTCGGCTTGGAACATGGGCCAATGCCGCGGAGTCTCACGAGCTAGCAGGAAGCTGCGGCAGAGCTGCTCGATCTTGAGGCCATGGGCCGTGGCGCTGCGCAAGGCGGCGGGTTCGAGCATCTGCCGCTGAATGATGAAATAAACCCGCGTTGCACGGGCCACCAGCCGCCTCGGTTTGCCGCAGAATCCGTCAAGGCTAGCCAGTGATAACGGGCGCAACCGGATCGCCTCCTGCAGTTGCTCCGCAAAACCAGCGCACAGCTGGTCGACAAAATCGCTGAGGCGCTGAGGCTGGCCCAGGCCCACCGGCAAGCTGGTGGGCGGCTCGGAGGGCTGCTTGCTGCGGCCGGCCAGCATCCCGTCGCTGTTGAGCCCCAGCCAGCCGGGCTGATCCCGCTCCGGCGGAGGGGGCTGAATGCCAAGGGCACTGATGTCGTAGGCCAGCTTGCGGCCGGCGCCTGCGATCAGCCACTGGGGCAGCAAGCCTGAACGCAGCACCGAGCTATTCATGGAGGTTTCCAATGCCGACAATGCAGTGGCATCGTCGCCGTTGTCTCTGATGAGGTCATGCCAATCGGCTTCCAGCAGGGTCTCGGTGTCGATCAGCACAAGTTGATCCCCGCAGGCGATCAGGTTTTCGTGGTGGCAGTCGGTACAGCCGAGCAGGTAGAGCAACGCCATCAGGCGGCCGGCATTGGTGTAGAAGCGCTCCAGTTCCTCCTCGCTGCCGCAGGTGCGATGCTCCACCCACTCCATCAGGCCAAAGCCCTCCAGGCTGATAACGGTCAGGCTGCGCAGGGGTGACAAAGAGGAGGTCGCGTTGATCTGCTGAAGAAACTGCTGGTAGGCCAGATCCACCTGCATGTCTTTGGGCTTGTAGACCACCTTGCGGCTGCTGTCGCCAGAACCGAACGTGAGGATTGCCACGGCGCGCCCTCCGCGGTGGGGATCACTCAGGCCCAGCTGGATCGCCACGAGACCCGCCCCTGGTTCGATTGCAAATGACTGTTGCAGATCAGAGCGGCTCGCGGCCACGCGTCGCAGCATCTCCTCGCTTCCCTCCAGCCAGAGGCCCGTGACCTGAGCCAGCAGACGCCCCAGCACGGGGTATTCATCCAGTAACAGGGCATAGCCGCTGCCCAGGAGCTCGGCCACGAAGGCGTCATAGGCCTCACGCACCGGCGGACCCTGGCCATCGCCGCTGGCACCCAAATGGGCGAGCAACATCTGGCCCGGTGTGCGGCGTTGGTTGAACAGCTCCCACAGAGCCTGATCTGCCGTAGTGCAAAGGCGCTTCAGCAGGGCCTCCCCTAGATCCAGCCAGGCGCTCTCGCCCAGATCCAGCAGGGGCTGGAGATCCTCGCAACGCTGTTGCAGCCTAAGCAGTGCCCAGGCTGCGGCGGGGCGCCAGACATGAACAAACGGTTGCTTGCCCCCCCGGACGACCAGCGACTGGTGGCTCGCTCCCGCCGCTGCCTCCCTTGCGGCCTGGCTAATGGCTTCGAGCAGGGGCCACCATTCAGGGGCCTGTGGTGAGGACTCCGCCGGCGGATTCAGTGCCCAAGCTGCGCTGGCAAGTGTCAGGCCGCCCCATTCCAGACGCTTGTCGAAGTTTGCAGGGTTGTCAGGTGCCACCAGCTCACGCCACCGCTTCAGGTTGGTGGCGGACTCGGCCGACTGGCTGCCAGCTCCACCACCTTGCGCCGTCTGCAGCCGCTGATACAGACTCCAGCCCTCCCGCCGGACGCGATCACCAACCGAGTCTGGCAGGGCAAATAAGGTAGACGGAAAAACTTCCCGCATTGAAGTTACACGACCAAGCTGGTATCTTAGGACCTCTACATACTCCTGGAAAACTAGCTAGGATTTAAACATTGATATTCACGGCCCAGGCTGGTCTCTGCACACCCAGGTGTGGCACTGGTTGAAGGCGGAACTGAAATGCACCAGGAAGGCTCGAGGTGGTGCGTCCGATTATCTTTTAAGAAAAAGGCCTGGTCGAAATCCTTGACTGTGGCATTATTTATTGCTATAATATTTATGATTGTGGCATTAGGGAAAGCAGTAATGAAGGAGACAGCACCTTTTTCTGCGCTATTGAGCTGGCTTGGAAAAACACCCTTTCGCGATCTTGTGGTCGAACCCTGCCTCGCAGACCTGAGCTTGCTTTGCAACTCTATAGACCAATCGCATATTTCAACAATCTCAGCTGATGACATTAATATCTGGCTGGAGATTCATCATGGCCCAAAGATTGCTACCGATATTAGCATATCCGGCAACCAGTGGTTGCTTTCAATCCCAAGCATCAATTATCCAGCATTTGCCACCAACTGGTTGGATTTCGTCGGGGAGATGGGATTACAGAATTGTTTTTCTCCACATCTTATGGTTGAGTTTGATTATCAAGCTAGTGGCTACTGTCTAATGGGCCTCTTTGTGACACCTGGTCTAGCTACATTGAGTCTTGAAGCCCTTATGAGCTCCATTAAATTTTATGCTCAAAGCAGGCGTTTAGATCTAAAAAACCCCCTTTCATCCCTGGCTTTTGCCGAAGGCATGAATGGAATTCGGCTTATTGTTGAGCAGCTAGGAATGCCTAGCGGTATTGGCTTTGTCGACCGTGGCAAAAGCGTAGTCAAACTACTAATACCGATCAGATTGGATAAGTTAATGCAATGCTATAATTTCTGCTTAACGCACTACTCAGATCTTATAATTCACGAAATGAAAAGTCTTGACTTCTTTGAGGTCATGCTCAAAAACTTGTTTGAACGCAACAAGAAAATCCGAATCTCCCTTGATTACGATCTGGAGGAGGGACGTCTTTCTGAAAAGTTAGCATTTGAATGCTTCCCCTTCTCCAAAGCTGACACGACGCAAGACAAGGCAGGCAAGGATCGTTCAGCTAACAGTAGATACCCTCTTGCATTTGATAGCTATTTCCGGGGTTACGCAACGTCCGTGAATATGGAATCCAATCTGCCCTATGGGCAGAAGCTTGTCTCACTCAATTTCGTAGAGGAGCAGATTATGCTCCTAGCACATAACCATCGCAAGCTCACCCTGTCATTCTTTACTTCTGAGGTGAAAGACTACATAATGATGCGATCGCTAATTCCCCCGAGTTCAGGAAAGATTTCACCCCCTTCATCTGTGCATTCGGAAGCTTAAGGAGACTTGATTACCCAGCTCGCTCCGCGCAGGGCAGGTCAGCCTGGCTTTCTCACCAGGTCATTCAGTGCTGAGCCACTGGTATACAGACCCACGTAGCGCTTCCAACAGGCAGCAGATCGCCAACATCGCCACGGCCTATGCGGATGCGGAACCTCATGGGTCTCTCATTGACTCTGACCGAGCTCCTCCAGCGCCCGCTCGGCCAGCAGTTGATGAAAAGCGCTGGTGAGGTGCCCCCACTCATCCCACCACAGAATCCCCCGGGCATCGGGAATCTCCTCCATCCCGGCCAGCAACGCCGGCCGTCGCACCTCGCGGAAGCCCCAGGCTTCCGGCATCACCTGCACCTCCATAAGCAGCCCATGGACATCGGGCTGCACCACCACCAGCCCCCGTTGGGTTGCCAGGTGCTGGAGGGCCTCCCGCAGCGCCCCGTTCTGCTGATCAATCAGGCCATTGAGGGCGTGGCGCTCCGCTTCCCCGAACCCGGGAAGGTGGATGGGGCTGCAACCCCATGGCAATTCATTAGGCACCAGGAACCGGTGCAGGCCCCAACCGGCAAGGGTCTGCACGGCCTCCAGCAGGTGGGCGTTCACGGCTTCCCCCACCGCTGGGCCAAGCGGCCCGTCGAGATAGTCGTTCGCGCCGGCACGCAGCACCACCAGGACGCTAGAGGACGCCCCCCCAGCCCCCACGGCCGCCCGATCCCGGCAAAACCCCTCCACGTGAGTGAGCAGGTTGGGCACACCCTTCGGCGAGAAGCCCGAGCCGGAGCGGGCGCCTCCAAAGGCGTGGTTGGTGCCGCCCGCCAGGGAGGGCACCAGGGGCGCCAGACCCAGGCCAGCCGCCAAGCCCTCCACCCAGAGGGGGCCATTGCAGCGGCGGTTAGCCCAGTGGGGCGGGCTGGGAAAGGCCCGGTCGCCCAAGAGAGCCCGGGCGTTGCCCCCATCACAGAGGCTGTCGCCGAACACGAGCAAGGCAGTCACCATGGCAGCGTCCGCAAGGCCATGCCCCACCGTTACCATTCCCCCCATCCAGGACGCTTGCGGGTGCCACCGTTTCAAACGATTCCCGTGGGCTTGAGCCGGGCGCTGGGGGCCCTGGCTGGGCTGGCCACCCTCTCCCTGCTCACGGCCTGCCAGGGGGAGGGAGGGGCGGAAGGGCCCACCCGCCCCCCCCTGGTCGTACAGGTGGAGGAAACCCGGGTGACCCGCTTCACCGACGCGGTGGACACCGTGAGCACCCTGGAAGCCGTGGAGGAGGTGGCCCTGGCAGCCCAGGCCAACGGACGCATCCAGCAGTTGCTCGTGCGCCAGGGCGACCCGGTGCGGCAGGGCCAGCTGCTGATGGTGCTCGACCAGACCCAGGCCCAGGCCGAAGTGGCCCGGCTGAAGGCGGAAACCGAAACCAAACGGCTCAACTTTCAGCGCTACGAAACCCTGGTGAAGCAGGGGGCAGCCAGCGCCATCCAACGGGACCAGTACCGGCAGGACTACATCTCCTCGCGCATGGAATGGGTGGCCCGCTCCGCCGATCTCGGCTTCCGCGCCCTGCGGGCTCCCATCAGCGGCACGGTGGGAGACGTGCAGGTGAAGGTGGGCGATGTGATCGCCGCAGGAGCGCCGTTCACCCGCATCATTCGCAACGACCCCCTGGAAGCCCGGGTGGACGTGCCGGCGATCTACGCCGATCGGCTGCGGGTGGGACTGCCCGTGGTCCTGATGGACCCCGCCACGGGCCGGCCCATCGCCCAAAGCGCAGTGAGCTCCCTCGATCCCGGTGTGGTGGCTGGCACCCAGTCGCTGCTGGCAAAGGCGGAATTTGGTAATCCCACCGGCACGCTCCGCAATGGCCTGCGCACCCGCACCCGGTTGATCCTCGCCCAGCGGGCCCAGCTCTCCGTGCCCTTTGAAGCCGTCACCCAGATCTCCGGCCAGCGGTTTGTCTTTGGGGTGGGCGATCTGGCGGATCTAGAGCGGCGCCCGGGCCAGGCCAAGCTGGAGCGCCTGCGCAAGCTGCCCCCAGGCACCCTCTTCGCCCTGCAGACCCCGGTGGAGCTGGGTTCGCTCCAGAACAACCGCTATCCCGTGCTCCGGGGGGTGGAGCCTGGCCAGAAGGTGATCACCTCCAACCTGGCGAGCCTGCGCCACGGCCTGCCGGTGAAAGTGAACTAAGGCTTCTCCCAGACGGAGGATCAACCTCCATGGCCAAACCTCAGGCAGATCTGGCTACCTTCCTGCCAATGCGGAGATGGAGCCATGGCTGGATCGCAGCTGAGCGAGCGACGCATGCATGGAGTGCGCTGGCTGCTCACCACTGGCTGGTTGCTGATCATCGGCTCGCTCTTCTTTGATCCCTTCACGGCCCGCTTCACCGCCCCCGACCATCCCTGGAGCCCCCTGCGCCTGCCTGGCACCTGCGTGGAGGTGCAGGGCCGCTGCCTTGTGGAGACGCCCTATCCCCTCGGCACCACCCTCTTCTGGGGAGCGGTGGTGCCATCGGCCATTTTCTTGCTGCTGGTGTTCGGCCATGAGCTCTGGCGGCGCATCTGCCCCCTCTCCTTTCTTTCCCAGATTCCCCGCGCCCTCGGGCTGCAGCGGCAGACGGCCAAGCGCAACCCCAAAACCGGCGAGGTCCGCCAGCAGCTGGCCAAGGTGCCCCCCGATTCCTGGCTGGCCAAGCATTACCCGGCTCTGCAGTTCAGCTGGCTCTTCGTGGGCCTCTGCGGCCGCATCCTCTTCTTCAATGCCGATCGGCTGGTGCTAGCCGGCTGGCTCCTGTTCACCATCGCCGCGGCCATTGCGGTGGGCTGGCTCTACGGCGGCAAGGCCTGGTGCCAATACTTCTGCCCGATGGCTCCAGTGCAGTCGATCTATTCCACCCCGGCGGGGCTGCTGGGCAGCAAGGCCCACCAGAGCCCCACACCCATCACCCAGTCGATGTGCCGCGTCACCACGGCCAGCGGTGAGGAGCAGAGCGCCTGCGTGGCCTGCCAGCAGCCCTGCATCGACATTGACGCCGAGCGGATGTATTGGGCGCGGCTGGGCACACCTGCCTTCACCTTCGAGCGCTACGGCTACCTGGGCCTGGTGGTGGGCTACTTCCTCTACTACTACCTCTACGCCGGTAACTGGACCTATTACTTTTCCGGCGCCTGGGCGCGCCAGCCGAATCAGCTCTCTCTCCTTCTGAGCCCAGGGCTCTTTCTCTTCGGTCAGCCGATCAACCTTCCCCGCATCGTGGCGGTGCCCCTGGTGCTGGGGCTCTGCACCTGGCTGGGATGGCTCGGGGGCCGGGCCATCGAGGGCTGGATGCGCCATCGGGTGCGGCGCCAGGGATCCGAACCCGACACCCAGCTGATCCGCCACCGGGTGGCTCTAGCGGCCACCTTTCTGGTGTTCAACCTCTTCTTCCTGTTCGCCGGCAGGCCCCTCCTGCTCCTGGCCCCGGCCTGGGTGCAATACCTCTTCGACGTGGCCCTGGTGGCCACCAGCACCCTCTGGCTGGTGCGCGGCTGGCATCGGAGCCCGGCGCTCTACGAGCGGGAAAACCTAGCGGAACGGTTCCGGCGCCAGCTCCACAAGCTCGGCCTGGACGTGGGGCGCTTCCTGGAGGGGCGCAGCCTCGGCGATCTCAATCCTGATGAGGTGTACGTGCTGGCCCGGGTGCTCCCGGGCTTTGGCAGCGGCCAACGGCACGAGGCCTACAAGGGGGTGGTGCGGGAAGCCTTGGCCGAGGGCTACGTCAACATGGCCAGCAGCCTGGAGGTGTTACGGCGGATGCGGCAGGAGCTGGGCATCTCCGATGACGAACACCGCCAGCTGCTGGAGGAACTGGGGGTGGAGGATCCGGCTCTCCTCGATCCCGATAGAAAACGCAGCCTGGAAGACCAGGTGCGCCTGAGCGGCTACCGCCACTCTCTGGAACGGGTGCTGCGGCTGCAGGGCCGAATCGGAGGGGCTGACAGCGAGGTTGGGAAAGGGAGCGACCAGGCGCTGGAGATGCTGCGCAAGCAATTTGGAATCAGCCCCGGGGAGGAGGCCCAGGTGCTCGGTGCCCTCTCGCCCACCGAGGTGGCAGTGCGCCACGCCGAGCTGCTGCTGCAACGGCTGGCGGAGCTCAGCAGAGCCCACCTCAGCCTTCAACAGCCTGCCCTGGCGGGGCAGCCCCAGCTGGTAGCCCTGCTGGACGACCAACTGAAGCATCGCCAGGAGCTGGGGGTACGGGCGCTCCTGGACTGCCTGGCCATGCTCGGCTCCGACCCTGCCGCCCAACCGCTGGTGGCCAGGCTGCAGGTCCTCGCCCCCGAGGCGTTGCCGGAGCTGCTGACGACCGAACCCTGGCGGGATCGGCTGCCAGCAGAGGTAATGCATGCGTTGGAGGTGGGTCTAGGAGAGGAACGTGCCATGGCGGCAACAGTGCCTCCAGAAGCCACGCTGGACCATCTGGAGCGACTGGCCCACGACCCCATCCCGACCGTGGCAGCCGCCGCCCTGGCCCTCTCTGCCGCGTTGGATCCCGGCCGAGGGCAGGCACTCGCCGAGGGGCTGCTGCAAGGCGAGCAGCCCGCCTGGGTGCGAAAGACTGCCGAGAGGCTCCGGGGCCTGGAGGGAGGGCCAGTGCTGGCGGCCCTGCCGGAGCTGGAGAAGCGGGCGGTGCTCGCCACCAGCGATTTCTTCCGCCGCACCTGGGCTGACACCCTCGACGCCCTGGCCGAACAGGCGGAAATCCGAACCTACAGAGCAGGAGAGCTGATCACGGAGGTCGGTGACACCTGCAGGGAGCTTCTCCTGCTGATCGAGGGAGCTGCCCAGGTGAAGCGCCAGGCTGGCGATCGCCTCTGGCAGGAGGAGATGCGCCCCGGCCAGGTGCTTGACGAACTGGAGGTCCTGACCCACAGCGCGGCCGAAAGCACAATCGTGGCCGAGGTCTCGGGCACCAGGGTGCTGGCCGTGCCCGTCGACTCTTTCGATGCCACCCTCGAACGCGATCCCGATTTCGCCCGCCGCGTCCTGGCCCTGGAAACCCGCCAGCTACAGCGGTTGACCCGGGGAGCGGCAGATGCATCCTGAGCCGGGTCAGATTCGCGATAAGTAAAGCCTTCCATTGGATATCCATCCACTATTCCGCTTTAAAAGTGTTCATAGATTCTGATACACAAAGCGATTCGGGATTGCCACATTTCCAGGCTAGTTAACCTTTGCAAGCACCTAAAACCTGTTGCGCCCCAGTCGGTTTGCATTTTTCAGGGAGCATGGAGTAACATTCGACCACGCAATTTTCATTGACATACGCAACGGCATGGCCCCCATTGAGTTCAAGGTCGGCGATCTCGTCCAGCTGAGATCCGGCGGCCCGATTATGACCATTACATCCATTGAAGACGACAACAAAATCGTCTGCACCACATGGTTCGATGGAACAAAAAAAGAAACAGAATCTTTCCCTCTTGATGCCATCCTCCCTGTACAGGATCAGCGTCCCAGTTCACGACAAGGAAGGGCGTTCTTTCAGAAACCCCCTCAATGAGGAGCGGGGGGCTGGGGAGCTAAGCCCGGCTCCAGCCCCAGGGAACGCTCCAGGGCAGAGAGCACCACATCGGCCGTGATCTTCACCCGCCAGCGACAGGCCTGGGTTTCGCTAGCGGCCAGGGTGCCCTTCTCCCAATACTTATTGCTGCCCGCCCCACCCCCACAGAGGGAGAAGTGCTCGCAGCTGCGGCGGCACTGTTCCACCCCAGCAGCCATCTCGCCAGCGATGAGCTGGTAGGCAGGGGTAGCCAATGCCGACTCCAGGCTGTCGCGCCCCACATGGCCCAGCACGAAGTCGCCATAGCGCTCCGTGCGCACCCCCAGCAGCTCCGGATCAAAGGTGGAGAAGCGGCCCTCCACATCCACACTCAGGATCACAAAGGGGCGATTCATGTCGGTGTGGTCCATCCGGCTATTGCCCACCACCTGGCCACAGAGGGTTTCAAACTCCCGCACCCGCAGGGCACCGGGGTGGCTGGCGCACAACTCCCAAAACCGCTCCAGAAACGCCCGCCAGCGGTGTTCCAGGCAGGGTTGATCCAGGCTCGACAGCCGATTGGCCCCCTCGGTCTCCTCCATGTTGAAGCCCACATCCTGGATGCCGTGCTCCACGAAGAAGTGAAAGAGCCCGTCGGGATCCTCAAGGGAGGCCGCGGTGAGCACCGTGATCACCTCAAAGGGGATGCCATGGCGCTGCAACTGGGCGATGCCCCGCATCGTGGCGGCATGGCTGCCCAGGCCCGTGCGGGTGCGACGGTGGGCGTCATGGAGCGCGGCCGGCCCATCCAGGCTGACTCCCACCTGCATCTGGTTGCGCGCAAAGCAAGCGCACCAGCGTTCATCGATCACCGTGGCGTTGGTCTGGATCGCCTGGGGGATCAGCAGATCCCTCTGGCCATGGCGCTCCAGAGCGGCGGTGATGCGACGGCTGGCCTCGTCGTAGAAGGCGGGGGGCACCATCAGGGGCTCGCCCGCATGCCACAGAAGGGTGAAGGGCTCCTCCACGAAGGGGCTGGACAGCACCGTGTCGAGGATGGGATCCAGTAGGCCCGGCTCCAGCCGCCGCCGGTCGTGGCGATCCGGCAGATAGCAGTAATCGCAGTCCAGGTTGCAGTAGGGCGTGGCCTGAACCACCAACAGGGAGAGGGGGCCGATGGCAGGCGCGCTCACCAGTTGAGGAAGCTGGGGGCGTTGCGGAAGTTCACCCAACCAGGCCGATAGTTGGCCCAAACCGGCGCAGGTCGGCCGTAGTACGGGCTGCCATAGACCCGGTTGGACCAGCCCCGGTTGACCCAGCCCCGGTTATTGCCGTTCCCCCAGGCGCCCGCCGCCACCCAGGGCTCCCCTTGCAAAGCAGCTCGCTCAGCAGCATCGAGCGGGGTGGAGCGAGCGCGAACCGCCTCTGAGAGCCGCTGCAGGCGCCGTTCCATGGCTTCCGCCGGCGTCAGCGGCGAGGGCGCCGGCCCCGCCTGGGGTGGCGTTGCGGTGGCAGCGGCCTCCGTGGCAGGCGGCACCACCAGGGCCAGGGAGGGGAGGGCCAGCAGGAAGGCCAGCAGGCCGGCGGAACGGGACTGGGGCATGGAGAGCTCAGGGTCTAGGGACGGACGGGGGCTGCAGGGGCAACGGCCGAAGGGGCCGGGGCAGGGCGGGTGGCCCCGGGGGGCAACCGTTCATGGGTGAGCAACACGGCTTCGAAGTAGGCCCGCACCATGTCGCCGGGCAGCTGCACGAGGCCCTGGGGGCCGAACCAGCGGTTCACGGAGGCTACCGAGGTGGGCTCGTCGTCGAGATAGCCCTGGAGCAGGCCCACGATGGCCAGATTGGCGAGGTTGCGGAAGGTGGAGTTGTTCTCCGGCACGATGCAGCCCACCGCGTAGCGGCCATAGGCCTCCCGGGGCACCAGCTCATAGATCTGGGTGTCCTTGAAGCTCTTGGCATAGGGCGAAAGGGCGCCCGCCAGGAGGATGGAATCGCCGGCCATCGCATCCAGCCGGCCGCTGATCACCGCGGCCACACCGGTTTCCAGATCCTTCTGGGGAAGGCGCACGGCTCCCGGCTGCAGGCTGCGGATGGTGGCCTCCCCCAGGGAGCCCGGGATCACCCCGATGCGCTTGCCCACCAGGGCCTCGGGGGAGGCCTTCATGCCGCCCTTGGTGAGCAGGCGGATGCCCGAGAGGCTGAAAGGAACGCTGTAGTCCACCACCATCTCCTGCTGCCAGGTGAAGGGGATGCCACAGGCGAAGTCCACCTCGCCCTGGTTGACCATCTTGTAGAGAGCGTCATTGCTCTCCACCGGACGGAACTCCAGCCGCACCGGCTTCTGGAGGTAGTTCGACACCTCCCTGGCGATGCGCTCGGCCACATCCACCGAGGCCCCCACCAGCTGCTGCTTCCCATCCACATAGGCGTAGGGGATGAGGTTGGTGCGGGTGCCGATGGTGATCACCCCCGTGCGGGCGGCCCGCTCCACCACGGTTTCCGCCCGGGCGGCCGGTGCGAGCACGGCACCGGCCATGGCAAGGGCCGCCAAGGAAGACAAGAGGGGAAGGGCCGCCGCGATCTGGCGAAGCTTCATGGGCTGGGGCAAGCGAATCGGAAGGGCTGACTGGATCATGACCCTTCGTTCAGCCAGCGTCAGCCCCAGATGGTGCCGATGGTGGAAGTTCTTCACCTGGAGTTCTGACAAGGCCCAGCCGGTTGAACTCTGAGCGGAAGAAGGATGCCAAGGGTGCAGGATTGGCCTGACTGAAATGGGGCGAAGTGTCCACGTAGAGAATCTTTCCACCCAATGTGGGGTAGCAGGAGGTTCCTTCACACAATTGATGGAGGGGATCCATATAGACAATTCGGTCCTTGTTCTGGCTGAACTGCTTCAGGAGTTTGGTATGGGAAGCACGGTGGGCCAGGGCTTCCCGTTTGGGGATGGGGCATCCCCGGCCGCGGGTCAACAGAAAACTGCGACGGAAATCCTCCTCGCCGCAGGTGCGTGGGATGTCATCCACCAGAACGAGCGTGGCACCCTTCGCTGGCACATCCGCCGCCAGAAGGGTGAGCTGCTGCTGCAGGCTCATTCGAGCTTTCTCGTCCATGGGAACCCCACTGGAGAACACAACAACGTCCTGACGTGTCAGCCCACCCATCAGCTGCCGGTATTCCTTGCTCTGATTCCAGAAGTCGGCCGCTGCTTGCGTTTCTTTTATGTGGAATGGATGGGGGATGGCATTGGTGAGATAACGAAGATCCGCAAAGCCAAGCCGAGGGGCAACAGACTGGAGGCTGGGTACCAAGTTGCTCGCATGGCTATCACCCAGCAAAAAAAGATGGGGGCCCGGTCCACCGCGGTCAAGACAGGATCGCCATTGACGCCGATCACCATTCAGACTCATAAGCTCACAAGACATTTTATCTTGAACATAGACAAAGTCTTCATCGTTGAATTTCCCTATATACATCTGATCGGCCGTTACCCTGAGCATCAGAAGCAGAATTCCCGCGGCAAACAAGCCACCGAGCCCTGCTGCGATGGTGGATAGATTATTTTTTGTCCAGCGGAGCCTACGAAGAGGCAATTCAACATAGC
>Ga0207939_1000114_pt1 | contig 29128 bp, 25 predicted proteins | sample LakMenEpi02Jun12_FD_150663 | JGI IMG/M metagenome (GOLD analysis project Ga0207939, IMG submission 150663) | Freshwater microbial communities from Lake Mendota, WI - 02JUN2012 deep hole epilimnion (SPAdes) | ecosystem: Environmental > Aquatic > Freshwater > Lentic | place: Lake Mendota, Madison... | reverse complement strand
ACATCTAAGTTTGTTCCTTGTCTTGGATAATATGGTCCTTGATTAGTTCCCTCAGGGTTGTTGGTTGAAGCAACATTATTTAACCCTATTGGACTTCCGAAACCACCTTCGGGTCCATATTCATTAAGGGGATATAATTCTGTTGCAAAAAGATTTGTTGAGACATAATTATTTGGGGAATCAATTACGTTTGAAACCGTTAAGTTTGTTTCATAATTAATTGGGTTTCCCGGTGAAGCGTAACTTCCAGGAACGTTATATGCCGGTAAGTTTCTTACCAACAATTGTTTTCTGAATGATTCAGAACTACCAAAAGACAAAAAACTTTCAGCCATTTTTTATTTTATAAATAGATAATAGGCTAGTTTTTTTTATAATAAAATATCACTATGTGTTCTTTCCTCCTGTTGATGCAGAAACGGTTCCACCGGCTAATATCTTATTTAATTGAGTTGCGAACGTAGGATCATTCAACATAGCTTGTTTTATTTTATCAATATCTGCAGAAGTCAGGTTAGCTCCAGAAACATTCAACCCAATATTGATGTTAGAATCTGCCTTTGCTTCAACCTTAAGAGGTTTTGAATATGCGGTTTGTATATCTTGGACAATTTTCATTTGAGTTTCATTTACTGAAGTTTGGAATCTTGTTTCAAAATCACCTAAGGTTTTGAATATATTTTCATCTAATTCTTTTGTTGATTTCACCATCATTTCTTTGTCTCCCGATAATCCACCCTGAACTATTCCTGAAACAGGTTGGTAAATTGATTCTTGAGCCTTTCTTTGTTGTTGTGTGGTTCCAATCACGTCAGCAGTGCTTTTTGCAATATTCTTATACGCACTTGATACTTGTCCATAAAACTTACTTAATGTTGGTGTAGTTGCTTTTGCAAACTTTGTTGCAACTACACCACTTTCTAACAAATTTTTAATTTGTTTAGTTTCATCCAATTGATTCATCGCAATATCTTCAATACTCTTTGAGGACTCTTCGTTTGCCTTTTGTAATTCTTTTATATCGTCTGGTGTAAGTTCTTCTACCTTTTTTTCTTCAATTTTTCCTGTTTCCGAATCTTTTACTTTAATAGTCGCAACACCATCTTTCATTTGTGCCATGGACGCTATTAGTTCTTTAGTTTCTTGATTACCACCAACAATGTCAGGCATTTTGATCTGTTTTAATTTCATTTCGAAATCTGCAGATTTTAAGGCCATTTTCGAAAATTCTTCAGCAGTCATTCCTACGGCAGAGGCCACTTCTCTCATTCTTCGTTTTGCACCAGGTAAAATTTCCATCTTTCCTGTTTTTTCGTTGAATGTTGTAAATTCCTGTCCAAGTTTAACCATTTCTTTCTGAAGGGCTTCAGGATCGTTTTGCGCCATGTCCATAGCTCTTAAAGGATCAAGTAATCCTGATGATGTAACACCAAGTCTTTGAAGTGCCGATGACATGTCTATTGCTTTTTCAGGACTAAGTAAATCTTCGGCAGTTTGAAATACTTTGTCCATTGATATTCCCAACCTTTCCGAAGTGGCAGCCATTTTAGCCAATCCTACAACTCCATTTTCAAAATTAAATGTATTTATCTTGGCCAAATTAGAAACAACTCCTTCTGAAACACCCTTTACTGACACACCTACGCTTCTGGCGTAATCCGTAACCTTTTTCATTTCTTCACCTACATCATATATTGATACACCAACACCACGAAAGTTTTCTGCTAATGTCCCTACTTGTTGTCCAGTTACTTCTGCAGCGGCGGTTACTTCTATAATAGCATCTTCTGTAACACTTGCCGTAGTTCCCAACCCCTCCATAATACTTGTCATATTTGTAGTTATGTCTGACTCAGTTAACCCCATTTTGATTAGTTCGGGCCCCGCATTCGCTATAGTGTCCTTGAATTCATCCATTCTGTTTTTAGCCAAACCAAATGTTCGTTGTATTTTGGTTCCATATTCATCCATGGCTTTAAAAGCGTCTGAATCCAATGGATTCATGGCATCTATCAAAGAACTAAAAGTATTGTTAATTTCACCTGCAATAGCATTCATGTTGAGTGAAAAGGCATTAAAAGTTGTATTTGTAGAATTGGCCATGTCCGAAAACATTTTGGTCTGTTTCGAAGTCCAATCAGCATTCGCTTTGGTTGTTTCGTCTTGTAGTCTTGCGTATTCGTCCTCGTCCATAGTATTTTACTTAATAAATACCTTTTTAAGAATTATTTTTTGTTGTCTTCCACGTATTTATTAACCAAATACTTTCTAACGTAAGTTGGCATATTTAGAAACTCAGAATATTGTGTTCTAAATATTCTAGAAAAATAATAAAACTCGTCTAAGATTACAGTTTTATACTGATAGGAAAGGCCGAAAAAACTCCACCCCAAAAGTAATGTCGACCATTACTCTTTCTCCTGACGGGGCGATTACTTCTCGTGATAGATCTAATCTAGGTTCGTTGTCTAATAAAAATCTTCTGATATATTTTGAATCTCCAATTGGCATTTGTTGGACAAAGGTTGAAATTTTAGATTTATCTTTTTCCCCATCCAACTCAACGATATGATATAATAGTTTTGTAGTGATAGAAGGTGCGGTTCGTTCAGACGGATAAGATTGTAGTATTCTTGTAATTTCTACTTTGTCAGAACTAGTCAAAAATTTTAATTTAACTTTTTTTCCTGACACAGGAAGTGTTGTTTCTAAAAGACCTTCGTCGTTTGGATGAACGTTAGTTTTTTTAATGTTTAATTCATCTAATAGAATAGTTGCGAGAAATTTTTCGTCATTTGCCGGATCTATCGCAGAAATTTTATATTCAGGACCAAAAGATGTATTTCTTAAAAAAAGAAGTATCGCTTCAACATCACCGTCTAATAATTCTTCAGGTCTAAGATCTCTTTCATATAACTTGTTTCTTAGTAAAGGGAGAATAATACTTTCTTGAATACTTTTTTTAAAGTCGGCTTCTGCAATAATATTTTCATCCATCGCAGTTAAATAACCAACTTTAACCGATTTCTTTTTTGATTTGTAAAAAATTCCTCCCGATGGGAGTTGGACAACATCGTGTGGTAAATTAAATTCTGCTTGTCCTGCTTTATATACATCTTCTTCCATATTTCTTTTTATTATAAAAATAAAAAAGACCTACCACTAGTAAAGTGAATAGGTCTTTGAAATAGAAAAAAATATTATGTTAATATACCAATATACAACGGTCCATTCTCATATTACACGAAATTTTTGCTAAACCGTCACTTGAATATGTTAGGGATCCTCCATCATAACCAGTTAAAAATGTCCCTTCTAATATCCATTTTTCAACAACAACTCCTGTTGGGTCCAACATTTCAAGGTCAACATTCTTTTTGTAACCCGCAGCATAACCCATACGACCTGTCACTGACTCAGCACATAATCTAATCCATTCCATAACAGCTTGAGAGGCTGAAGGTCCGATTGGATCACGAAAAGTCACAGGAAGTTCACCCCATGTAAATCTACCAGCAACATAGGTTGATGTGTTTAAAAATTGAATTTCCGTAGGTGTAATAGTAAGTTTAGGTCTTGATGTCGTCTCAACATACCACTCGTTAATACCAAGTGATGATGGAAACCTCAAAATCCATCGGTTCTCCCTTTTTGGCTCGTAGGGAATCGGCATTTTCATTAATAAATCAGCCATGTTTTATTTTTTAATTTTGTTTTATTTTTTATTATAAATACTGTGAAAATAAATTTTTTCTATTTACTTCCAATATTTTTCAAATTATATATTAACTAGTCCGGTATTTTACTCAAATTTAGTTTTTCTCCTCCTCCAGTATGATAAATATCTAATCCACTTTCATCATCAAAATGCTTTTTCATTGCTTGAACATTTTTTAAATCATCATCTGAAAACCCTATATAAGGTGTAAAGTAGTTTGAAATTTTGTTTTTGAAATATGCCTTTTCTTGTAGTCTATGAGATAGATTTTTTACATACTCCATAAATTGTTTCATTGCACTTACTTTAAGTTCTTCGGGATTGGCGGCCGAACCTTCACCAAAACTAACGGGGTGGTATTTACACATTTCTAAATATGTTTCTATAAGTTCGTCGTCTGTTAAATCCTCCTCATCAGTTATATCTCTATATTTTCTAAGGTTTTTAACAATTTCTTTTTTATTTAAACCATACTTATTTTTGTTAATTAAATTATGAATAGTATCTTTTAAAACACTTGGGGTATGTCCTCTAGCGGTGATTATAGAAAAAATTGAACCGTTATTAACCGCCTCAACAAAATCGGACCATGCCGGACCAACTTGAGCGGTCATCGCATCGGTCATAAACTTTTTATCACCCGAAACACGGAAATCTCTAAAAGCATCATCGTCAAAATCCACAATTATGTTCCCCTCATATTTAAAAGGTTTTTTTCCTATTTCAGATCGATACTCCGCAAAATCTTCGGTGGACATACCAACAACCTTTCCCTTGTCACTTTTTAAATATATTTTAGTTGGCATATACATTAGATTATCATCCCAATCAAATGCATAATATTTCATAGTTGGTTTTAATTGGTCTTGAATGATTTCTGATATAATTTTTTTTACTTTACTAGAATAACTCATAACAATAAATATTATTAATATTAAAAAAGGGGAGAACATCGTCTCCCCCTATTTTTTTATTTAAACCAACTTATATATTTTCAAATGACGCTCCCGTTGGTGTGATATAGAACGTGATGTCTATAAATTCAAGAGCTCTTGTAGGTTTTATGTAAATCTTACCTGTCAATTGATTTCTATCAATATCTTCAGGATCAGATGAAACCGTCACTCTAAAGTCATATAAACCTCGATCTCGTCTAATAGCATCTAAGATAGGATTGACCGCATTTAAGAAGTCTTGTCTAACTTGTGCATCGTTTTGTTCAAACAATAATCTTACCGATACTGCCGAAATTAATTTACGAGCTTGTAATAACAATCTTCTAACGTTAATTCTATCAAGAGCCGATTCTCTTACTTGTAAAGTTTTATTACCCCAAATTACGGTTCCCACATCTGAGAAAGTTGCAATTGGGTTAATTCTACCAACATAAAGAATGTCTCTATCTTCTTGAGTCAATTTCTTACGAGCTTTGATACAATTTACAATACCACGAGTGTAACCCGCCGCAGCGAACCATGGGAATGCGATGTTATCTGTCAACGCTAAGTTTCTTGTTACCTGAGCTGTCGGTGGGATATAAATTTGAGTGTTATTCACACTATCTCTTGTCAAAACCCACGGATAGTAAGTTGCGGTATAGTTAGAGTCAATTCCTGTATTATCCAAATTATCAACAGCCTCAGTTGGGTAGATAAATATATCAGTTCCTGAGTTAGCCGGTGAGAATAAATCAACATCAGGTGTGGTGCAAACATATAGTGAATCCGCTCTGTTGAACTCGATCATTTGAACCGCATCTTCCACAAGATTACTATTATTTACATAATCGATACCTGGAGTTACAAACACGTTGATGTTTGTTGCTTCAGGGTTTGCGAAAGTTTGTTGTCCTAAAAGATATGCGTAGTAGTCAGTATTTGCAAAGTTTTGTGTTCCATCACCTAAAGAAATTTCTTTAAATGCTCCCCAACCTGTTGCGTTCGGGTATCTTGTAGATGGACATGCACCATTCAAATAACCTGATCTACCAATTTGGAATCTATCTTCGTTGGTTCTCCATTCTCTATAAATGTCCCAACCATCAAAACCACCTTGAACTAATAAAGTGAATTTACGTGCGAACAATCTATAATATGCATTTGTTGGTAATTCAGGTTCAGTAATGAACGGAGAGTTACCACAAATAAATCTTGGATCTCCACTTGTTGAGAACTCAGGTCCGATTGTTAAACCACTTGCATTTACATCCATGTGGAAACCTGCCGATCTGTAATTGAATGGTAAACCTTCAATATCACAAGAATTAATTGGGTTTCTCTTACCAACATATTCAAAGTAAGCCGGATCCCATCCATAAGAGTTCGAAATACCTAAGTAAGTTCTTCTAACATTATCTCCTGGACTAACAAGAGCATTGTCATTACCTGATGATAAACCAAATGGAGGATTGTAAATAACCTCACCTGGGAAGTCATATTTACCCTTAATAATTGGGAAAGGTGATTGAGCTCCTGCGTAATTTCTAAAATTAAATCCGTTAAATCCACATGGTAAAGCATCTATCGGTGCGTCTTCTGACATCTCAACCATTACGTATTTAGAATTCAACATATATTCACCGTCCAATGTTCCTATTTTGTTGGCGATAAAGTTGTTTTGACCTGGATCCATGGTGCAGTTTGTAAATTTCTCCAATACTACAGGATTGGCATCTGTATCAAAATAGTCACGAATCAATACGTCAAACGTAAGATTACTATATGTTTGATTAACAATAGATATTTTTATTAAAGTATTTGCCCCATCACCATCAGAAATTGTGTAGAATCTAAATAAGTCATATACCTTATTACCTCTCAATTCTGAAACAACAAATGGTGAATTTGGTGTTTGCCATTTATCTAAATACCAACCAATTGAGTCAGGATCTCCACTTTGTGCAGAATCTAATGAAATTAAATTGGGGTTCAAACCTTTAATGTAACCTTTTCTCCATGCGAAGTTTAACCATGATTGGAAATTTTCTTCAGCAAATACTGGAACCTCAATTCTTGGTTTTTGGAAGTTAGTAACACCAAACACTTTTGACCAATATTCAGGATCATTTTGTGTGAAAGAAGTTTCAAAGAAATATGATGTTCCGAACTTATCAACAACATTAACACCAAAAGTTGAATATGGATTTTTAAGAACCCCTGAGTATTGTCCTGTCATATTCAGTGTAACATCAGTAATTCCTGTTACAGAATACGCTGGGTTAGTAGAATTCACATAAGTCGCAACACCTCTTGATCTTAGCGTTCCTACAACAACATTATCATAATCGCTATAAGAAGTTCCTGTATAATAATAAACTTTTAACAATAAATTACCTGAGTAACAATTTACAGGTAAAGTTGTTGTTGTAGTTGTGCTTGTTGTTGGAACAGGAGTCACACAAGGATTGGTAGTTGTAGTCGTTGTAGATGGAACTATCGTTGTTGTTGTTGTGATAGGGGATAAAGTCAAACCTGAAACATATGTAAAGAAAGAATACCCACTATAATTAGTATTTCCTGTTGTGTTGAATAATGCGTAATACCAAGCGTCATTTAAAGGAGATAATAAATTAGTATCATCTAAAGAAACCGATGGAACACCAAATACATTTGTAGATGCTGTCCAACCTGCATTTGTTAATACGTCATAATCATTTGTTGGAATTGAACCGAAGTAAGAAATAAATTCATCTTCAGCAACAAATGGGTTAGAACTGGTGATTACATCAAATATAAGACTTCGTATATTATCATCTAATGTTGATGTTCCTCCGTTGAATTGTTCATATTGTTGGTATAAAATATCCTGAATTTCACTCGGGAAAGATGAAAGATATGAAATTGTTGATATATCATTATTACATCCGGTGAAAGGGATTGAATATACCTCATCATAATAATCAACACAAGTTGTTTCACAAGTTGCGGTGCTTGTGACTGAACTTAAACACCATAAACCTACTGTTGATGGATCCACATTCGCTACTGTTGTTACAGACCAAGAAGGTCCCGCATCATAACCAGATAAACCTAAGATTCTTGTTACAAACAATTGGTTTGATTGTTGTAAATATGCTTGAGCGATATAAGCGGCCTCATATTTAGGTATTGTTGTGTTGATAAATTTCTCAGGAGACGTTCCCCCAAATACTGTTTGAAATTCATCAAAATTTCTAATAAAGATCGGCTCAAATGCCGGACCTATCAATGTTTCTCCCACGATGCCCAGTGTTGTTACACCGACACTTTGAGCGACAAAACTTAAGTCAACCTCAGAGGTGTAAACACCTGGAGAAACAAAAACTTTACTGTTAGTTGCCATGTTAAGTATTATTTTTAAATTATTTATTTTTCTATAAATACTTGATAAAACACCAAAAACTTTACATCTACAAAACTATTTATATTATGGTATGATTTTATTCTGCCTTTTTTCTACCAACCCTATGGACGACAACAAGAAGATAAAAAATTTAAAAATAGACTCCAAAGTTCATGAAGTCCTAAAAAAATATTGCGACAAAAGAGGAATTAAAATGTATAGATTTTTAGAGTCTTTAATATTGGAGAAGTGTAAAGAAAAAAAAGACATATACGGAGAGGACTAAACTAACTTTTGAGAAAAAATCAATTTAGGAATTTCCAATCCCATTCCCACAATAATATCAATTCTTAAAATATCATTTGTATTAATTTGAATTAAATCAACATCGTCCCCATAATATTCATCATTAATATAAACAGAATAAGAATCAATATTAGTTGATTGGGTAAAATACAAATTACAAGTGTATTCAAAATTATATTCTTCAGATGTGGATCCACTAAGATATTCTAAAACAATTTGTTCTAACTCAACTGGTTCTCTTTTTTTCTGTGGTCGTTTAATGTTTCTTTGATCTACTTCTATTACGGTTAAAGTTCGTGAAATCGCAGGACTTACTTCGAATTCATTTTCATCAATCAAAAATCCCATCATTGTAAAATCATATTTTTGAATATAATATTTTCTTTTCTCTAAGTCCATTGAAGATTCGTCTGTGAATCCATCATTAATAATTGGAATATAATGTCCGTTGATTGTTTGATATGCTTGTCGAGAAGCAAAAGTTTCCATTACTCTTTGATTTAATGTATTAACCTCTCTCATTCTATTACAAACAATTGCCACAGAATACTTTAAATCTATTGGGACTGGTTGTGGTATTTTATAGATATCAGCGCCCACTACATTTCCATTCCATGTTGGAACTTCCATATAATAATACATTCTTCTGTTTGGTATATTATACATAACAGCAGGATTATTACCGTATTTTACTTCAGGACTTCTAATAACAGTAATAAAAGGGGGTTCTAAATTTTTGTCTATGTTTTGAAAATCCCAAGTTTCAACAAACTGAGACCAATTTTGTGTTGTAACCAAAATATCAACAACAGGAATATTAACACCTTCTGAAACTATTTTGAATTTTTCTTTCACAAAATCTAAAAACCCACGATCCAAATCAGCATGAAGTAACGACTTAGGAAGATACGTTCCATCTTTTGTAATCATATCTTTGATTTGTTCCCGTCTTGGTAAAAGAGTTTTCGGGTAAGTCAAAGGTAAAGTAGGTTTAACAGGTCCTTTTTTTGGTAATGCCATTTTACTTGTTGAAATTTTTATAACCTTGTTGTAATTTATCGTTAAAATGACCTGAAATTAAAATTGTAATTTCGTGCCAATTATATTCTACTTTTGGGTGGTTTTGTTCTAACAACTGTCTAACCAATCCGATAATTTTTGATTCATAAATACCAAAATTTTTTGGTTTTTTATATAAATCTTTTGCGGTTTTAATTGCATAATTTACATACTTCTCAATATCTTGTAGTCGTCTCAACAACTGTATTTGAGATTCTTTAATTATTATTTTCATTATAATCCTCTAAATTCATTTGGTCCAACAGGAGCCGCGATTATGGTCTTAAAAAATGGTTTGAAACCTTTATATGTGTGTTTTGTGTCTGATACAACACGACCATCATTTACAACCGTATAATAACGAACAAAGTTTTCACTATCGTAATATCCAATATAGTCACCAAAGTCGATATCGATTTGTAAATCTTGTAAAGTTTTTAAATAAACCGATATTGTGATGTTTCCTGGCTCGACCTGATCCATTTTTGTTGATGTCCCAATAAATTTGTTTTCGGGTGCCGCAATTGTAACTTGAGCATTAAACTCAACAGGAGGTAAAAATTTTATTCCGTCACTCACAACCTCACCATAGACATCATCGGTTTTAATTTTGTTTCTATCTATTTTGTATAAAACACAAGTATAGTTCATGTCTCCGATCAACCACTCTTGACCCATACCGATTTCCAATTCAAAATCACGATCTCCAAAAAATTTACCTAACCTTGTTATAGGAACATTACTTTTCATTTGGTTGTTTTATTGATAAATATTTATTTTATTGTTATTTTTAGTAAAAGACTTGAATTGGATAATATATCGTCTTTAGTTGAACACAAAGCTCTTGAACTGCTTGATTCTTATAGTGGTGCAAATAACTACATACTTTTTTTAAAACAAAAAAAAGAAACATCCAAAAAGTTTTACCCCACCCGAGCTCAAGCGGATTATATTGTGAATTACTTTGAAACAACACCAAAGGTTGCAAGAAAGTGGGTTGATTTGGATACATACTTTTCTAAAAAGTTTGCTGAAGAAAAATATTTGTTAGAGACTCCTTCACAGATTTATATAGAAAAGTTATTGGTAGAAAAAGAAAAATCATATCATATTTGGGGAAAGTTTTTTGAAAAAGACCAATTGTCCGAATTTTGGGTTCCCAAATCAGCACTTATCAAAACACATAATGTCCAAAGTGTTGAAATTGATTATTCAAAGTATTCTCACCGACCACCATTAAATCATCAAAAAATTGCAATTGAAAAATTGGCAGGTTCAAAAAGATTTATTCTGGCCGATGACATGGGCCTTGGAAAAACAACCTCAACAATTATTGCATCATTAGAAACAGGATCCAAAAAAATATTAATTGTTTGTCCCGCTTCATTAAAAATAAATTGGCAAAGAGAAATTGAAAATTATTCAGATCGTTCTGTTTTTATTTGTGAAGGAAAAAAGTTTTCTACCGAACATGATTTTGTGATTATCAATTACGACATATTAAAGAACTTTCACGATCCAAAAAGTAAGGAACCAACCTTATTAGAACAATGCAATTTTGATTTAGTTATTTTGGATGAAGCTCATATGATTTCAAATGCTCAAGCTCAAAGAACAAAAATCATAAATAGTTTTGTTAAAAAGATTAATAGAGTATGGTTGTTAACGGGAACACCGATGACTTCACGACCTATGAATTATTACAATCTTTTGAGTATCATCGAAAGCCCTGTCGCGCAGAATTGGATGGCTTATGCCATTCGATACTGTCAAGGGTATCAGTTTAAGGCGGGAAATAGAAAAGTGTGGAATGTTACAGGAGCATCTAACTTAGAAGAGTTAAGAGATCGGACCTCAAAACAAATTCTTAGAAGATTAAAAGAAGAGGTTTTAGATTTACCTGATAAAATTATTACACCTGTTTATTTAAGATTACAATCAAAAGAATATGAAAATCTAATGGGTGAATACTATGATTGGTATGATAGAAATCCTGACGAATCTTCATCACTTACCGTTCAGTTCTCAAAATTAATGAAAGTTCGAAAAGTAATTGCAAATGAAAAAACAAAACAAACAATTGAATTTGCGGAAAACATATTAGAACAAGGAAAGAAAGTTATTATTTTTACCAACTTTACAGACTCACTTCAAACAATCTATCAACATTTTAAAAAACAAGCGGTTTATTTAGATGGTAGTTGTTCAAACTCAGTTCGTCAACAAGCCGTCGACTCATTTCAAAATGACGATAAAATAAAAGTTTTTGTTGGTAATTTAAAGGCCGCTGGTGTTGGTTTAACTTTAACATCTGCTGAGGTTGTTATTATGAATGATTTATCATTTGTTCCCGCAGAACACGCACAAGCTGAAGATAGGGCCTATCGTTATGGTCAAAAATCAAATGTATTGGTATATTATCCTTTATATGAAAATACAATTGAGGGTGTGATTTATGATATTTTAAACAAGAAAAAAGAAATTATCAGAACCGTGATGGGTGATCAAATACCTGAAAATGTTGGTGATGTTGCTGAGGAAATACTAAACCTAATCAACAAAAGGTGATATTTATTTAGAAATAGATAAATTATGCCAACAAAATTAGATCAAGATCAGATTAGTGGGTTAAGTGAAGAACTTAATTCGTTGGATTCAATAGACGAATCATTAGAAACAAAAATTTCTACGGAAGATTCAATAAATGATGCTGTTGACGCATCACTAGAAACTTCACTTTTAAGTAAACAAAATACTTTAGTTAGTGGGACAAATATTAAAACAATAAACGGAACTTCTTTACTTGGAAGTGGAAACATATCCATAACTGGAGTTGCCAACCCAATAACATTATCTACTAAAGTTGGTTCTAATTTAATAGGAACTACAAATCAGATTAGTGCGTTTGTTTTAATACCGGCAGGAACAATCAACACAAACAATTCAATTTATATTCGTAATTTATTAACTAAGACGGCAGGATCAACAACATCTACCGCAAGAATTTACATAAACACTTCTAATAGTTTAACAGGAGCAACATTGTTGGGAACCGCGGGAGCAATGAACTCGACAGTCTATATCCAAAGGTTTGAAAGAAATTTCTTTTTTGACGGAACAAATTTATACGTATATAACCCGTCAAACGGTATAAGCACAGATTTAACTTCAGGAACTATAACTTTAGTTCCATTTAATCCGGCGATTGATTATTACTTATTGTTTGCGGTCCAAAACTCATCAACAACACCAGACAATCAAGGTCATAAAAGAGTAATCGTTCAGATATATGAATAATTTAACCAAAATCCAAAATGGGTTTAAACTATCAAACATTGACTACATATTTGAAGGTAATTTTGAAATTATAAATGAAACTCAGTCTCACGTCCCAACCAATAAAGGTATATTACTTATTGACACCACTATGACAGTAAACGGCAATAGTTTCACAACCATAGATCAATTACTACAAGAACTATACAAATAAAAGTTCATACAAATGAAAGTATCATTCAGTTACGAAAATAAAGATTTTAAAAAACATTCTGACTTTGTTAATAAGTTCATAAAACTTTTGCAACGAGAATTTCCCTTAAAAAATGATTTAAGAATAATTTTTTTAAATCAAAAAAAAGGTGAAATGTCAACAGGTAGTAGAAGATCGGATAATGTTATTAAAGTCTTAGTTGGTGATCGAATGAATCGAGACATCATGAGAACCTTAGCTCACGAATGGGTTCACGAACATCAAATGGATGTTTTAAAAAGAGAAAAAGGTCCGGACATTGGTGGTAAAAATGAAGATGAGGCGAATGCTTTTGCAGGAAGACTTATTAAAATTTTTGAAAAAGAAAATCCTGATTTTGAACCGAGAATGTATGAATATAAAAGTTTAGAAAATAAACTAACTCTAATTAGAGAAAACATACAACGAAACGAAAAATCTTTAATCAAAGAAAGTTTGATTGCTGAGATGAAAAAAATTGGAATTGATAAATTACCATACTCATACTCTTCACTTCAAAAATTTATTGACTCTAAAACGATGGATGTTCATTATAACAAACACTATAAGGGTTATGTTGATAAATTAAATAAGGCACTTAAGAACGAAAGTGGTGATATGGAGTTAGAGGAGATTATCAAATCTATAAGTAAATTTGATAATACCGTTAGAAATAATGCCGGAGGTGCCTTTAATCATGCGTTGTTTTGGAAAATGTTATCACCTAAAAAACAAATCCCAAAAGGTGAAATATACGATCAAATAAAAAAAGATTTTGGTAACATTAAAAAAATGAAAGATGAGTTCAATCAAGCCGCCAAGGATCGTTTCGGTTCAGGATGGGCTTGGTTATATCTTTCTAAAGATGGTAAGTTAAAAATAATGTCCACCCCTAACCAAGATAACCCTTTAATGAATGTTGTTAAAAAAGGGGGGTTTCCTATACTAGGTCTGGATGTTTGGGAACACGCTTATTATTTAAAGTATCAGAATAAACGTGATGAATATATAAACAATTTTTGGGATGTTGTTAATTGGGAATTTGTGAATGATTTATACTTGAGTAAATTAGAAACATCTGAAAAAAAATCTTTGAACGAAAATACTAATAAAAACGAAACTATGGTTTCCAAATTGTGTAGGTCGGTAAAATCAAGGGGTAAAACAGATTCACCTTTTTGTGAATTAGAAAAAGTTATTGGGTCACTCAACAACAAAATGATTGAGGATAGTATAAACGAAAGTTTAACTAAAATGAGAAAATTTTTTTCTAGAATATCTGTTGGTGTTTTTCCTACAATAATTAAATTGAGCCTTCCTGATGTTAATCAAATTGCAAACTTTTTAAAATTGGTTGCGGATTTCATTGAAGACGAAAGATTTGATAACGAATATACCAAAAAAGTGCTTAGACAATTTAAGAATAAGAATGTTATTCCTAAAGATTTAGAAGCGATGTTAGATTATATAAAATTTAAAGAACATGAAAAACACGAATTAAGATTTACAGACACACCTTACTTTACTAAAAAAGCAACAAAATTGGAACTTAACTATAATTGTGGTGATGACGCTAAAGACAAAATTATACAGACACTTCACAAAATTAGAGATAAAAAAGAAACTTTGAATTTTAATTTTTTTAGAATTACAAAATGTTTGACAGATTCATTTAAAAATACAACTAAGAATTTAAAATCTGATATGGAAGTTGCTATGGATTTAAAAAAAGAAAATGGTGACGTTATGTTCCCTAAAGGATCATTTCTTGAGGCAAAAAACATGGATTACGCAATAGATAGTTATTTATCGGAATTTTTCTCAATTTTTAAACAAAGTAATTTAAAAAATGACAAACCATTAGTGATCGATATATATAATGAATTGATTGATAAAATATTTATTTGGTTACAAACAAATCAAAATGCAAAAAACTATCTTGATAGTGTTAGAAATAAAATTTCAGGTATGGTTTATTCGAACGATATAATTATACCAATAGAGTATATTGAACTTTATTGGTCGAACAAAGGTCAAAGGGGGTGTGATGAAAAAAGACTATCAATACGTTTCAGGATCAAACCGGAATACAATAAAGTTGAGGCATATAAATTTGTTGATAAAGACATTTTAGAATCTGTTGTTTTAGACATTCCCCAAGGAGAAAAAAAACTTATTACTTGCCCGACTACATAATAGTTTTTTAAGATATTTATAAATAAAATATCTCATGGCAATAATCAACGAACCAGAAAGAAGTGAATTTTATCAAAAAGTCAGACACCTTTTAGGTGCTCCACTTAGATCCGTAGAATTAGAGGACGAAATGATGGACACATTGTTAGAATACTCAATAGACGATTATTCACAATATGTTCAAGATTGGCTTACAGAATCACAATGGACATCTTTATATAATCTAAATTTAGACACTCAATCTTTATCAAGGGCTTTTATTACTAAAAGTTTGGATTTCGAAACAAGATACACATACGCATATTCAAAAATTGTCGGACTACAAGCAGGTGGTGATTGGGAAATAAAAAAAGATTATGTCCAATTAGTTCCTAACCAACAGATTTACGAAATTCCTGCAGGAAGAGAAGTAAATGAAGTTTTGTGGTTTACACCGCCAACACTGAATAATCTATTATTTGACCCATGGGCGTTTGGTGGAATTGCAGGTGGTGGTATATCAGGACCCGCAGGATATGCTCAAATAGGAAATATGTCGGGTAGTTACTTTTTGATGCCGGCATTTGATATGTTACTTAGAATGCAAGAAATAAACATTCAAAAAAGAATTATTGCCGGAGATTTAACTTATTATATAACAGCATTACCTGGCGGAAAAAAAGCATTACACTTGTTGAACACACCTGGTGGTAAATTTGACTTTGGTAATTCTGAGTTAATGCAAGGTAAAGTTTGGTATTGGTATTATGATACCACACAAGGTGATAGAGACAAGTGTTTAGCCGATAACCCTGATATTATTTTGTTACCTTCTGATGTTCCATACAACAAATTAAGTTGGTATAAATTAAATAATCCAGCACAAGTTTGGGTAAGAAGATGGTTTGTCGCATACTGTAAAGAAACACTTTCTAAAGTTAGAGGTAAATTTAGTGGAAGTCTAAAAACTCCTGATGGTGATTTAACTATGGAATGGCAAAGTTTGGCAACAGAAGGTAAAGACGAAAAAACAAAACTTATTGAAGAACTTATAGGTGCTGATGGTCGTCTAACACGATTAAGACCAGAAAAAATAATGGAAAGAGAAGCATTATTGGCCGAAAATCTTAACAAACAACTTAAGTTTAGAGCAATGCCTCGACAAATTTATGTAATATAATTACTATGCCGATTATAAAAAACAACCCAACAAGAAAAACCATATTTCGTGGGTCAAGGTCTTTAAACTTAGACACTTTCGAAAATGTCATATTAAGCGAATCATTCTATTCTACTTTAGGTGAAAACTTAATTATAGTCAGAGATACTGAAAGTGCGAAAATTAAACTTGACTCTACAACCACAGAGAAAATCACAATAAAAGCTTTGACCAATTGTAAAATAACTCCTGACATGGGAAGGATTGATGATGAATGGGACGAATTGGAACTTGGAAAAGGATCATGTGTTGAGTTTCAAAACGTTAATGGTATTTGGTATATCTTATCAAGTGACGGACTCAAAGGAGAATAAATCATCTTTTGGTAGATATCTGAACATATATTCATCCGCATTTTTATACATGTGATATGGACTAATGTTGACTCTATTCCAAAAAGACATTTCTTCTTCAGAAATTTCCATTACATCCTCAAGTTTATCTTGATCTTCTTCCTCGAACGGTTGACCATTAATTAATTCACATTGTTCTTTTGTGAAAAAAGGTCTATCTTCCGGGTTTTTTACTAACAATCCGTTTCTCACTTCTTGTTTGAATACAACAAGTAATGGTTCAACTCGCTTATTAAATGTTGCAATTGCTCGTTGGATATTGTATTGACCTTTCATAGTTGGGTTACTTTCAAGATCTAACGGGTCAATACGATAACAATTAAGTTGTATTATTGACTCTAAGTTTTCAGGAATAGGTCCACCGTAAGTGTCAATATGTTCTTGTGACCAACCCTTCTTTGGTTTATTAACTTTTTGAACATCGCCGTGTGAAGCCTTAGTTCCGTTATTTACATAGAAGATTACATCACCAAGATTTACATTAAGACCTTCTTTAATTGCAAGTTCCATATGTGCTTGACGAGACATTAGACTTCCAGCCTCTGTAGTTTGTTTACTACGAATAACATAGTCGTCAATACTTTGTTTTACTTTAGCTTTGTTTGCAATGTCCATTAAAGGAATTTGTAAATCAAATATCTGTTGTATGTATTCATAATACCACTCAACAAACTCTTGTCCTTTACCGTCAAGTAAAAGTTTGATTCCCGTATCTAAGAACTTCTCAATATAGATTGGCATTTTCTTAGACTTAATTGAGTTTCCTGTAAGTTTGATTTTACCTTTGGCGGTAATAAGTGCGTAGTTTTTTCGAGCCAAGTTTATACAAGCTGGCCATTGTCCATCAGTATCAAGTGCCATCTCACCTCTCATCGCAAGATCATTAAACTCCATTACATCTGCTTCCTCACCAACATACTCTTTACCTTCTTTTACTTTCCAGTTTAGACCTTTACCAACATATCGTCTTTCTTCCACACCTTCAGGAACCGAGAAGTTAATACCGTCCGTGTCCATTACAAGGGGTGTATAACCACGATCCATAAAGAAGTGAATCATCATACGAAGATATTGACGACCTGTGCAAGTAATCATTTCCCCTTTATCCATATCACCCCAATGAAATACTTGTGGGGCTGACAAGGCACCGAACATCGAGTTGATGAAGATCTTAATTGGTAATTGTTTACGGTCATAAGAAGTTGATTTCTTTTTGTCTATTGACGCATATTCCTCAGCAAGTTGTTTGTATTTGATACGAGTGTTACGGAAGTATGATAATAAACCTTTCATCGCACCTGTAACATCACACTCGGGGAATACATCGTGAACCAACTGAATAGATGGATATAGAGACGAATAGTCAAGTTTTAATACGTTCTTCGAGTAACCTGTTCGAATAAGACGAGAAAGTCCTCCTACGAAATTCCCTTTGTCGTTCTTAGCGGGAATTGCAAGTCCATGTTTATATGACCAAGCTAACATCAACATTTTCCATAATGTTGCCGTTCCCATCGTTGAAACTCTTTCATATGTTGTTGGAAGAAGTGATGCCAACAAAAATGATCCCTGATTGAATTCTTCATCAACCAATAGAGTTTCTTCAAGGTCATCGTCAAGATAACGCTCAATAATGTCGTCCCCCGTTGTTTTAATGTAAACATTTGAGTGTCTACCACAAACCTCATCAATCTTTGGGTCTACACCTACTTTCTTATATTTACCATTTTCGATATTCAACCAATACTCTTCTTTTTCACGATACATCGATCCAATCTTATCATGGTCAACATAAACACGATCAGGAGCTTCAGCTTCAATATATTTGGTGATATACTTCAAACCAGCTTCTTTGATGTTTGAGTTGATTGCTTGGGCTCTTCTAACAGAATGTAGAATATCAATAATGTTATAACCCCACATTTGAGTTTGAGTGAATTTCTCAACCTCGTTTGCAAGTTTCAACATGGACTCTTTTTGTGAAATAGATTTCTCAGGGTTTAGAGATTTTGCAACTCTTTTAATATCAAGATTCAAGATTTTACATCTTTCATAAATCCAATACCAGTCAAAGTTGAATGAGTTGTATCCTGAAAGAATTGAAGGTTTTTGTTCTTCTATTATTCTAAAGAACTCAGTAATACCACGTCTTTCTTCATCTTCGTTAGTGCACTCAATAACTTTTCTAAACCCTCTGTTTGTTTTGATTCCGATCATGAAGATTCTCCCATCTTTAGGTTCTAAAGATGTGGTCTCAAGGTCAAATACCATTCTTGTGATGTCGTTGTATTCCTCGAATCCTTTGAATAGTCGTTTTTCTTTTGAGATAAGGTATTGCTCAACGGGAGGTAATACCATGATGAGGTCTCTTACATTTTCACCCCAAGGATCAACACCACCTTCTCTAAAAAACTGAATAAGGTTTCTATAACCTTTCATGGATTTAACAAGAAAGGTTAAACCATTCTCTAAACGCTCGTTTTTGTCAGTTCGTAGTTTTTCTATAATGATACCATGTTTTGTCATGGCTTCTTTTTGTAATGCTTTTGATTTTGAATAAAAGTTGAGATTTCGTAGATCCCCAACCCATGCAAAAGATATTAACGTATCTTTTTGGATTTGTTTTCCCTTACCAGGAACTTCCTTTATTTTGAAAATTTTGTCGGATAAGTAATCGTATTCTACCGATACGATGAATTCTTCAGGATCATTTCCCTGAAGAAATTGTTCTATTTCTTCTTGTGATATCATGGTTATTTACTTTTGGTGTATTAGCTGCCGAATAAGGTCGACATTTACCTTCGTAAATAAATATAGGAGTGAAAATTACTCTTGTCAATTCGTAGTTACAAAAAAATTATACAGGACTTTGAGTTGGTGTTGGTGTGTTTGTTGGGGTTGGGGTTGGTGTCATTGACAAAATAAAATCTCTAGTCGGACTTGGTGTTGGTGTTGGAAATGGGGTAACACAACAATTGTATTGTAAAATATAACAATCGTTATATGTTAAATCATTTGCAATATAACTTTCAACAATATTTATATAAAGTGGTTCTCTTATTGGTAAGATTAAAGTTCCTGTTTCATTTATAAATAAAAATTGACCCTCATACCTTCCAACTTTACTAGTGTCTTGTTGAGTGAATCTATAATACACATAATACTCTGGTGTTGAGTTAGGGTCCATACCTAATTTTTCCACAAAACTTGCGGTTTTGGTATATACTTTGAATAAACCATTTGTGGTATCAACCATAGAAAAGAAAATGGAAGACCTTTCTATGAACTCCATCATAGAGTCATAGTTCTGAATACCATCTTTCACAACTTGTAATTTAAGAAGAGGTAAGGTAGAATTTTGGGCTATTGTAAATTCCATTTAATCTTTTACTATAAATACTAGATAGTAGTGGTTGTTGTGGTGGTGTATATTATTGTTGTAGTTGTTGTGGTAACTGGAAACGGAGGAAAGGGTAACGAACCCCCAATACAACAAGGAAAGTCCACAACATAACAAGATTGAAATTCCACATCATCTATTATAAAACTTTCCGTAACGTTTATAAATATATCTTGATTCAAAGGTAACGTCATTATACCTGTATCGTTTCTGAATAAAAATTGACCTTTATATCTTGCAACTTTTTTTGTGTCAAAAGGCGTGAATTGATAATAAACATAATATTCCGTTTCGGCACTTGTGCTAAGTTGCTCTTTTTTCATTAAACCTGCAGGTCTGCTTGAAATTCTTGGGATTCCAGTTTGAGTATCAACCATCGAAAAGAATATGTCGGTTTCATTTAGATACCTCATCGTTCTATCGTAATCACTTCTACCGTCTTTTATGACGTTAATTTTTAATACGGGTAATGTTGAATTTTTCTTTATGAACCACTCCATTAAATCTTTTACATATAAATACTTTTATTTAAATTATTCATATAATAAAAGTGATAAAATACTAAATTAACATTCTTTCCTTAATTCTTTGGGGTAATGATCGAACCTATCATGTTCAATTGGAGTTAGTAATAATAATCCTCCCCTTAGTTGATTTATCTTTGTTAGTTGGTAATGATGACTCATCCATGTATTTTCAAAAGGGTAACTCCACTTTGTATCCAAAAACATTTTTTTATTACCTTCTTGACTTATAATGTGAGTCCAATTACAGTAATAAATTTCCCCATCAACATATGGCAATCCTAAATGAGATTTAATATTATTAAATTTTGTTTTTGGAGCCTCTGGATCTAAACCACTAACAGGTAAATTTGGTTTTTCGGGAAAAAACTCTACTCTTTTTTCTTGTGGTAAATTATACCAAGGCCAACAAGTCCCATTGTCACCATAAAATTCACTATAATTTATTTTAAGAAATTCGAAATTCTCCTTATTCATTATTTCAACACATTTATCAAATAAATTTGGTGTATATCTATTAAACCCATTTCTACAAGTTTCGTATGGTTTGTTTTGAAAAAACATATCGTCCTCTGACCACCACATATATTGTAAATCGGTATTTGCAAAATGTTCAGCGACGAATTGTCTTCCACCACAAATTCCTATATTGTCTTTTTTAATGTGCTCAAATCCATATTGCTCACACAATCTTTCATATTCGGGAGTTGTCGTCAGATCCGTTGAATTATTCAGTAGAAATTTTTTAGTTTTATAAATGAAGTTTATGTCATATCCCAACATAGATTTTATTAGAGTTTCAAATTGTTTTGGACTATTGAACGTTATAACATATAATCCAACATCCCCATTTTTATTAACGACAATAGGTTCATTTTTTCTAAAACTTTTAATAATGACAGAATCATTTTTTACATCCTCAAAAAATTTGTAAAGTAGTCCATTCGATTCTATTTCTACATAATCAATGTTAGTTGGGTTGGTATATGTCATAATAGAAAATAAACTTTCTTCCGTTCCCATTAAACCGTTATTTAATGTGGTTCTCATTAGATCGTAATACAAAGTATTCATTTCTCTAATCATCATTTTAGAACCACCAAAAAAACCACCCCTACATACTTTATTTACTCTTTGACCAACAATCTCGGTCATCGAATCAATATCAAAACCATGAATTTCTCTGTCGGCATCATATGGGAATGCGATGAAAGTAAAACGATTAAATAAATTTTCTATTTTATCTAAAACTTTATCGTGAGTGAAATAACCCATATTTACGGTGTTTGCAATTCCAGCGTCTAACCAAAATAATTTTTGAGAATTAAATTTGTCTAATATAACCGCATCATGTAATAAAAACATTTTTGACATTACAAGAGGATTATACATTTCGAGTTTTGCCTGTGTTGAATCTTTTAACCAACCGGATAAATTATACCAATTTGGGTTTGTTCTAATTTCTTGGATCTTATCGTAAAATTCACCCTTAAACCATGATAGATTTCTAACGATAAATTGTGTGTTTTCAGGACTTCGTTTGGAAAAAACAAATTTTTCTAATTCACCATCACCGAATATAATCATATTACAATCTACCTCTAGTAGTTGTGAAAATTTTTCTAAATAATGATCATAAGATCTTGCCCAACCTTCTGTAAGTTCGTTTCGTTTTATATCCCATAAACCAGTAACTATTGTCAATTTTGAATTCAAACCTCGTAATTTTTTTAAAAAATTTTATTAATGTTTGGTGAAGTAATAATCATTTAGTATTAAACAATCCATCTGTGTCTTATCATAAACTTGAATTGCATCGGTATATCTTGAAAGTATTGGTTTTCCATTCACATTGAATGATGTGTTTAGTAAAACTCCAATACCAGATTTTTTTTCAAATTCGGTGAGTAAATTATATAACCAAGGATTTTGTTTTTCTGTAACGGTCTGAACTCTTGCGGTTCCATCAACATGGGTAATAGAAACCAATTTTTCTCTCCACTCTTCTTTTACAGTAGGACAAAATCCCATCCATCTACTTTCACCACTAAAATTAAAATATTTAGAAACATCTTCTAATTTACAGACAGGAGCAAATGGTCTATACCATTCTCTGTTTTTTACTTTTTGATTGAGTATGTCTTTCATATTATCATATGCCGGATTACAAATAATACTTCGATTACCAAGAGCACGAGGACCATGTTCGGAATTTCCTCTAACCACTCCAACAATTTTTCCATTAGATAAATCATCAATTAGTTTTTCATAATTAATTGGTTTGGCGTGCCGTTCCTCAACGTGAGACATTAGTGTGTGTTTATCTAATATATCAATACCAGAATACGTAATATCAATCGCCTTTTCGGGTTTAATATGATTTAATATCATACCTGTTGCAATTCCGCAATCATTTGGATTTGGTGGAACAAATACAGGTCTATTCAATTCGTCGTGTAATCTTGTGTTCAATAAAATATTAAGACCACAACCCCCAACAAGAATTAAAGGTATATTAGGAAACTTATCTAAAAATGGTTTAATCATTTCTATAAAGACTTCTTCAAATGCAACCTGTGAAGTTTTTGCAACGTCCCAACCCAACTGATCTGTCATTCTATTATTTATATCAAATGATAAATTTGTTTGACTTCCCAACTCACTCAAATATTGTAAGTAGTTGTTCCCATCAGGTTTTTTTCTATAATACTCTTTAAAATAAGGTAACCAATTTTCATTTACATTACCATAAGAACAAAGACCCATAATTTTTCCTGAATAAACTAAATTACCAATGCTAAGAGCCGGTTCTCTTCTTATGTCTCCTAAGTAATCCCCAAAAGACATGTATGGAAATCCTAAATCAATATTAAATTTTTCTACGATATTAATTGTCTTTCTATCCTTTGCGTGGTAGATATTAAAAAATCCATCGTTACCACCACCATCAAAAGATACAATCAAAGCCTCGTTGTAGTCTGTTTGATAAAAACCACAAGCTGCGTGACTTAAGTGATGGAGACATTCTATATATTCTTTAGCTGGTATTAATTTTTGATAATGAACTTTTGTATTACCTTCGATAGTATCTGAATTTAAAAAGTAACATTTATCATATTCAAAAATTCCATACTCGTCTTTGATATACTCAACAATATGTTTAAGTAAAAAAGGTCTTGTGTAAGATACTAAATACTGCGAATAGCCCGCATTTTTTTGTGAAAGGAATCTCTCAACTTCAATAACTACAATAATTTCACCTTGGTTTTCAACAACAACAGAAGCGTTATGTGAACCATAAAAAGATATGTTTGCCATTTTTTATAAATTGCCAGTTATTCTATCGCACCAACCTTTAGATTTAGAATAAGGCCAAACAACCCAATATTTTGGTTTTTGAGTTGTATTAAACTCTCTCCATATCTTACAGTATCCATCAGGATCTTTTTTACAATTATTTATTTCATTAATATCGGCATCTCGTCTATATATCGTTTCATCTTTGTCGTCGTGAAACGCAACTACCCAAAAATCATAATCTTCTTCGGGAACATTATTAAAACTCAAATCAATACAATGTTTAAAAATTGTTGAAAATGATTTTTTCCATTCATCTTCATTTTCAAAATTGTAAGTGTTTGGTGGATATTTTTTATCAATTGTTTCTTGTTGAATACCTCTTGTCTCAAATAAAAGACCTGCGTATTTTTCGTAATCTTTGATTGTTCTTTCAGATCCGAACCACTCTAAGTAATCTCCATCAAACTTTTCACCATCAACTCCAAGTAGTTGTCTGTTTTTTTTATGACACGAAATGTTTTTCAAATACCATTCTTTATCATCATCCCATTGTTTTGTTCTACCTTTACGAGTGTATTCGTGCCAAATAAGAACTTTGTGTGGATGAAATAAGTCATACCCATGAGTGTAGGCTCGAACAGTTATAGAAATTTCTTCTCCGTGGAAATAAAATTCAGGATCATGTTGAACTTCCTTTGAAAACTCACCCAATGTAAAACAATAGTGGGCAGAATAAAATCTTGCAGGAACAGGTTCTTTCATTTCTTGCCAACCAGGAATAGTTTCAGGTAAGAAAAACACGACACCTTCGGGGGTGAATCTGTCAAATGACATTCTCCATGGTTCTTTAACTCTTCCTTCAGGATCATTTTCAGGATCAAATGATGAAACATAACCTGTAAGTAATGGTTTTTTGTATCCCTTTTTTTGAAGTTGTTTAATCATTTTAATCATTTCATCGTCCCAGTTTTTTTCAAAACGCATATGGGAGTCTATTTGTAAAGTATATTCTTCACCACCATATAATTGTTGGACTTGATGTCTCGCCCAACAAACACCTTTTGAATCTGTATAAGGAATATCTAAAATTCTAAATCTTTTATCTTTTTTGTATTTAGATAAATCGTCAAAACCATCTTCAGGATGAAATTGCCTTGCAACACCTATAACTATGTTTTTAGGTTTTTTGGCATTTTCTAACAAGTTTTCGATTGTTGGTATAAGTTGGGGGTCTCTATAAGATGCGATTTGGACAAATATTTTCATGGATTTTTTTTAAAAAAATATTATAATGTATAGTAAAATAAAGTATTTATAAACTAAGACATGCCGAAACAAATAATAATAACTTCTATATCTGGTAATTCTCCTTTTGATTTTTACGCTTGTGATATAACAAACACATATTGTTATTTGATTGCGTCCTCCGTTGTTGCTCCTCCGGTCTTGGTGTTGGATATTCCACCACCTTTAGATGTTGCAAGTGTTGTAAATGTTAAGGTTATTGACTCAAGTGGTTGCACTGAGTTTATAAATTATTCTTGTTCACCAACACCCACTATGACAGTAACACCCACAATGACCCCAACAATAACAGTGACACCTGGACTAAGTCCTACTGTGACACCCAGTGTTACACCAACAATAACACCAACACCAACTTTTATATAACTCAAATTAAGTAATCAAAAATCAATTTATTATTTATTGATTTTATTTAATGAATTGTTAATTTTAATACATAGAAAATAGGTTTGAAAATTAAACCTTATCTATTTATCAAAAGATGAAAAATCACAAACTATATGAATATAAAATAAAAATTCTATTGAATGAGTTAGAAACATTAGAATTGAATGAGATTTACGTTGAAGAGTTCACAAACACCTATAAGACACAATTCATGTCAGAAGTAGTTGGTCTGTCAGATGAATCAATAACCAATTCAGGGGACACAAAAAATGGAGAAACACAGATAAAAAAAGAAGATATATATGATGTCGATGAAAATGATAAACAAAGAATTAAAGAAATATATCGAACAATTGCAAAACAGACTCATCCTGATAAAATAAATGATAATTACTTAAATCAAATTTATATTGAATCACACAAGGCATATGAAAAAAATGACCTATTGAGTTTATATAAACTTTGTAAAAAGTTAAACATAGAAATTGAATTTGTAGAATCAGATATTACTTTATTACAAAAAATTGTTAATTTAAAAAAACAAAAATCTACAGTTTTAGAAACATCTTTTTTATGGTTATGGGTTCATGCAAAAACAAAGGAAGAAAAAGAATCTGTAATCTATCTATATATAAAACAATCAAAAGGAATTTAGAATGAAAAGAATTGGGATAACCGTTAAGATAAATAATAGTTTATTTGCAAATGGTGTTAATCAAAACGCATTATACTTAGCAAGAGTTTTGAAAAAAGGTGGGTATATTGTGGATTTGATTTGTGGAGATCAAAAAACCATAGATGACGTTAGTGAATATGAAAAAGAAATCAACACATTTAGTTTAGAAAAATCTTATAATATAAGATATAATTTGATAATCCAAGTAGGACTTACCGTTAGTAAAAAAATGTTTTCAAATTGGAAACAAAAAAATAAAGACTTGAAGTTTGTAACATATGAATGTGGTAATCATTATTTAATCAACACTGAAAGAATGTTGTTTGATTACAAAAGAGAAAATAACACTTTAAAAGATAGATTTGATTATGACCAAATACCTCATCAAGTGTGGTCAATTCCTCAAATGGAGAATACTAATTACTTTTTTTATAAATTTTACACAGGACAAGAAAAAGTTACTGTAGTTCCTTTTATATGGGATCCATTTGTTATAGAACGTTCATTTGAGATTAGAGAAAAATCTACATACACACCAAGACCTATTGAAAAATGTGGAGTTTTAGAACCAAACATGTCGGTCATGAAAAATTCAATATTACCAACAATAATACTAAATAAAAGTCAAAAAACTAATCCATTAAAACACATTTACGTATTTGGAACTGAATTAATAAGAGACTCAAAACCATATGTTAATTTTATTCAATCAACAGACATTTATAAAAATAAAATATTGACCGTTGAATCTAGATTCCAAACAGATAAAGTTTTAACCGAACACGTTGATTTTGTTTTAAGTTGGCAATGGGAAAATAATTTAAACTATTTATGGTTCGATGTTGCATGGATGGGATATCCAATCATCCATAATGGATCTATGTGTCAAGATGTTGGATACTATTACGAAGGATTTGACGGTGATGATGCGGTTTTGAAAATTGATGAGGTAATTAAAACTCATAACGATAATTATGGAAATTACTTAACTAAAAATCGAGAGATAATCAAAAGGTATACATCTCAAAATGATAATTTAGTTTTGCAATATAAGTATTTGGTTGATAATGTATTGAACAATAAATTTGAAAGAAAACAATACGATTGGAAAGAAAATAAAATATATTAAAACTTATAAAATGAAAAATTTAAAAATTGGTATTACAATATCTTTGATGAATTATTCCGAGTCTATTTGGACTAATGGTTTAAAACAAAATATATTGATGTTTATTCACCTTTTAAAACAATCAAAAAATAATTATGAGGTTTTTCTTTTAAATACAAATAAGGTTGAGGGTGATGATGCCAAAAAAGGAAACTATCTTAAAGATATTGATATATTTTATTTTGATGACAAATATATGGAAATGGATTTAATCTTTCCGATGGGATCTCAAATCCATGAAGAAAAAGTTTTGAAATTTAAAGAATCGGGAAATAAAAAATATGTCGCATATAAATGTGGAAACAATTATGTATTACATATGGAAAAAGTTTTGTTTGATGAAAACAAAAAAAAATATATGGAAATCGAAACAACTTTTGATGAAGTATGGTATATACCACAACAACATGAAACAAATTATGGATATTATAATACGTTATATCGAACAAATGCAATTATGGTTCCATTCATTTGGCATCATAAATTTTTGTTAGAAAGTGTTAAAGAAATCGAACAGGGGTTTATCGATGGTAAATATAAAAAGGGTTATAAATACCAACCTTTTAAAGAAAAGAAAACTATTGGTGTGATGGAGCCAAATATTAATATTGTTAAATACGCACTTATTCCAACTATGATAACAGAAGAATGTTACAGAGGTGAAATTGGTAAAAAAAATATCAATTCTTTAATGATTACAAATGCACAAAATTTGAAAACAAATCATGAGTTTATGGGGTTGATAAAAACTTTCGATTTATATAAAGATGGTAAAGTTACCGGTGAAGGTAGATATCAAACGGCCTTTGTTTTGAGTCAGTATGTTGATATTTTAGTTTGTCATCAAGTTTTAAATCCTTTGAATTATTTATATTTGGACGCAGCGTTTCTTGGTTATCCTGTTTTACATAACGCACCTTTGTGTAAAGATCTTGGTTATTACTACGAAGGATCTGATACGGTTGAGGGGTCAAAACAATTAAATTATATTTTAACCGAACACGATAATAATTTAACAGAATATCATGAAAGAAATGATAAGGTCCTTCAAAGATATCACGCTGATAATGAAATGTTGGTTGAAACTTATGATAAAATGATATATAACTTGTTTAATGGGGGTAATAAACATTTGATTTATAATCCAAAAACAAATTTATACGATAATCTATAACAAAAAAAGAGTCCCTAAGGACTCTTTTTTTTTTGTTATTATAACAATAACTTAAGCAACTATGTTACCTGCAAATTGAACAGTAGAACCAAGTTTTGGTGCTGTAACAAAGTTGATTTGCGCAATGTTACCACCTAATGCTGTAACAACTGTATAGTCGTCACCAGCACTTTGTAATAGACCATTTAAATATACAAATTCAGTATTTGCAACTAACTCATCGTCCAACGGGAAATCTTTATTTGTTCCGTTAACAACTCCTGTAGTTCCTACTTTACCAAAGTCCGAAGCATTGATGGCCGAAATTGCCGTTGACAAAGACTCATCGGCAGATTGTCTTGTCGAAGCTTCAGTGGAAATCGCACTTGATAATGAATTATCGGCAGATAACCTTGTTGATGCTTCAGTTGAGATTTCAGTAGATAATGCAGTCGATAAAGAAGCGTCAGCAGAAGTTCTTGTAGAAGCTTCAGTAGAAATTGCAGTTGATAAAGACGCATCACCTGATACTCTTGAGGATGCTTCAGTAGAAATTT
>Ga0207939_1000108_pt1 | contig 30971 bp, 32 predicted proteins | sample LakMenEpi02Jun12_FD_150663 | JGI IMG/M metagenome (GOLD analysis project Ga0207939, IMG submission 150663) | Freshwater microbial communities from Lake Mendota, WI - 02JUN2012 deep hole epilimnion (SPAdes) | ecosystem: Environmental > Aquatic > Freshwater > Lentic | place: Lake Mendota, Madison... | reverse complement strand
AAAGAGTGGTGCAAACCACTTCCACTACGACGTGTCCGTCCCGTCGGCCGGTGATTGGACCCTGAGTTTCAATGCGGTGCTGGAAGATGGCACGTCATTGCCGTACGCCACCACCGTGACGTTCGACTCTTGAGTCTCGCTATCGCAGAAGGTCGCGCACCACGAGGTGGTGCGGTACACCGGATGCCGGCTCGATGAACTGGTCACCCTCCACGGAGAACCCGCACCGTTCGTAGAAGTACAGTGCGCTATCGCGAGCCTTTGCCCATACGTACCGTGCACCAGTGTGTCGGGCATGCGCAACTCCTGCATCGATGAGTGCCTTGCCGACGCCGGTGTTTTGCGTGCCATCAAGCACTGCCATCCCGCGAAGTTGCACGGCTGCCTCCCGTGGATCGTTCTGCCAAGGTCGCACCAACCACGTGGAGGTTGCAATGACCTCGCCGGAACGTTGCGCTTCTGCACCGATGTGCACGGTGGTTGGCTCGTCGTCACCGTCGTAGGTTGCGTCACGTGATGGTGTGCCGCGACGAAGCACATCGAGGCGCACGGGTATGGCCTCGTCGAGGGTGATGCGGCGAACGGTGAACGGTGGTGTTGTCACGACATTCAGTCTGCTGTCACCCGAGCGGGGCAAGATCCATGGAACGGTGACACAGCGCCGCACCCTCGGCACGGTCGTGGGTGACGTGCACCACCGTGGTGCCGAGCCGATCAAAAACACTCCGAATGTCTGCAAGCAGTTGCTCATGCAAATGATCGTCAAGTCCGGTGAGTGGTTCGTCGAGCAGCACCACACGTGGCTTTCCAGCCATGGTGCGCGCCAATGCCACACGTTTTGCCTCACCTCCGGACAGCTCGGTCACTCGTCGATGTGCAAGACCCGTCAGACCGAATCGCGAGAGCCATTCCTCGGCGACGTTCCGTCTCTCTCGTTTTGCCGTGCCGCGCACACGAAGGGAATACGAGACATTGTCGGCGACGTCGAAGTGGGGAAACAGCTGATTGTCCTGGAACACCAGCCCGATGTCGCGTTGATGTGCAGGAGTTGTGGTGACGTCACGATCGGAGATGCGAATGGCGCCACGCTCGATGTCGACGAGGCCGGCAATCGCATACAACAGCGTGGTCTTCCCGCATCCACTCGGGCCGTGCACCGCCAACCGCTCACCAGGCTGCACCGAGAGCGAGACGCCATCCAATACGCGCCGTGTACCGCGCTGCACTGTGAGATCAACGACCTCGAGCATGCTCACCCCGCTTCAATGATGCTTCAACGGTGACGAGCGCGATGACGCACACCACCACAAGAAGCGACGCCATTGCGAATGCCTGTGTACGCACCTCGTCACCCGTGCGCGACAACAGGCGCGCGATCGCCACCGGCATGGTTTCGGCACCATCGCGCGACAACATCGATGCTGCACCGAATTCGCCCAAGGACACGGCAACGATCAAGCCGAGGGCAGCGACGAGCGCAGGTCGCAAACGACGCAAGTCGACGTCGATCAACCGGCGCCAGCTGTTTGCACCGAGTACCGCTGCGGCGTGATGCATTCCGACGGGAGTCGTGCGCCATGCAGCGACCAACACACGAACCCCGAGCGGGAATGCCACCAATGTGTGTGCAACTGCAACGAACCACCAACCTGCACGCCAATCGAACCACCCAACGTCGAAAGTGATGACGAGTCCCAATCCCAGGGTGACGGGCGACATTGCGAGCGGAATGAGCGTGAGTGCATCGATTGCCCGACCGCCGGCTCGCAGACGCACGATTGCGATGGTGGCCAAGATGCACAACAACACACCCAACGCGCCAGCGACCAGTGCAGTACGAGCCGATGCCCAGAGCGAATCCACGAGCGAGGTGTCGAACAGCAACCGCCATGCCTCGAGCGACAAGGTGTTGCCGACCCGTACCGACCGCCACAAGAGAGCGAACAGTGGTGCAACCACGAAGGTCGTGGTTGCCAGAGCAACCGCAATTGCAGTGGTGCGGTATCGCTGGCGCAAAGTGGGTAGCACTGGCGATACTGCACGTGCGTGTACGACGTTGCCGTGTGCAAGCAGTCGAATCACACCGATGACCAGGGCAATGCCCGCCAGTTGCACGAATGCGAGTACCGTCGCACCACCAACATCACCGATGCCGAATGCGCGCAGGGCAATGTCACTCTCAATGGTGCTGCGCTGTGGGCCACCCAATACTCGAACTACGGCAAACGACGTAAAGCAGTAGAGAAACGTCACAGAAGCCGCCGAGGCAACCGCCCCGCGTGTGAGCGGCCAAGTAACGGTGCGCAACACCACCAACGGGGAGGCACCAAGAGTTCGTGCAGCACCAGAAAGTTGCGGATCCAACAACTCGACTCGAGCACCGACCACTCGCACGATGACGGCGATGTTGAAGTATGCGTGGGCCATAATCACCGCCAGTACGGAGTAGTGGAGTGAATTCGGCAGCAAGGCAAGAAATGCAGTAGCGACCACTACCGACGGCAGGAGAAAGCCCACAGTGGTGACGGCACGAAGCGCACGCCGACCACGAAACTGATGCCGCCCAATCAGCCACGTGACGGGTGCGGCCACGACGAAGGTGGCCATCACGCTGAGCGCAGCTTGCCAGGTGGAAAACCATACGAGGCGCCATGTCGACCCCTGTGTGAGCACGCGAGTCACGTCGTCGAGGGCGACGTGTCCGGCGGTGATGTTGATGAGGGGGAGCAAGGCGAACACTGACAGCCACAGGACCACGACAGACGCAGCCCAACGTCCGAGCGAGGGGCGAAGAACCGGGTCGGTCATCGAGTTCCAGTTGAGACGATCATCGCAGCATGATGTCACTGAACTGATCGAGCCACTCCGCGCGACGTGCCGCGATGGTGGCGGGATCGATCATGAGTGGATTCTCCGGACGGAGTGCGTAATCGAGAAACTCTCGCGGTACCTCGGCAGTGGTGTTGATCGGCCATACGAACTGGGTGAGTGGCAAATCGTTCTGGAACGTTGGAGACACCAAGAAATCGATCAACAGCCCCGCAGCCTGTTCGTGTTCCGTGCCCCGCAAGATTCCGGCAAACTCGTACTGACGAAAGCAGGTGCGTGCAGCTACGGCCGTGGGAGCGTCGGTTGGCCTGGGGTCGGCAAACAGCACTTCTGCCGGAGGGCTCGTGGCATAACTCACCACCAATGGCCGACTGCCATCGGAGGCGGCCGTGAAGTGGCCGTAATACGCGTCGCTCCAACTTTCGACGATGAGCACATCGTTGTCGCGCATGGCAGTCCACCACGTCTGCCAATCGTCATCGAATTCGGCGATGGTTGCGAGCAAGAAGGCAAGCCCAGGTGATGACGACACCGGATTTGGCACCACCAGGAGATTGCGATACGTGGAGGATGTGAGTGCCTGCAGGGTGAGTGGTGGAGAGATATTGCGCTCGGCGAACCATGCCTTGTCATAGTTGATGCAGACGTCACCGGAGTCCACCGGGGTGACTTCGCCATTCGGCGCGAGCGCAACTGCCGTTTTGTCCAGATCATCGCGGTGCACTGACATGTGGGGTACGAACACGTTCGCATCGAGCGCTCGTGACAACAAGGTGTTGTCCACCCCCCAAAGTACGTCCGCCTCGGGATTTCCGCTCGCAAGCACCGCCTTGGTGACGAGGGTGCCGGCGTCGCCACCACGGACTATTTCGACGGAGATACCAGTCTCCTTGGTGAAGGAGTCGAAGATGCCGTCGGTGGGCGTGAATGAATCATGGGCCAACAATCGCAAGGTGACCTGCTGTGTCTCACCGTCTTCCGCGGTGGTGCACGCAGCCGTGGTCAGGCAGGCGAGTGCCAACAGAAGTCGCAATTTCATGGACGAACCTCACTTTCCTCCGCGGAATCGACGGTGACGATCAGTCGACCTTTGGTCACTGCGATGGTTACGTGGGTGGCGATCGCACGATTACTGATGCCGCGTGACGCGGTAACGATCAAGGATTCGTCGGAAAGTGCCCACTGCAAACCGCTGGTCGTAACTCCGTGTGCGTCACCACCAAAAGGAAGTAGCCCAATCACGTCACCCTTGGTGCACTCGATGTCGACGGTGGCACCGTCGTGAACTGCGTACGCTCGCGATCCGGCAAGTCGAGCTTCAACGTGCACTCCACGGAGTTCGTGGATGAACATCACGGCGAAGAGTGCGAGTTGATGGTCGAGGCGTCCGCCACCACCACCCACGAGCACTACCCGTTGTGCCCCTCGCGCAATCGCATAACGAAGTGCGAGTTCGGCATCGCTTTCGTTTTTGTCGATTGGGTGACGGACGATCTCCGTGCCGAGTGCATCAAGGGCGGCCAGTGCCGTGGGTGAGATGGAGTCCATGTCGCCGACTACTGCATGTACGTCCAGACCGAGTTGCCGTGCGAGCTCCACTCCGGAGTCGGCTGCCACCACGACTGCGTTGGTGGGTAGCACTCCGAGCGAGCCAACATCCGCAGTGTTTCCTCCAAGCAGGACGACTGCCGTGGGGGTGTTCGACGAAATCGATGTCATGTTGCTCCCTCCGCTGGCATTACCCAGATCAGGTCTGCGGGTCGGTGGAGGCTTCCACCCTCTCAGTCCGAGAACCTCGGACTCCCCGTGCTTGTGACCGAAACTCTAATGGCAGCACTGCATGAGGTGACGGTCGAGCTCAGTAGCCTGCGGGGCGTGTCGGAAACCAAGGCGTCACCATTTGCGACACCAACTTCGCCACTGGCAACGGAGAGTCCACGCGACACGATCATTTCGGTAACTCCAACCGCGCTCGCCAAGTTGAAGGAACTTCGTGCCACCGAGCCTGATGCCGAGAAACTCGGTCTGCGACTCGCCATCGTCTCGGGGCCCGGCGAGGATTTCCGGTACGACCTCGTGTTCGAGGAGTTCTTGAAGTCGGCTTTCACCGACGAGGTGCGCACCATCGACGGTTTCAAATTCATCATGCCGGGCGGTGATGTGGAGTCGTTGCGTGGTTCGGAGCTCGATTACAGCGAGCAGGCCGGATTGGTGTTGCGTAATCCCAATCGCCCGAAGGCACCAGCAGTGGAGGGTTTGACTCGTGACGATGAAACGTCGGCACAGATCGAAGCAATCGTGTCGGTCGATGTGAATCCGATGTTGGCGGCACACGGAGGCTTCGTCACCTTTGCCGGTCACGACAAAGAAGGCACTGCGTATTTCACGATGGGTGGCGGCTGCCACGGATGCTCAATGAGCAAGCAGACCATGTTGGAAGGCGTGCAGAAGATCATCACCGAGCAGGTGAGCAGTATTCTGCGTGTGCGCGATCTCACCGATCACGCAAGCGGTGCGAATCCGTACTTCCGTTAGTCACCCGTCAGGACTCGACGAACGAGGGTCAGCCGTCGCCACCACGTCGTTGTGCTGCCGCAGCCACCACGCATGCCGACGGGCTTCCTCTGGTGAGCCGCTGAACTTCCCGATTGGGTGAAGTGTTGATACCGCGTTTCCAGTCGTCGAGGTACGGTTGCGGCCAAATTTCACCACGTCGAAGGTTCTGCTCCGACATCGGGCAGATACGCGAAATGCCGAAGTGCAAGTGACACAGTGTGGTTTTGGCGTTGCCTGACTGGCCCACTGTCGCAATTTTTTGTCCCGACTGCACTCGTTGACCTTTGGCAACCATGAGGCGCCCGAGGTGTGAGAAGAAATAACGAACGGCATCATCGCCATGCAACGTGATGGTGAGACCACCACGAGTGCCGGGGTCATCGATCGCTGCATCCCACCTGTCGGTATCGCGCACATCGACCACGACACCGGAGATTGGTGCTCGTACGAGTTGTCGACATCCGGTGAGGTCTGCTGCGGGGTAATTCAGGTGGTCACGTGGGTAATACACCTCGGGACCCGACACCGGGAAGGTGTACGTCCACTCATTTCGTTTTTTTCGCTGGTTGTCATTGGCGTCGCTGCTCGCCGGCCCGGTTGCACCGACGTTCGTTGGCGTCATGGTGGACACTGCCGTCGCGATCAGCACGACGGCAGTCCACATGTCGTTACTTCTTCTTGAAGCCCTTCGGGCAGGTAGTGCCGGAGACTTTCCGCACGGTCTTGCCCTTCACGCAGGTGATGGACTTGGACTTGGACTTGCCCGGCGCGGTCTTGGTAACGCCAACTCCGCCGCTTGCAGCGGTGTCCTTGATTCGCATCGTTGCGCGCTTGATGCTGAAGTTGTTGTCCGAACCACCCGCCGCATAGTAGATACGGAACACGTTTGGCGACACTTCGTAGCCCGTGGGATCCAGCCGACCTACGTCCGTACTGGTGAGCAATTGTGGCTTCGCCCACGAGAGACCGTCGGTGGATGTGGATACGTAGAGTTGCTGAACTTTTCGAGCTCCGGATGCAGACGTGCAACCCGGTCCGTCTGCCATGATCATCACCCAGTCGCCGTCCTTCGCGCGCAAGACCTCGGTATCGACGTAACCATTCTCCAGTCGCCATCCGGATTCCTTGGTGAACGAAATGCCGTCGCTGGAGATGTACGACGCAACCTTCTCGGGGCAGCTGGTTCCGAGGGACGGAGACTCAACGATGTAGATGCGCACTCGACCGTCCGGCAATCGGACTGGATCGGGAACACCCCATGCTTTGGTGTCCTTGGATACCTGCATTCCGGTTGAGGCGATCGTTGCAGCACCAAACGACAGACAGTTGGCGTCGTTGCACGCAGCGGAGTACACGGCTTGTGTGTTGCTTGCCATGTCAATTCGCTTGAAGTACGCACGTACACCACTCGGGGTGGTGGCCAGAGCAAAGTCGCTGACGGGAGAACCCGTCACGTTCAACGTTTCACTCGAGCACGATCCTGCGTCGTTGCACATGCTCACTGCGGTGCCAGCAGGAACCATGTCGCTACGAAAGACTCGGTCACCACTCGCCGTCTTCTCCACGTGTGGTGAAACGCCGTTCATGCCGAGCGAGACGGAGTCATCCTTCAATTCCCACTCAACGACCGCGTTGGCAGACGCAACGGGAACGGCAACAACCAGGAGCAGGGCAACGGGCAATGTCTTGAAATAGTTCATATGGCTACGGTAGCAAGGTGGCGTCGAGGCGGTCGCGGAGCCCATCACCAAGCAGAGTAACGCCCACCACGGTGACGCAAATGAACAACGCAGGCCACAAGGTGAGCATCGGATGAACGAGAAGGTATTGCTGAGTCGATGCAATCATCCGACCCCACGATGGTGTTGGTGGTGTGGTGCCCAGCCCCAGATAGCTGAGCGTCGACTCCGCAACGATCGCAATTGACGCAGCACTCGTGGCCTGCACCATCAGCGAAGGCATCAGATTTCGCAACACATGGGTGGTGACGATTCGGAAGGTGGTACCTCCTGAAAATCGCGCTGCCAGCACGTACGGGCTCCGCATGATGTCCGCGGCATCGCGACGCGTGACCACGACCACCGATGCGCCTGCGGCGACACCCACGGTGATTATCACCGTGCCGGTGGACGGACCACGAGCAGCCACGATGACGAGCGCAAGAAGGAGTGCGGGAAACGCCACGAACACCGTGGCCACTGCGGTGATGACGTCGTCGATCCATCTTCGCGATACCGCTGCGACAACGCCGAGGATTCCACCGAGCGCGATGGCGATGAAGGTGGCAAGCATCCCCGCAAGCAACGTGGTTCGAGCGCCTTCAATGACGTTGCTCAGCACGTCGCGCCCCAACTGATCGGTACCAAGGAGGTGGTTTGCCGATGGCGGTGAAAATCGCATGGTGCTGTCGACTGCGATGGAATCATGTGGCGTCCAGACCAGACCCAGCAGAGTGATGGCGGCGATACAACCGACGAGTATGGCGCCTGCTGCAAGCGTGGGGGTGCGAGCGCTACGAGCCGTCGGAGTGGGGTGGTGTGTCACGTCAACCGCCGGGGGTCGAGACGATCGTTGATGAAGTCCACGACGAAACGAAGCGTGAACACCAGTACCACCACCACCAACAAGGTGGACTGCACCTTTGGCACATCGCGGTTGGCAATGTCCCGAACCATCATGGAACCAAGGCCGGGCAGCGCAAAGACACTCTCCACTACGACGGCTCCGGTCAGCAGGGTGGAGAGTTGAAGTGCCGTCACTCCGAGCACCGGCGAGAGCACCATCCGTCGCGCGGTGGAGAGGGCCGCGTCGACGGTTCGTCCCGTCGAGCGAGCCGTACGAAACGCATCCGAGGCAACGAAGTCGAGTGCCTGCGAACGCGCAAAGCGGACCAGCACCGCCGTCTGCGTTGCAGCGAGAGCCGCGACCGGGAGTGCAATCGAGCGCAGGGCATCGATTGGCTGTCGCCATCCATTCGTCGGAAAACCTCCAGCCGGCAACATGCGAAGTTGCACAGCGAACACGGTGATGAGCCCCACTCCGATGACGAAGGTCGGAACGGCAACCCCTACTTGGGTGATGGTGGTCGCAACGGCACCGAAAATTCGTTTGCGTCGCACTGCTGCGCGCTGGCCTATCCACATCGACAATGCAACTGCGACGAACGACGACAGCATCACCAGCGGAATCGTTACGTCGAGGCGTGCGGCGATGTCACCGCGCACGTCGTCACCGGTCACGAGCGACGTTCCGAGATCACCGCGTGCGGCGCTGCCCATCCAGTCGGCGTATTGCGCAACCAGCGGTCGATCCAGTCCGTATTCACTGCGAAGTTCGGCGAGTGCTTCGGGAGTTGCATCGATACCCAACCGAGTGGTGGCGATGTCGCCCGGCAACACCCTCAGCATCACGAAGACCAACACGCTCGACGCAAGGACGCCGCCGATGGCAACAAGGAGTCGGCGAGCGACGCCGCTCACATCACACCTGGACTAGACGCGTTCGATGCGCGCGACGTAGTACGAGTCTCCAACGGAGTTCTTCATCAATCCGGCAACGTCACGTTTGGCTACCTGGAGGCTCGGCATCAACCACAACCAGTCGCTTGCCGACTGCTCCGACAGGATGCGGGCGGCTTTGCGCAGGTTGTCGGTTCGTTCCTTCGGGGTGGCAGCGGTTCCGGCGGCAGATACGAGACCTTGGTATTCGGCGTTGTCGAAGCGGAAGTAATAGTCGGGGTTGGCGTAGATCGCCATGTCGTTTCGTTCGATGTGGCACACGATCGTGAGGTCGTAATCGGCCTTGGTGAACACCCGATCCAGCCACTCCTCCCACGTCACAGGAGTGATGGTGACATCGAAGCCGACTTGCCCCAGGGCAGCAGCGATGAACTCACTGGAGTTGGTGGCGTAATTGATTGGCGGAACATCGAGTGAAATCGGCGTTCCGGCGTCAACGCCTGCGGCTACGAGTGCCTCGCGAGCCGCACTCACGTCGTATGGCGCTACGTCGGTGAGGTCTTCGAACCACGGATCGGTTGGTGGAACGAAGCTGCCAATCTCGGTTCCGTAACCAGCCCATGCCGTGTCGATGAGCGCCTGCTTGTCGATTGCCTGTCGCACTGCGGTGCGTACCTTCACATCATTGAAAGGAGCGCGTGAGTTGTTCATGCCGAGCGTGACTTCGCAGTTGGTGGAGCCGCTCAACACTTTGAGATCGTCGCGATTCTCGAAAACCTCGAGTGACTCCGGTGACTGCACCGTGGTCATGACGTCGATGTCGCCAGCCAGCATTGCGTTGCTGAGCGCGGTGGCGTCGGCGAAGTAACGGAACACGACGGTTCTCGTATCGGCACGACGTCCCCAGTACTGCTCGAAGCGTTCGAGTGTGATGCTGTTGCCCTTGTCCCATTTTGCAAGCGTGAATGGACCGGTGCCGATTGCCGTGTTGGCGAAGTCGGTGCTTTCCTTTTGGAAGATGACACCACCCCGTTGGGTGAGGTTGTACAGCAGGTCATTGTCGCGTTCGCTCAAGGTGAGCGTGACGACGTTACCTTCGGCGGAAACTTCGGTGACTCGTGCAAACTGTGCAACTTGCGTCGGCAGCACCACGGTGGAGTCATCATCGAGCAATCGGGTGAGGCTCCAGACGACATCGTCAGCGGTGACGGATTCCCCGTTGTGGAACTTCGCATCGCGGAGAGTGAATGAGTAGGTGAGACCATCGTCGGACACGGTGAAACTCTCGGCGAGCGACGGTTCGATCGTGCCATCATCGTTTACTCGTACGAGACCCTCGTAGACGTTCTCCAGCAACACTTGGGGAATTGCCTGGCCGGCAGTGCCGCTGATGTCGAGACTGGTCGGCTCGAGAGTGAACCCGAGGGTCACCACCTCGGCTTGATTCGTCGCGGCACACGCGTTGAACGCGACTGCGGCGAGAAGTGCGGAGACGAGAGCGAGGGCGCGGCGTCGACGGGTCATCGTGGCAAGTCTATGAATGTCCTTGTGGCGCCACCTACGCTGATAGCAGAGGTTGTATGACTCAGGAAAACACCGGTACGACTGACGTCACGGACGAGCGAGAGCAGTTGATTGCCGACCTGCTCGAAGAGGCCCATGCCCTGCGCATGAAGTACGAAGAGTTCAGTTACTACACGGAGACCAAAGTTGCGGAATTCGTACTTGCCCGCAAAGAATTGACCGCCGAGCGTGATGAAGCGGTTCGTCGGATGACCCTTTCTGAGCAGGATTTGCACGTACTTCGGCAGCGCCAGGAGCAATTGCACGGCCAACTTGTGAAGACCACCACCCAACGCGATCGAGCACGGGAGCGAGTGAAGGCGTTGGAGGCATCGCGAGCAGTTCGCATCGCAGCCCGGATTCGAAAGTTATTGCGCCGCTAGAAATTCGGCAAAGAGCGCGGTCCATTCGGACTGCCAGTCATGAGGCCAAGTTGCGTCAGTGACGAGTTCTGCGGTACCTATACCCGTGCGGATGAAGGCATCAACGGAATCCTGGGCGCTCGGAAACAGAATGCCTGCAATGTTTCCACCTGCGAGCGGAACGACCGTGTCGAGCCCACCATGGAGATGGAGTGCAGCGACGGGACGAGTTGGCGAGCACGGATCGATCATCATTGCACCGGCTGCCACACCAATTGCGGTGATTCGCGATGACAGTTCGCACGCCGCACGGTACGCCATCATTCCACCATTGGAATGTCCGACGACCCAGACGCGCTCGGGGTCGATGTCGTATCGCGTGGCGAGCTCGGTGATGAGTTGATCGAGAAAGGCAACGTCGTCCACGAGATCGAACGTGGAAAATGGACAGCAGCCGCCGGCATTCCATGACTGGGGAAGTCCGCCTTCGATCCCCGTGCCATTGGGATAGACCACCACGGGATGAAGGTCGTACGTTTCGAAAAGCGTCTCGTCGAATCGCGTGTAGCTACTCACGTCGGCGGCGCTGCCACCAAACCCGTGCAGGACGAAGAGAAGCGGAGCCGGCTCTCCGTTGGAGAGATCCTCGACTTTGTACGAGCGCACGCGTCCGTCGGAAGTGGTGATCGATTCGAAACCCGGAGGTACCAGATCGATGGCTGCTGGTTCGGCGCCAGGAGCGCTCGGCGAGTCGGTGGTGGTCACGTCGACGGTCGTGGTGTCAGGAATGACGGTGCTGTTGTCACTCGTATCACCGGAGGTCGAAGTGCAACCGGCGACGACCACCAGTGTGACGAGCGAAACCATGAGCAATCGGCGACGCATGGGTGCACAAACTACTGTTGAGGCGTGGTCAACGACACGACGCAGACGTTCACCGAATTGGAGCTTCGGCAGCGTGTGCTCGCGGCGGCTCGTCAAGAGGTCGTTGACCGCGGAATTCTCGGGCTTCGTGTGGCGAATATTGCACGGATTGCCGGGTGCTCGATTACTTCCATGTACCGATACTTCGGTAGTCGGGATGGCGTACTCGCTGAAGTACTGCTTCGACTGTATGAGGAGAGTTTCGAGGAGCAGTATGCGGTGATCCGCGAACGACTCGGCGGAGTTGGCCCACTCACGATAGATGACGTCGTTGCGAGCATTCCGATGCCCCATTCGGAAACCTCCCGCAAGCAACATGAGATTCGCAGTCAAGTCCTTGCAGTTGCCGGGACCAACCCGATTCTGCGCTCGAAGCTTTCCGAGGCTCTTCGCGTGCGTCGGAAGATGTTGAGGACCGTCATGGACGATGTCGGCCAGCGATTGCCAGCGGGAACCGAATTGGATCATGAGATTTTTGTGGTGTTGATCTTCAACGTCAACTTTCAATACAACGATCTCATGGGTGACGATGCGGTGACCAACAAGCAGTATGCCGAACTGCTGAGTCGGTTGATTGTTCGTGAAGAAAATTCATCGCTCAAGAATTAAAAGTTTTCCGCAAGATTCGTACGCCCGACTGATCGGAACGCCATACCGTCGTCTTCATGCTTGCCGCGACGGCTTCGGAACAACGAGCGGGAGTGCTGTTCCTCGTCGGATTGCTCGTCGCGACATCGATTTGGTGGGCAGTCATGCGTCGGCGTCAGAGTTGGTGGTACGGGCTTGCACAGCGGCCGCGCGATACGACCGGCGAGCGTTGGATACGATCCACCGAAGTGCGTGCAGACAAGCCGATGCCGGAGCGCCGGGTGGTGGTTGAGCGAAGGAATCGCCGCCGATAAGTAGTCTCCGTGCGTGACCTTGCCCAAAGCTGCGTCATCGCACACTGCTGAAGCGAACACTCGGGCAGGTCGGCGTCAACCCGACCCAGCGGACCTCAACCGGGTGCGTCGCGGACATATCGCATCGCTGTCATCGTCGACCATCAACTCACCAGAGGGTCGCGTGGTATTCAACGTTGGTGCATACGACTTTCTTCGTAACGGAGATTCTGCACCGGACACGGTGAACCCGAACCTGTGGCGACACGCCGTGCTGAATGCGCATCATGGACTGTTCAACGTGATCGACGGTGTGTGGCAGGTACGTGGTTACGACATCTCGAACATCACGTTCATCCGGGGCAACGAGGGTTGGATCGTCGTCGATCCGCTCACGAGCGAATTTACGGCTCGCGCTGCACTCGAGCTCATCAATCAACACGTCGAACGCCGCTCCGTTACTGCGGTCATCTACACCCATTCGCACGCCGACCACTTCGGTGGAGTGTTGGGTGTCACCTCACGCGAGGAGGTTGATGCGGGCAAGTGTCGAATCATCGCACCCGAACACTTCCTGCGTGAGACCGTCGGTGAAAACGTGATTGCCGGTCCAGCCATGGCGCGCCGTGCCACCTATCAGTTCGGACCTCTGTTGCCGCCTGGGCCACGCGGGCACGTGGACTGTGGTCTTGGCACCGCAGTGCCCCTGAGTCCGCCCACTCTGCTTGCCCCGACCGAGGAGATCACGGCAACCGGCCAGGAGCTCGTGGTGGACGGAGTGCGGGTGATCTTCCAACTGACACCCGAAACGGAAGCACCAGCGGAGATGAACTTCTACTTCCCCGACCTGAGAGCACTGTGCATGGCGGAGAATTGTTCGCACACGATGCACAACTTGGTGCCGATCCGCGGTGCGTTGGTACGCAACGCGTTGAACTGGTCGAAGTACATCAACGAGAGTTTGCTGCTGTTCGGGGCAGATGCCGAGGTGATGTTTGCGTCGCACAACTGGCCCCGTTGGGGTGGTGACGACTTGCGGGAGTTTCTCGTGCTGCAACGCGACTTGTACAAGTGGATGCACGACCAAACGATGCGCCATGCCAACCTTGGTCTCACCCCGTTGGAGATTGCCGAAACCCTCGAGCTGCCCGAGGAGTTTCTTGCCCATGAGCACACACGGGGGTTCTACGGCGATCTCGTACACAATGCGAAGGCCGTGTATCAGCGTTACCTGAGTTGGTACGACGGCAACCCGGCGAACTTGCACAAACTGCCGCCGGTTGCGGTGGGTCAGCGGTACGTTGCGCTTGCCGGCGGTGCAGAAGCACTGCTTGCACACGCCCGAGAGGCGTTCGAACGCGGTGACTATCGCTGGGTGGCGGAGTTGGTGAATCACTTGGTGTTTGCCGACCCAACCAACGAGGCTGCACGCAATCTGCAGGCAGATGCGCTCGAGCAGCTCGCCTACCAATCGGAGTCAGCGACGTTCCGCAACGCCTATCTCATGGGTGCACAGGAACTTCGCAAGGGGCCGCCAGCAAACCCCAATTCCAACGTGCGTGCACGTGGACTGATTCGCGAAATGACCATCGAGCAGGTATTCGACGCGCTTGCGGTTCGAACCATGTCCGAACAGCTCGGTGGCGTGGCACTGGCCATCAACTGGGTATTCACGGATTTGCGTGGCACCGATGACGAGCAGTGGACCCTCGGAGTATCGAATCGAACGATCTTCTCTACGCGTGGACGGCATGAACGTAATGCTGCAGTAACGGTGACCATCTCGCGATCGACGCTGCTCGACGTGGTTGGTCAGGAAACCACGTTCGTCGATGCGATGAAGTCGGGGCTGGTCAGCCTCGATGGCGACGCCGGCGCACTGCTGACCGTGTTTGGCAACCTCGACAAGTTCTCGATGGGATTCGCAATCGTAGAGCCCTAACTACGGGCGGATGGCGTAGAACGCATTCACGGAATGCTCGACATCAAGCCGCTCGAACTTGGTGAAACCCGCGGTGCGCGCCATGGATTCCGCGGTCATCTCCGAGAGGCCGAGCGTTCCGAGTCCGGCACCGTCCGGGGAGGAAAGCGCCGATGACATGCACGACAACACGCTGATGCCGTACATCAACGATGCCATCGGATTCTTCTCCGCATTCATTGCGAACGTGTCGTGTGCCTTGATGTCCACCAACAGCCACACGCCATCGCTGCGAAGCGATGCGCGAATCGCCTTCATCACCGCCAGCGGATGCGTCATGTCGTGAATGCAGTCGAAAGTGCACACGAAGTGCAGGCTCTGGTCGGTTGGAAGCGGCTCCACTTTTGGATCTGCAAACCTCGCGTTGGTGAGACCGGCAGCACCGAGACGTTCGTTGGCACGCGCAAGTGCGTACTGCGAGATGTCGTATCCCACGATGTTGGATTTTGGAAACTCCTTTGCCATTCGCAATACCGCTCCACCGGCTCCACATCCGACATCCGCGACGTTGGCCCCCGCGCGCAACGTGTCGACTATGCCAACTGCCGGCAACACGACGGGAACGAGATTCGCATTGTTCCAGGGTTCGAAACTCCGTTCGATGCCGATGGCGCCGTCGGGGCCGTGACTGTCGTAGTTGAAACCGACTCCGGTTCGAAACGACTCGGGCATCCGCTTGAGCGACTCCATGGTTTGAGGTAGGCGATGGAACATTCCCATGCCGAAAGCGGGATGAGATTCGTCGGCAAGAACTGCCGTCTGTTCGGGTGACAGAAAGAACGTGTCGTCATCGAGCCGCGGCGGCTGCGAGGTGTGCGACGTCACGCTGATGAGCTTGGCCGAGGCCTGGTTGTAGGCCCATTCTCTGACCCAACGTTCGTGCAACCCGGTGGCCGCCGCAAGTTGGGACGTGGTGAGAGGGTGGGCGGCTGCCGCCAATGCCCGGTACAACCCGAGCTGATCGCCCAGGTGCACCATGCCCGAAGTGACTGCACCTTCAAGTTTGGTGAACAGGAGAAACGAGAAGAACTTGAGCTTGTTCGGGTCGATGCTCACGCCGCAAGACTACGGAAAGATTCCTGCAGACAGTCCGAAATCGATGGACAGATTTGCTCCAGTGATCGGTGCGGCGGCTGGCTGCGCGAGAAACCAGATCAACTCGGCAACTTCACTCGGAGTGATGAAACGTGCATGTTCGCGTTGCGGGTATCCGGCAAGTAGTCGGTCGTAGTACTCGCGTTCGCCGCCGCCGTAGTTGTGCGCTTGGCCGCGAAGCATCGGTGAGTCGACATCGCCCGGGCACACTGCGTTGACTCGAACACCTCGCGGTGCCACTTCGAGAGCGAGCGCCTTGGTGAAGAGCGAGACACCACCCTTTGACGCGCAGTATGCAGCCGCGCCGGAGTTGCCTTGTAACCCGGCATCGCTCGAGAGATTGATGATGCAGCCGCGCGACCGCTCGAGATGTGCGAGGGCTGCCGCACTCACGAAGTACGTGCCCTTCAGGTTCACGTCGATGACCCGATCAAAGTCGTCTTCGCTCGTGGTCGCCGTGTCGCCCTCATGCCACACCCCGGCGGCGTTGACGACGGCATCGAGTCGTCCGAGTGATGCAACGACGTGCTCGACGGCTGCACGGCACTGATCAACGCGTCGAACGTCCGTAATGACGTTGACGACACCGCCTACTTGTGAGGGCTGTAGGTCCACACTTGCCGTTCGCCAGCCGCCGGCAATGAAGCGCTGCAGCGTGGCTTCGCCGATGCCGCCGGCACCGCCAGTCACCAGCACCACGGGGGCATCGTGATCGACGGAAATCTGCGCGGCTGCACCTTGCGGGTGGGAAGTGTGGGTGGTCACGGTGTCATTCGGTGGTCATGTGTGCGGGTGGCTATTCCACGATCGTGCGGCGCGGTGTCCACACCAGGTAATTCCACACCCAGTCCGCAAAAATGCTGGTTCGGTTTCGTCCGCCCGAGAGATACGCAAGATGGAGCGCAAGCCATGTGAGCCAGGCAAGAGTGCCACTGAACCGCAGCCATGGTCGAATCTCCACCACCGCTTTGCGACGACCGATGGTGGCCATCTGTCCCTTGTCCCGATACCTGAACGTCTCGTAGTGCTCGCCGCGTTCACGCCGCACCAGTTGTTGCGCGACGTGACGACCTTGCTGAATGGCTACCGGTGCAATCATCGGAAGCGGTCGACCTTCGGCACCCGGGAAGCTCGCCACGTCGCCCACCACCCACACGGATTCGCTCAGCTGCAGATGTGGGTTGACCTTGATGCGGTTTCCGCGTTCAGTGTCGCCCAGCACCCTCCAGCGTGGTGGCGCAACCACACCGGCTGCCCAGATGCGAGTTCCGGCAATCAGTTGGGCGCCGTCCTTGAGTCGCAACGAAGTTGGTGTTGCTTCCACCACGGCGGCGTCCACGCGAACGTCGACACCCATCTTCGTGAGGGCCTTACGTGCGTGCTCACTCGAACTTGGTTGAAAACTCGGCAGCAGTCTGGGTCCGGCTTCCAGCAGGGTGACCGTTGCCTTTGGTGCAAGATGTTCGAACTCGCGCTTGATCTCGCCTTGCAGTTCTCGCACGGCGCCGGCAAGCTCGACGCCGGTTGGACCACCACCCACGATGACCACATTCAAACTTTCGATTGGGAGAAGTCCGTCCTCCACGCTCTCGTAGTTGCGTAACAACGACGTTCGAATGGTGCGCGCGTCGAGCACCGACTTCATCTGCAGCGTGTGTTCGGCAACACCGGGAATGCCGAAGGTCGTGCCTTCCGAGCCGACTGCAAGCACGAGGTCGTCGTAGGAAATGGTCTTGCCGTTGCCCAAGGTCAACACCTTGGCTGATGTGTCGATGTTCGTCACCTCGGCTCGAATGAAATTCACTTCTCGGTATGCAGTACGAACGGGGAATGCGATGTCGTCCTCGGGTAGCGATGCAGTTGCAACCTGATAAAGCAGTGGTGAGAACAACTGGTACGGATTCCGGTCGATCAGGGTGACGCGAAACGAACTTGATTTTCTCAGTTTCCGCGCGCACGCCAAGCCTCCGAAGCCGGCACCCACGATGACCACTTCCTTCTTGGGAGCCGGGTTGCCGAACTCCATGAGCATGCGCTCAATCTAGAACCCTGGCCCCCTCGGGTTGTGGTCAGCCGTTTGGCATCAAGACACTGGTGGAGACCACCTCGGTCTCGTTGGAATCACTTCGGCCCTGAATCGTTATCTCGTAACCGAGTCCGGGGGCGAGATTGGTGATCGTGAACTCGCGTGCCGAAGCATCTACTCCGGTCGAACTGTACGAGGTGAGATGCCGTGACGTCACCGACCACACGTTGATGCGTGACGAGTCGGCATACTCCCATACGACCCGGGCAGTCGTCGGGGTTACCGACACCACTCGGAGGTTCGTCACGCCGGCGAGTTTGGCGTTGGGGACGGGTCGACTACCGAGTGATCGGACGGTGGTGGACGACTCACGCGATCGAGAGCTATCCGCAAAAACTGCTTGAACGTTGATCGTGTAGTCCCCACCTGCGCTTATCGAACCGTCTTGGAAGATCGCACTCGTATCGGTGAGCATCGTGTAGCCGCCGCATTGCATGGCGTCGTCGCGTACGTGGCAAATCGAATACCAGCTGGCGTCACTCACTGCACTCCAATTCACCGTGATGGTGGTCTCGGTGGCTGTGGCGGTGACGACGGTCGGTCCGGCTGCTGGCACAGGCTCGACTGGACGAGTTCCGAGTGTCCGGAAGTTGAGGCAGGACTTCTCCGATTCGACGGAGTTCAGGTGGTAATAGGCACACGCCGTGTATGCCCAATCCTGAGTCAAGTCGGTGAAGGTGACCGAAGGATTGCTGCCGTCGATTCCCTTGAGGGTGAATGAGTCTCCGTAACGGACGTACACCTGGTACAGCGACACGCCAGCCATTGGTGTGAGTGTGAACGTGGCCGAAGTTTCGCCCAATGTTCGAAGTTCGAATCCCGAAACTCGTGCAGGAAGAGCGGGGTTGGGTCGTTCGGTCTCCTCCGGTGGAACGATGATGACCTCAGGCGATCCACCGTTGTCGGGATCGGGCAACACCGGATACGAAGACTCACTCTCGATCGCCTGTGCAGTTGGCGACGGCGCGACCGAGACGGTTTCTGGCTCGAGCGCACTCGTCACGAATGTATTTTTTGTACTGTACGGAAGATGCTCTTGGGCAACGTTGCCTTGGCTCGATGGAAGCTGACTGAATCGTGTTGAACCCTTTCCTCGTTGAACTCGCCATACCTTGAGGCCACGCGCGTTGGGCTCGCAACGTAGAACGGCTTCGGGGGTAGCGACGACACGGTGCAGCTTGTGGCACTGAGCGTTGGGCCGCGGAGCGAACTTGGCTGCGTGTGCAGTGGAAGGAAGTGCCGCGACCGACCCGATTGCAAGCGCAACGAGTACAAACAATCTCGGCAATTTGTGGTGAGGACGAGGGGTTCCCATATGGAGCACAGTAACGGAAAAGGGGGAATACTCCGACCCCATGAAGTGGCGCGCTCGGAGGGACTCGAACCCCCAACCCTCTGATCCAAGTCAAAAGTCAGACATGGTTGCAGGGTCTCTTTGGACTTCGGAGCATTCATCCATTTTTGTTGAGGCTTGACGTGGCGTCCCCACTTGGAGGTCGCAACTGAATGCGAAATCTACGACTTCGTCCAGGTAAGTCTTTTCGCAACTCGTTTACACGTAACTTTCTTGCCACCGACTTTGCTCGTTGCGTTCAGCACACTGCACGACCCACCGATCTTGACCGATCGTTGGGGAGAGTTCGCCTTGGTGGTGGAAGCAGATGGAGCCGTCCAGCCGCCAATCCACGAGCTGAACTTTGCATCAAATTCACTGACGGTCATACCGAACGTTGAAGTGAACGCAGCGACATGGTCTCCTAGTCGACCGGCCTCGGCGAAATAGTCCTTCATCACTTTCTCGTTTGAAGTGATCGTGGTGAGATAATGGGCCGCAAGATACGAGCGTGAGTACATTGCGTTGGTTCGCAGAAATGGCATGCTGACGAGGGCAATGGAATCATCCACCCAGGCATTGCTGATTTGCGTAAGCGAGCTTGAGGTATTCATAGCGCTGTCACGGAGTAGCGCAATAAGGGAGTTCTGGGTCAACTTGCCAGATGACAACTGTGGTTGGTAGCCGCCAATCTCCGCGGTTCCCTCGTAGATCCAACGCATGTCGTCGATTCGGGCTCCCATCGGTTTTGATCCACCACGAATTGCCTGCGCCAAGTGAAAGACCTCGTGGTAAGCGACAGATTCGGCATTCTTGGCGACATTCGGATACGAGATTGGTGTCGCCTTGAAAACGATGCACCTTCCGAGGGAGAGGTCTGCGATGGCAGTCCCGCTAGCCAGGTTTTCAACCGAGCCAAGCGGACACGAGATTTTGGCCAGTTCATTGAATGCCCAATTTGCGCCATTCAACGTCGGGGCATAAATGACCGCGGTAAATCCCGTGTAACCATATTCGTTTGCTGCTTTTGTGATTGCGTTTCGAATGGTGGCTGCATCCGCCTGTTCCAAAGCCGACAAACTCGGATCAATGATGTAAGTCGGCTCCGCTAGTGCATGGGTGGGTGTTGTCGCTACGACGAACGTGCATGACAACAGGGAGACAGCCAAGAGAAGGCGCTTTATAGGCATCTGGCGAGGCTAATGAATTGCGTCTGGCGCGCTCGGAGGGACTCGAACCCCCAACCCTCTGATCCGAAGTCAGATGCTCTATCCATTGAGCTACGAACGCTGGTTCCCGCAACGCTACCGTCTGGCATCATTGGGGCATGCCGTTGCACGCACAGACTGCCGCCGTTCTGGAGTTCATGCGCCAACTTGGTGCGCCACCGCTCCATGAACTGACGGCGGCCGAGGGTCGTGCCAACTACTTGGCGATGCGCACACCGTCGACCGTGGAGTTGCACGAGGTACGCGACCTCGTTGCCGACGGAGTGAAGTGTCGTCTGTACCGATCAAGTGGAACGACATCCGCACCACTTCTCATCTATTACCACGGTGGTGGTTGGGTGATTGGCGACCTCGACACGCACGACGACATCTGCCGAAAGCTTGCACGTGATGCCAGGTGCAGCGTCATCGCGGTCGACTATCGGTTGGCCCCGGAGCATCCCGCGCCGGCAGCACTTGACGACTGCATTGCCGCAACCCGCTGGATTTTTGCGAATGCCAAGTCGCTGGATGTCGACGCAGCGCGCATTGCCATCGGCGGCGACTCCGCTGGAGGAAATCTGGCGGCACTCGTTGCCATGCATGCCGGCGTGACCCCCGTCTTTCAATTGCTCGTATATCCGGCCACCGATATGCGTATGGATTATCCGAGCCATCGGGAGAATGCGCAGGGATACTTGCTCACCGCCGACTCCATGAAGTGGTTCATCGGTCACTACCTGCAGGGTGACGACAAAAAGAAGAGCGATCCTCTCTACTCGCCGATTTTGAGCGATGATGCATTACTCAAGAAGTCGCCACCAACCTTGGTCATTACTGCGGAGTTCGACCCGCTGCGAGACGAGGGTGAGGCGTATGCAGCACGACTGTCTGCGGTCGGGGTTCACACGTCGACGGTGCGATTCCACGGACAAATCCATGCGTTCTTCGGCATGAGCGAACTGCTCGACGATGCGGCAGCTGCCATTGCCCTCAGTGCGTCGTATCTCTGCAAACACTTGGGAACCTGACCCATGGCTCGAGCAACCCTGGTCGTCGACAACTACACGTACGAAGGCACCGATGCACATCGCACGCTGCACAACTTGGGCGAGCTCTGGGCGCACCATGTTCATGAGCGCACGCTGTCGGCGGAAACAGTGCAACGCAGTGCCGAAGCGCTTGCAGGACTCTTTGCGCCGATTGCCGGCAGTGATTACCCTGCGCTGTCACCTGCGGAACGAGTGACGAAGCTCGGCGAAGCTGCCGCCGCACGAATCGACGAAGTTGATCCGCAACACCTCGAGCGTGCATTGCGTGACATGTGGGTGCCGCTTGCCGAACTCGGAGCCCATGATGTTGCACGAGCATCGGGCGAAGGTGCAGTCGCCACTGCAGGTCAGGGCGTGATCGCAGGATTGTTTCTCTCCGATGGAGGCGTGCCAAAGACTGCGGTCGACAGCGTGGAGATCGGGTATCGCGGAGTTGTCGGTGATCGTCAAGCCACTCGCCAACATCACGGACGACCGTGGCAGGCGCTGTGCTTATGGAGCGCCGATGTCGTGTCGAGTCTGGCCGCCGCGGGTCACCCGGTGCTCCCTGGGTCGGCCGGAGAGAATGTCTCGATTCGTGGAGTTGAGTGGTCGACCATGCGGCCCGGTGCTCGATTGAGCATGGGCACCGTGCGGGCCACACTCACCGCGTATGCGATTCCGTGCCATAAAAACGCCCGGTGGTTCAGTGACGGTGACTACGACCGCATGAGTCATGAGCGTGGTGACGGGAGTCGGCTCTATGCCCGAGTCGACCAACCTGGGAACGTCAGCGTGGGGGATCGACTCCACCTCATCACCCAATAACCACGCCATTTCATCGGGTATCCACCACTTGGTTGTGCGTTTGCGCTTAGTTGGAAATTGTCAGCAATGGAGCTGACAGAAAGAGAGAACATCCACCATGTACACACTCGGAGTACTTCTCCTGGCAGCAATCCTGCTCGGCGCGGTCGTGTCGGTTATCGACTCGGTCCTTCGCCTGGTCGGACTCCACGGAGTGATTGCCAAGCTTCCCGTCATCGGAGCCCACTGGGCGCTCATCATCAGCGTGTTGATGGTGTGGCTCACGGACATGAATCCGATCGGTGGATGGGGCATGACGTTCGGAGATGACTGGATGACCTGGGTCGCCAACGGCGCCATCATCTACGGCATGATTCCGGTGAAGGATGCGGCAATCTCGATGATCAACAAGGGATTCAGAATGTAACGAGCGGTCCTACCGCTTCACATAACCCGACCCGGCGACCGTGCCCCCACACAGGGGAGTCCCACGTCGCCGGGTCGACGTGTTCTAGGCCCACTCCAAGTCGTTCGAGTGCGGCTCGCATCACCGGTGGTCTGGCACGGTTGGCGCCGTCACTGATTTTCAACGCAACTGCACGTCCGTCACGAAGTCCAACGGCGAAGACGGCCTCGGCTCCATCCTTGGCCATGAGTCCCGGGACACCCTGCATGAGTCGTGTGACGTCACGCGTGGGTCCACCCACCATCTCCGGATTCGACATCATTGCGTCGGCAACGTGAAACTCGGCGGTGCCGGGTGTGGCGATGGCGATCGTGCGGAATGCGCGAGCCAATCCAATCAGCGAGAGTGCGTGCGCCGGTGCACCACAGCCGTCGACAGCAATGTGTGCAGCGGGCTCGCCAGCCAGCGATGGGATTGCCTCGGTAATGTGCTGCTGTAAGGGGTGATCTGGCGAGAGATAGCTCGCGTCGGTTGGCCAACCCGCCGCGACACACGTCGCCAACATGCCGGCGTGTTTACCCGAGCAATTCATTTGCAGCGACGTGCGTTGGTTGCCGTTGCGCACGGCACGCTCGTGCTCGTCGTCGTCCAGTGGGTAGTCCCGCAGATTGGCGAGGGAGGACTCATCAAGACCGACAGTCGAAAGAATCTCGCGCGCAGCAGCAAGGTGTTCGGGACGCCCATCGTGGCTCGCGCATGCGAGTGCAAGGAGTCGCGGAGGGAGCGACAAGCCTGCTTTCACCATCGCAGTTGCCTGCAACGGCTTCATCGACGAACGGGGAAAGACGATGGCAGTGGGGTCGCCCACACTGAAGGCCACCGTGCCATCCGGATTGAGTGCCACCACGGCGCCAAAGTGTTGCGACTCCACCTGTCCGTTGCGACGTGTCTGTGCGACGAGTTCGTATGTGGTGGAGTCGTGTCGTGCGGCAGTCATGTGAGCAGTCTTATCGGATTGCCAAGTTGTAGTTGCCCGATGTCGTCACACCGGCACGTGTAATGGTGATCTTCACACGACACGTGCCTGAGCGCGTGAAGGTGAGTCGCTTGGTGGTGGAATTGACGGCGCATTGCAGACGTGACTTTGCCGACGGCACGACGACCGTCTTGGTGATCCCCGAACGATCAATCAAGAGTGCGTTGATGAGTGCCGTCGTCGTCCTTGAACTTCTGGCTTTGAATACGGGTGTGGTGAACGTCCGTGTGTCACCCACCGTCGTGCCCGCAGCGTTGGTGGCGGCGATACGCCAGTAGTACGTTGCTCCCGGTTCGAGTCGTGACAAGTTTGCAGTAAGAGTCGCCGTTTCGGAACCCACCACGTCTCCGGCGGTGATCGTGCCGTCGAGCGTGGAGAAGTCGGCCGCTCGTGAGTACTGAAAGAAGGCCTGGCTTGCCACGGTGTTGGCATTGACCGTTCCGCTGAGAACGGCGGAGTCCGAACCAACGGAACTTGCCGTGCCACTCAACACCGTTGGTATGCCACCGAGCGTCGTGAACTGTGCGATCGCTCCCGACACCGTTCCCGCAAGGTTGGTTGCATTGGCTCGGAAGTAGTACTTGGTTCCCGGCATCAGATTGGCGATTGCCACCTCGATCGACGTTGCCGTCGCCCCGGTAACTTGCGCCGCATCGACGGTGATGCTGGCTCCACTCAGATCGGGTTGTACTCCGTACGTGAACGAGGTGGTGGTGAGCAGGTTGTTGCCAACCGCAGTGGCATTGAGATAGGCGCTCGTGGTGGTGATTCCAAGCGCCGATCCGGTGGTGATGGTGGGGAGCGCGGTCACATTGGTGAGCTCGAGCGCTCGTCGCACAAGGTCGGGATACGCAGCCGGGGTGAATCCGGTCATGGATGGCTGTGTCGACGGCGAACAGGGTCCGGAAGCAGCCGAGTTCACACCGATGAGCACGACTTGATTGGCCACTTGGGTGATGACCGGACCTCCCGAGTCACCAGAACAGATTCCCGTGGTGGCGGTCTGTGTGGCGGTGAAGCCGCCCGGCCAGGTGGGCAGTGCACTCAGTGGCTGACTAATGAGATTGGGAACCGCCGACGAACTTCCCGACGGGGAAGTGCGTCCGTAGCCAAGGAACGTGACGATGCGGCCTTCTCGTCGCCATGCAGAAATTTCGTCCGTGGTGGCGAGTCGAGAGATACTTGCGCCGGCAAGTTCGCTCGCCAAGATGACGAATGCGATGTCGTCGGCCTGCGAAAAGTCGCCGCGTTTTTGCCATCCGTCGACCGTAATCACCGAGCTCTGTGTGACCGTTTGTGGTGACTGCAAGATATTGACACCAGGGGCGTACACGGAGATGGGAGCACTGGTGACGCTCCCGGATGAATCCACCACACAGTGGGCTGCGGTTACCACGATGCGACTGGTCCACAATGCGCCACTGCACACGCTGGAACCATTGACCAAGCGAACCACTGCGGTGTTCCCCAGCGCAGAACTCCCGCCGACCACTGCATGTGCCGGTGACGCAGCAATCGGTGCGGCACTGGAAGCGAGAGCCAACACCAGCGCGAGACGTAGCGGAGTGCGATGTGCAGTACGCCGCGCCAACCTCACGTTGCGAACGTGTGCATTCAGACTTCTCGGCACATGGAACACACTATGAGTAAGTGGAAACCGCATCGTTAGGCTCAGCGCATGCCATTCGACAAACCAGCACCCGACCTCACCAAAATTCAACTTGCTTGGGACAAATGGGAGAAGGGCGAAGAGCAGCCGGGTCGCACGCTTGCAGCATTGAAGACGGCCGGACTCGACTCCGTGCTCAAGCAACTGGTGGAGAGCGGCTGGAAGCCGACGCTGTAGACATCAAATTACCGGAGAAGTCAGATGGTGGAGCGGCGACCAGGAGGTCGGCAACAGATGCCACGTCCGGCGAGTTGGCGAGAACTCGACTATGCGCCATGGGATCGGCTCGACACGCGAGCACTCGGCGACATCGATGCGGTATGCAATGCAGTTGCACGACACCGACCGGACGAAACGTTGCAGCAACCACCCGTGGAATCACATCCGTCGGCAGTGCTGGTGCCGTTGTTTGCAGAGGGCAGCGAGCCCAGAGTGTTGCTGACCCGACGCTCGGACACGTTGACCACCCACAAAGGACAAATCGCATTTCCTGGCGGTCGGCTCGAGGTGGGGGAGACGTCGTTGCAAGCCGCACTTCGCGAAACGTATGAAGAAATTGGTGTCGATGCCCGACATGCACATGTGATTGGCGAGCTCACTGCGCACCGAACGATCTCCAGTACGAGTCACATCGTGCCGCACGTGGTGAGATTGCCGCATGCGCCGACGAATTTCTCCATCAACAGGGAAGTCGACCGCGTGTTGAGCGTGTCACTCACCGAGTTGATTCGCCCCGACACGTTTGCCCAGGAGCATTGGGTGTTCCCTGATCGGGAGGTCGTGGTGCCGATGTTCTATCTGGATGACGAAACCATCTGGGGTGCCACCGCTCGAATGTTGCAGGAACTGCTGCTGCTGGCACTGGCGCGTTGATTCGGCTTGGAGTCCGGCGTCGATCCGTTAGGGACCGGCCGTCACACGTACGGCGTGGAAGAACACCACTGCCCAGGCGTCGCAACGCAACCGCTCGCTGTGGCGTCGTGTCGTACATGTCTCCTGCAGATCACGCTGGAATTGATCGTCGACCAATGCTCGTAACGCCGAATTCCACTCCACGCCGAGCGAGAGCCGGGCGAGTGCCGAATAATTCGCGTACGCAAGATCGTGTCGCTCGCAGGCGACACGAAAGTTGAACGACCTTCCCGCGCTACCGACGAACGGCGCCGAACAGCCGTCGGTGCTGGTGATGAGCCATCGGTGAACTCGTTTGGCGCGAGACCGATCCCTACGAAATTGATGCAGGGGCGTGGCAAACACCAGACGGTCAACGACGGTGCGATCCGCATGTTGGTATTTCGCGACGATGCCGTCGAGTTCCGACGACCCGGCAGTCACCGGCGAAACCGGCACACAGGCCAGCGCGGTGATTGCGACGACGACTGCAGCCAACCGGCGCATGGATACCTCACAATGGCGGGATCACCCCGCCACCGGGCTGTGTGCACGAGGTGGCCGAAAGTGCTGCTACTTCCAACGGCGCATGGTGGCCACCATCTCGATGGCCACGTCGGCTGCTTCGAATCCCTTGTTGGTGTCGTCGGCACGGGAGCGGTCGGCGGCCTGCTCCACGTTTTCGACGGTGAGCACGCCAAAGCCGATGGGAATGAGCGTTTCTAGTTGCACCTGCATGATGCCTTCGGCGCACGGGCCGGCGACGTATTCGAAGTGTGCAGTTTCGCCGCGAATCACCGCGCCAAGTGTGACCAACGCGTCGTACTTGCGTGAGAGCGCCATCAGTCGAGCCATCACCGGAATTTCGTAGGCGCCAGGTACCCAGAACACTTCGATGTTCTTTTCCTGCACACCGTGCTTGGCGAGGTTTCGCTTTGCGCCGTCGAGGAGGGCATTCACGACGAATTCGTTGAAGCGTGAGCAGATGATGCCCACTTTCACTGATTGCATCTTGCGTTGTTTCATGATTGATTGCCTTTCGTGTCGAGGTTTTCTGCGACGCCGCCGTCCACGTCGTGCGCGAACAAGTGGCCCAAGCGGTCACGCTTGGTGGAGAGATACGAACGGTTCTCGTTGGTCATTGCAGTAATGATCGGCACTCGTTCAACCACTCGCAGACCGTACCCGGCGATACCGCCGTACTTTGCAGGATTGTTGGTCATCAGCCGCAACTCGCGTGCGCCGAGATCGGCAAGGATCTGTGCTCCGATGCCGTACTCGCGACTATCCACCGGGAGCCCAAGTTGTGTATTGGCATCAACAGTGTCGAGGCCCTGGTCCTGCAGGGAGTATGCGCGAATCTTGTGGCCGATACCGATGCCGCGACCTTCATGGCCGCGCAAATACACCATCACCCCTCGTCCTTGGTCGGCGATGAGCTTCATCGCTACCGACAACTGGTCACCGCAGTCGCAACGCAAACTTCCGAACACATCGCCCGTGAGGCATTCGCTGTGCACGCGCGTGAGCACGGGGTCTCCGTTCGATACGTTGCCACGCACGAACGCCAAATGCTCGATGCCGTCGAGGGTGGATCGATAGGCCACACACTCGAACTCACCCCACTGTGTGGGGACGCGCGCGGAGCCGATGCGCTCCACGAGTCGTTCCTTGTGGCGGCGCCACTCCACCAGTGCGGCGATGGAGGAGAGCAGCAGGTTGTGCTGTTTGCAGAACTCGACGAGTTGCGGCAAGCGCGCCATGGTGCCATCGTCGTTCTGAATCTCGCAAATGACGCCCGCCGGCTCGCAGCCAGCAAGCCGCGCGAGATCCACCGCAGCCTCGGTATGTCCGGCACGTTTCAACACACCGCCTTCACGAGCTCGCAGAGGAAATACATGTCCGGGTCGTGCGAACGCCTGGTAGCCAACGGAGCGATTGGCGAGTGCCCGAATGGTGAGCGCGCGGTCGGCTGCAGAGATTCCGGTGCTGGTTCCTTCCAGTAAGTCCACCGACACGGTGAATGCGGTGCGGTGACTTTCGGTGTTGTGGTCGACCATCATCGGCAACCGCAGCTCGTCGCAACGCTCCCCGGTGAGTGGCGCCACCACTACACCCGACGTATGGCGAATGATGAATGCGAGTTTCTCCGCCGTCACGTGTTCTGCGGCCATGATGAGGTCGCCTTCGTTCTCGCGATCCTCGTCGTCGACCAACACCACCATTTCCCCACGGCCAATGGCAGCAATCACATCATCGATGGGGTCGAATACGTCGGTCATGTTTGGCTTCTTTCTGGTTCGATGACGACTTCGACATCGTCACCGAGTTGTTGGGTTGACACCAGTCGTCCGCGCCACACATCGGCAAGTGTGGCCGCAGTGTCGCCTGCAAAGGCGGGTACTGCATCGCCACCGCCCATGATTGCTGGCGCGATATGGAACACATAGCGATCGATCAATCCCGCTGCGTGGAATTGCGCGGCGACATTGGCGCCACCTTCCACCATGAGTTGCAACACACCTTCCTTGCCGAGCGAGTCGAGCAAGCCGTCGAGCGAGCCGGTCCACTCCGTACATGGGTGAATCCGTGCATCCGCTGACGCTCTGCCGAGGACGATACGTCGTGGGGAGGAACCTGGCGCATCACGCACGGTGAGCTGTGGGTCGTCGGCACGTACCGTGCCGGCGCCAACCAGGATCGCATCACTCGCTGCACGCAATTCGTGGACACGACGACGCGCCACGGCACCAGTGATCCAGCCACCAGCCCCGGACTTGGCAGCGATAAAGCCGTCAATGGTCGTTGCCAATTTGAGCATCACGAATGGACGACCAGTTCGACGGTGGTGAAGGTACGGAGCAAGTTGCTCGCTCACCAAGTTGGAGCACACTCCAACTTCGACCTGAATTCCTGCTTCGCGCAGACGAGCAATGCCATTGCCAGCCACGCGCGAGTCGGGATCCGAAACGCCGACGACGACACGCGAAACGCCTGCAGCAATGATGGCGTCGGTGCAGGGCGGCGTGCGACCGGTGTGATTGCACGGCTCGAGCGTGACGAACATGGTCGCACCACGTGCTGCATCGCCTGCTGCCCGCAGCGCCTGCACTTCGGCGTGCGACTGCCCCACGGGCTGCGTGAATCCACTGAAACGCCGACCGTCGGCGGCCACAAGGACGGCTCCGACCCATGGGTTGGGCCGGCACGTCAGTTGCGCGGAGGCGGCGACATGCACCGCCTCGCGCATCGATTGTTGGTCGATGTCGTTCATCTCTTCCTGCTTCCATCCGGACTTTGACCGTCGGCCTCGGAGTTTCACCGAATCAGTCCCGAGCCGTGAAGCGCGGGAGTCGCGGGCTTTCACCGCCGATAGGGAATTTCACCCAACCCTGCAAGAACATTTCAGTTGTGTGCAGCACCTCCCGGTGTTGCATTCGTCAGGCTACTGACGTCGCGCCGAGCCTCGCTGACCGTCAGCAGCACTACCGCGCCGATCACGAGAACCGCGCCGACGGTGCTGCGGGTGGTCAGCCGTTCGTCGAGGAACGCAATTCCGGCAGCAATAGTGACAACGGGCTCGAACGTGGAAGCCACCGACGTTGGTCCGGGGCCCACTCGCTTCATCGCTGCAAAGAACAATCCCATCGGAAGGATCGTTCCCAATGTTGCAACGATCGTCACGTTGATCCATCCGAAATCGGATTCGGGAAACTGCACCCGCATGTCGAACGGACGAATCGCCCACAACGTGAGCCAGCCGAACATCGCACCGAAAAGGATGATGGTAAGACCGGTGATCCCGTCGTACTTCGGCATGATTCGCGACGACAACACCACATAGAACGTGTAGGTCAGTGCGCCAGCCAGGGTGAGGGTGACGCCGGTGGTTTCAGCACCGGTCACTTCGCCGGCAGTCAGTGCCACGCCGACGACCGTTGCAGTGAGGCAGACGCCGATGACCTTGCTCGGGCGATGGCGAAGCAGCCACCAAGAGACCAACACCGCCATGATCGGGAAGCAATAGAAGATGACCGACACGAGGCCCGAGTCCATTCGCTCGATTGCTCCGAAGTAGAAGAACGATTGGAGCGTGAAGCCGACGTAACCAAAGAGAAAGATCTCCATCAAGTCGCGACCCTGTGGCCACTTTGCACCGCGAACGGCAACGAGCCGGTACACGAGCAGCAGTGGTGCAGCGATGAGAAAGCGGGCGATCATGAGTCCGCGGCTGTTTGCACCGTCATCGAAGGCGTTCACGGAAAACAACGGGTTGATCCCGTACAGCGTGCACGACAGCACCGCCAATGCAATCCCCATCACGCGGTGATTCACTTGCCCGTTGCTACTCGACACGTTTGGCCCGCTCCTTGTCACGGCGAATCACGTTGCGAAACACCACACTGAACACCACGACGACGCCAACAATGATCAGTCCGAATACCGCAAACTGCAATGCGCCACCACGGTCACCGGCCTGAGTGGGTTCGTATCCACAACCGGGTTTGGGAAGCAAGCCGATGCAGTCGTCGACATCGCCTTCGAGTGGATAGACGTACACCGACGTGGTGGTGGTTGAATCGTCGGAAGTAGTGGCATCAACTTCTGCCGGCAAGGTGAGATACATGGCGCAATCAGTCTGTCAGCCACGAGATATGCGTGGTTGCGCTGCACAACTACGGTGGTGGCGGTGAATTCGGTCGCTCGCCCCACGGTGCTGGTGGTCGACTTTGGTGCACAATACGCACAGTTGATTGCCAGGCGCGTTCGCGAGGCGCAAGTGTTCTCGGAAATCGTGTCCCACCGGATCACCGCCGACGAAGTGCGGCGGCGCAAGCCGGCGGCAATCATCTTG
>Ga0207939_1000107_pt1 | contig 31001 bp, 47 predicted proteins | sample LakMenEpi02Jun12_FD_150663 | JGI IMG/M metagenome (GOLD analysis project Ga0207939, IMG submission 150663) | Freshwater microbial communities from Lake Mendota, WI - 02JUN2012 deep hole epilimnion (SPAdes) | ecosystem: Environmental > Aquatic > Freshwater > Lentic | place: Lake Mendota, Madison... | reverse complement strand
GCCACAGGATGAACCTTCGCCTGAAGGTAGTTAGGAGCGTTGCGGGGCGCAGCGTTACTGTGGCACGCCCCACCTTTACGGAGATCACATGGAAAAGCAGAAACACATTTTTATTTGTACACCGATGTATGGAGGCCAATGCACTGGCGTTTATGCTCAGTCATTGATCAACTTGATTGGCGTGCTAGGCCAGCATGGTTACAAGACTTCTTGTTCCTTCATGTTCAATGAATCACTTGTCACTCGCGCACGTTGCAACATGGCCTATCAGTTCTTGGAAAGTGATGCTGATTACCTATTCTGGATTGATGCAGATATTTCATTTAAGGCAGAAGACGCCATCAAAATGTTAGAGGCTGACAAGGATGTAATAGGTGGAATCTATCCAAAGAAAGAAATCAATTGGGAAACTGTTAAGCAAGCGGCGCTGGATGAAAAAGAGAATCTGCAAAACTACACAGGTAGCTTCGTAGTCAATTTGTTGGATTCTGAACCGTCCGTGACGGTGCCAGTCAATGAACCGTGTGAAGTGTCAGCCATTGGCACGGGTTTCATGCTCATCAAGCGTGAGGTATTTGAGAAGCTAAAGCCACACACGCAGACCTTTGTTAGTGACATGAACTACATGGCTGGCAAGGAAATCTACGGCTTTTACCTCGATCCGATTGATCCTGAAAGCAAGCGTTTGTTGTCAGAGGACTACTTCTTCTGTCACCAGTGGCGCAAGATTGGCGGCAAGATTTACGCTGCCCCTTGGTGCCGTTTAGGTCACATGGGAACGTATCTGTTTGAAGGTGGCTTGCTGTCGAGTGATTGAAAAAACCCCCGCCAGAGGAAGGCGGGGGAAAGCCTAGAAGGGAAGGCTAGGCCAGCAGAACTTATCTCTTCGTCTTGCGTGCAGTCTTGGCAGACTTACGGAATGCAGCATCGGTGGGCGCACCCTTACTTCCCGGCTTTCTCATGCGCTCACCACTTCCCGCTTTGATTCTTTCCTGTTTCGCATTGATGTTTGCGTATAGTCCTGTCTTCATTTGATCCCCCAAAAGTAAAGGTCATGGCAATCTGAGTTAGTGCTGAACTCGTACCGCTTGAATACCGACAAATCTATTTCCTGCCGCACATCTTCTTCAGTCAGGTTCCGGTAGTAGTCACCGCAGAATGGCGCATCCCAAGGCGAGGTTCGTCGTGTACCGTGTTCTTTGCGTCCAGTGGTAGCGCAGCTAAAGAATACCAAACCTGACGCCATCCTGATCATGTTTTCTAGCGTTGCCACCCACTCAGGGTTATGCTCAAAACACTCACAGCTTGCCACAACGTCAAAATCACCATCATCATAGGTGAGGTCTTCGCCTCTAGCCACCACATCAACGTCGGCTCCCTCGCCAAGATCAACCCCAACATAGGTGCATTGCTCAAAGAATGGTCTGATTGAACCGTTAATGTTTAGGCTTCCAACCTCCAGAACTTTCTTGCCAACGAAGTATTCTGGAAACTTGAACCGCAGACTTGCTACAAAGTCTAGTTGCGCTTGATGACTCATCGGCAGTTCCACCTTCTTAGTGATGCCTTTGCCCGTGTCGCTGGCCCTTTAGCCTTGCGCACTACACCAGCCATACGCGCACAGAAACTAGCCTTGCGACCTGCATCCTTCTTAGTCCTTGGATTAGGCGCAGGAGGCTTTAGATTGCTGCCAGTCTCGCGGTTAAGTTTGGCCCTACCTTTTGCGGTCAAACCAGCACCCTTGCTGACAGGTAGTTTCTCACCACGCCCAATAGCTAGACTGACACCTTTCTTAGCCATCAGTAACTCCACACATTTGGTCTAGGTGGCGTTTGTACTGTGTCCACATGGATGAATCGACCAGTACCCTTTTGCTGCACGCCAATACCAGCAAAGCCTAGCTGCATTGCCAGCTTCAAGACTTCATGCGCAGCCCTACCATCCACGCCAATGTCAGCAGCCATGCCAGTGCTGTGTGCGCCAGAGGTCTTCTTAGCCGCTTCAATCGGATGTTTTGGGCAACGATAGCCAGACGTAATCCGCATGGGCTTGCCATACAAGTTACGCAACTCTTGCAGCTTTTCCATGAACTCAGGTTTCATTTCGTTCTTACCGCAATGCTTGCAGTCAAACTCAATGGCCTGAAAACTGGGGTACTTTGACCAGTCCATGTTATTTATCTTTGGTCAGCATTCCTAGCAAACCGGCAATACCAAGGCCAGCAGTAACTACGGCATCAGCCATTGCAGGCGCAATCGGCACGCCAATTGCAGTCAGAAACAGAATGGCACCACGCCATGTGGATGGTTCTCTTGCACGATCAAGAATGTACTGTTTCATGTGATCACCTCACTTGTTGGGCAGTCATAATGACGGAAGGAATTGCAGGACTATTAGCTGTAGCATCTTCATGCTCAAAGCCAATGTTAGCGTTATCGCTTTTAAAAACTAATTCAACGTAATTGGTGGCGGCTACTGAAACAATAAAGTTCCAAGCAGCCACCACATAAGGCGCGTTAGAAGGCACGGTCACTTTGGTATCTGAATGGCCTATGTTTGTGCCATTCAATCTAAACCAAATGTTGACAGTATTGCCAGAGCCACCACCACCTCTGTTGCGCAACTGTGCTGAGAACTGTATGTTGTAAGTTCCAGCATTGGCAAAGGTCATGCGTGACTTTTTGCCGCTGTCACCTGTTTCCATAGTGACGCCAGCGTTGTCTGCGGTAGTCTCGCAGTACATGAGCGTCGGTGTATTGACGCCATCAAACTGGTCTTCGGAACTGTAGAAAGAACCGTAATAGCCACCGAACTGGGTGGTCTGATTGACTGTCAAGCCACCGGCAGTTCGTAACATTATGATCCATCCCCCGGAACAACCGTCACTATAGCAGTGCCGGAGGACGTTGCGCCTGTGAAATACTGGTTAGCATTGAAGGTAAATACTTCAACCGAGTTTGGCATCAAGCTAATCGTTGAGCCATTCAGCGAAACATTTGCCCTCGAAGTAGCGTTCGCAGCCGTTGCCCCGACACCCATAAACACGACCACGTTACCAGTGTTATGCACGCGATACTGTGTGCCACCAATGGTAGTTGATGCCGCTTGAACGGGTGTTGGTGGAGTAACAGCAGCGTTAAATGAAACTGCATTCCCCATCGGGGTAAAGGCCATGATTCCCATTAGATGATCCTTTTACCGCCAGCGTTACCCGGCTTCGAGGTTGGAGACTTCTTTTGATCAGGCGAACCAGAGAAGCACTGCATCGCCATGAAACCCATAGGATTGGTGCGAGTAGGTTTGCCACGACCGTAGGTGTCAGCCACAGAAGCACAGCGGTAGGCTTCGCCTGCGCTGCCTTTATGATTCTCACTCGACATCATTACCGTCGTGCTAGTTTTGTTTATGTTAAGTTTCATGAGATTTCCTTTCAACGATCATGCACGGTAAGTAAATAAAGACAGCAAAGAAAGCAGACATCGCCATCCTTTCCCATGTTGGCATCACCATTGTCCAGCAAGCCAACACAAAACAAAACAGCAGAGCAACGAACGTCAACACCTTGTGTGATAAAACATCCATTGCAATGTTAATAATCTTTAACGCAGCCCCGTCTACCATCACTCATCTCCTTCATCGTCAGGATTAAAAAACCCTTTGCCCCATTCATCGTCACTGATCTTTTGCTTGATCTGCTCTAGCTTTAACACCCGATCAAGCACTTTGGTTTTATCAGTAAGTGATGCCGTTGAATCATTCATCGTTTGTTTGAGTAGGTCATAGATAGCCTGCTCAAGTTCTGGATTCAGCCCCTTTTGTTTTTTCATCGCTCCATTTTCCGATTGTCACGTTTCTGACGCATCATGGTAGTCCGAACGCTAACCAGCATTGGGCCACCTCGCTTGTCTGCCATTTGCTTGGCAGATTCTTTCATCCGGCGTAACTCTTCCACGCCAGAATTCATCTTCTCATTGCTTGTACCGTTGTCGTAATTCATCGCTTACTCCCCCGTTTCATACGCGATTTGCCAGCTTTCGATAAAGCAATCGCCGAAGCCTGTTTGACAGCTTTACGCACGCTAGAAGGCTTACTCGTACCAATCTTGCCGGATTCCTTAAAGCCACGAACCATCTCGCCAATGTTCTTGCTAATGGTTTTAGCACTTTTACCTTTCATTAGGGGCATTTTCAATCCTTTCTGGCGCTCTAGTGCCAACTTGCGTACCAATAGTTTGACGGATCAGCGTAGCAATCACGCCCTGACGTTGCTCTCTTGGAACCTTCATCACCTGTTGCAACTTAACTGGATCAGTCACGATGTCGCTAACGGCAGACCGAATGTTGGCAACATACTGGCGGTAACGATCTAGCGCAAGTGCAGCGCCAAAGCCACCAGCCGCACCTACTGCGCCACCCACTTCAGGCAGCACGCCAAATCGGTTAGCTAGTGCAGCCAGTCCAGCCGTGTACAAGCCAGCCACAGCGCCACCCTTCTTAACCTGCGCCAACTCATCGTTGACCAAGCGTGTTAGCTCTTGGGTAGGTGATTCTGTGCCGGGTGCGCGACCAATGTTCTGCGAAGCGCGGCTTACTGCTGTTTGTATATTGACAATATCAGCAATGGCTTCATCCACAAACCTTAACTCATCAGGACTGTACAAGCCACTAGCCTGCATAGAAGGCTTGATGCGATCACGGTAGCTTCTTTCAATTGCCCCCGGAGGCAAAGTACCAATCAGGTCACGCACACCAGTCTTAAAGGCTTCAGCGCCTTCAGGTGTTCTACCCAAGACTTTGGCAGCAGAGGCAACATCACGCACGTTGCCAGTACCCATGATTAGGTTCTTGAAGCTCTCAGCTTGCTGTGTCTGAGTGCCACCCATCTCAAACATTCTGGCACGCTCTTCAGCCAGCTTGCCAGTCTTGGCTACAGTGCGCTCAGTCTGCGCTGCTTTGCGTGCGTAGTCAGCAAACTCTTTATTGATGTTCGGAAAGCGAGACACCCACTCACGATTAGCTCTCAACCATGAATTGATCTGTGCCGGTGTTTTGCCAGCAAGCTCTGCACTTACATAATTTCTAGCCAGATTCTCAACAGCAGTCCGATTACCACCAGTAAAGTTAATAAAGTCATCCACATTCTCCGGTGTGCTAAAGATTTTGTTAGCCAAGGTTGAGGCTTGCGTAGCCATCTCGCCACGAATTGCTTGGCTAGGCGCAGTCAATGCTTGGCCTACTACTGTCTCGTACTGGTTAATCGGTTGACTTAGACGCTCATACTCTTTGACATAGGTTCTAAACTTGCCGCCAGTAAATTCGTCCATGACGTTTTCAACCAGCTTCTTTAACTCTCTAGCATCTTGCTGGCCTAATGCGTCATATCCAGTCTCAGGCAAGCCAGAAGCACGATCTCCTAACTGCCTGCGCAGGCGCTCCAATCGCTCGAATCCAACTAGCGTTTTCTTGGTTTCCCCCGTCATCGGGTCAAAAGTAATGCCCGTCAACTCTCGACGCAACTTATCAAACTGCGGCTTGGCATCGCTAGTCAGCAACACTCGACCTTGAGGACTTTTTTCATAGGCCTTCAGTGCTGCGGTTGCATCTCTAAATGCTTGCGTGCTTTCAATACCAACGCCAGATTGTTCTTTCCTTCTTGCATCAGCAAGCATGGCTTCTTTGTTTGCTGAAGTAGCAGCTTCACGCTCTGCTTTTAGTTGCAGCAAGCGATCATTTGCCAGCTTACGGGCATCAGCACCGATAGCTTCCATCGTGCGAGGCTGACTAATCTGCGCCAAACGACGTTCAGTGTCAGCAACTAAGCTGCCAGCTAATTGCTCACCACGACGCCGACCTTCAACGGACTCAATGTTTAGTAGCCTTGCAACTTCTGCCGCATCTACTGGCTCATTCATTGGCTTGCCACGCAACTTCTCTTGCGCAGCACGCACCATTGCAGTCTTAGATTCAACGGTTTGAGGCAGTGCAGCCACTTGCTGTGGTGTCATTGCTCTGACCACGCGCTCTGCGGCACGCTCAACACCGCCGGGAACCAGTGGACGGAAGGCACGACCAGCAACACCTAGTGAACGTGCAAGACCTTCACTACCAACGCCAGCGACAGTCTCAACGCCAAAGCGAGTAAGTGGGCTAGTTTCTGGTGGCAGCAGGTTACTTGCTGTTTGTGCAGCGGCACCACCCAAGCCAGTCAAAGCACCTGTCTTAAGTAACTCTGTGCCAGTCTTAGGGATAAAGATGTCAGCAGCACGGGCAGCATAAGGCGCTAATTTTGGGTAAGCACGCAGTCCAAGTTGGGCTAAACGTGCGCCACCTGACAAGATTGGCACAGCACTTATTGCTTCCAAGCCAGTAGCGAATGGTGACTTAGTCGCAATGCGGCTTTCAGGCGGCAAGTTCGCAGCAGCGCGTAGCGTTTCCTCGCTTTGACCGGGAATCTGATCTACCAGACTACCGCCAAAACGATCTGTCTTAGGCTGTTCAGCAACCACCTCGCCACCAAAACGATCTCTTGCCATGATTACCTCATTGGTTTTTTAGCACGCTTGCCTGTCTGCGCATCAATGTACTCACCCCCGGGAGGCACGGCATCAAACTCTGCTTGCGTGTTTACCGTTGGAATGCGAGGGCCACCCGTTTGATCTTGTGGCACATCAAGGTAAGCCGAAATGGTTTCATCGTTGACGCCACGCGATCTAGCCTTGGTACGCTCACGCTCAATGGCGCTCTTAATAATGTTGATCTGGTTGTTAAAGTAGCTATTTGCTACGTTAGGTGCGGTAGCAGGACTCAACGTAAACTTACGGAAGTCTTCAGCTTCTCGCGGTGTCAAAGTTGCACCAAATAGCTTGTTACGCACTTGCGCCACAAATGCTTGGTAGTCTTTCCACCAGTTCACTGTGTCAGGCGTTACTTTGGGCGCAGCCGAACCCACTGAACGCATGATGTCACCCACTGGCAAGCCACGCTCAACACCAGCAATGATCATGTTGGCAACATCATCAGAAGGCGCAATGCCAAAATACTCAGGTTTTCTAGTTTGATTAGCACGGTTTAGCGTTACAAACGTCGAACCAATCTCATCTAGTTTTTTCTCAAGCTGTGCTGGTAGCTGTTGAATCTTTCCTGAACCGCCGCCACCGGCTCTAGCTGCGCCGGGAGTTTGTTTTAGCGCAACCTTCTGCGCAAACATAGTCTTTTGCTTTTCTAGCTCGGCATCAGCTTGATCAGAAGCGGAGATAGCTTTTGTAAATAGCTCATAGGCTTTCTGATAGTTTCCTTTGCGTAGCTGTGCAGCAATCAAGCCATTACCAGCCTGACTTTCAATCAGCTTGGCCTCTACCATTGCAGCATTACGATCTTTGGAAAGTAGATTCAGCATACGGTCAAAGCGATCTTTGAGCATATTGTTATGCTCCTTACGCGCCCTGTCTGCCTCATCAAACTTAAGCTTGGCAGCATTAAATCTTTCACCTTGAACACGGTCTTCAGCATCCTGCATTTCACGAATAGCAACTAACTGGGCGCGGGCTGAAGCGCCACCAATGCCACCAACAATTAGTGAAGACAACAAGCGCATACCAGCATTCTTGGCGTAGTCCGATGCCTTGATCTGTGGCGCTTCAAACTGCGAATAAGGTTTCAAGCCAGCTTCCAACGTCATTGTTTCTGCTCTGGACTTGTTTGCCAAGTCACGCTCGGCTGTAGCTTCTCTCTGTCGCTGACCTTGCTCGATGCCAAATTGTGCTTTAGCAGCTTCTTCTTCAGACCTAGCGCCAGCCTCAAAGGTTTCAGCCAGCTTGCTACGCGCAAAGTCTGCACGCCCTTTCATGCCTGTCTGCGCACCCAAACCCTTGACTAAGGATGGTGTTGTACCAAGCGCATCACCAAGTGTGTCAACTGCCATGATTACCTCCCGGTGCCAGTCTGTACAGGCGCTTGAGTACGCTGTGCCTGCTGTACTTCACGGCCTAGAATGCCAGCAAACAACTGTGCCAACTGCTGATCACGCTGCAATTCCATCTCTAGTGCGCGACGGTCATATTGATCTGCAATGTTAGCAAGGCGCAAGGCTTCACCAAAACTCTCCTGACGGGCTAGGCTACGCGCACGACGCTGCTGTGCTGCCAGAATACCTGCGGCTGCACTACCTGTTGGCGTACCACGCTGACCTAATTGCTCACGCGCACGGGCTTGTTGAATCTCTAGCTCTTGCTGTTGCTCTGCGGTTAAGCCTTCGCCAGTAGCGCGACCCATTGCTTCAGTTTGCGCTTGACGGAAGGGTTGGGCAGCAGCGCGAGTAGCTTCAATGTCACGCTTCATAGCCTGATTAGCCTGATTAAACATCAAGGCTTGCGCCAGAATGCTGGCACCCGCAGTACCAGCGCGTGTCAGATTTGGGTAACGATCCAGTATGTCTTGCAGTTCTTGCAATCCTTTTTCAGCACGTTGCGCTAAACCCGGTTCGGCAGGAGGTGCAGCTATGTCTTCTAAAGGTCGGAACTCAGGAACATTGCCTCGGTTCATAACATCAATGTTTGTCAGTTGTGGCAAACGCTGTGTCTGAAAATCCGTTGGGAAAGTTTGACGCTCTGGCATACGAGCAAAATCAACGCTTTCATATTCAGGCAACCGAGGCTCTTGCTGATACCTTCTTGTCAGTCCAGCAGTAAAGTCCACCTCTGGATTAAGGCGCTCTTGTCTAAAGTCAGTGCTAACAGTTCGTTCAGGCGCAGGCTGGAAGCGCTCAATCTCTGGCTGCTCTACACGGAAAGTTTCTCCCTCCGGCTCAAAACCAAAGTAGGTGTCAGTGCGGCGACGAGCAAACTCAGGCAAGCCAGTCATCGGGTTGATGGTGCCGCTACCACCAGCTTCCATCAGCATATCGGCTTCTTCTGGCGTAATGTGAGCAAGCATAGTGTCACCACGACGCCCCATACGGCGTAGCATTTCTGCCATCGTTTTAGCGTCACCCATGCCACGACTACCAACCATCATCTCAATCATTTTCATATTAGCCACCTAATGCCTTTCTTAAACGCAAAGAACGGGTATTCCATACGTCTTGCTGTTGATCAGGCTCTCCACCAAATATCGGCTCTTTATCACCCACGATTGCTGCTGTTGGGCTAGTGCCTACAGCGCGAGGGCTAATTGAACTAGGCGGCGCTCTTCTAATGCTGCCTCTTGCTGGTCTGACATCCATTGGCTGAAAATCAGCTTCCGGCGGTGTTAAAGGAAACTCTTGATTCAAATACTCAATCAACTCTTCGTCAGTCATGCTCTTAAAGTCAATTGGCTCTTCAATCAACTCACCTTCTACTTCAACTTCTGGCAGCGTTCTTTCCTCACCATCCGCAGCGCTTTCAAGCAACTCAGAACCAGTCATTTGTTCAGGTGCTTTAGCTGTCGTAGTTACGCCACCCTTAGTGCCAGCAGCTTTAGCTTCGCCCGATGGCAATGAACTTGGGATTGTTCTACCAGTACGAACATCAGAGGTATCGACATCAGGAGTTACTATGACTTCTGTTGAACGAACTGGCTGGCCTTCGATGTCCTCTGCCAGAACAGGGTTCGTGCCAAGACCAGCGGTAGCTTCACCAAGTTGTCTGCCAACACCGGGGCTGCGCGGCTGAGAGAAGGCGGCAATAGCTTGTTTAGTTGCGGGTGTTTCTGGTCTGCTTCTTAACTCATCAAGTGCTATTTGACCTTCTCTGCTCAAAGAACTTACTGCGGCACCAACCAATTCTTGCCTAAAGTCACCACCAGCAGCAGTACGACCCGCAGCTTCACCAATATCAGCAGCAACGTCACCAGCTAAACTTTGTGATTGTTGACCTAATTGAGTAGCGCCTGTACGCGCCAAGGATGCGCCAGCAGAACCAGCAGCGCCTAATAACGCTGCCTGACCTACGTCTTGACCAGTAACTACAGCGCCAGCAGCAGAACCAACAGCGCCTCCCACTGCATTAGCCAAAGCAGTTTGCGCTGCGTTTCCAGTAGCGCCAATTGCATTACCAACACCTTTTGCTACAGGAATGCCAACGGCTTGACCAGCAAAGCTACCTAACGCAGCTTTACCAATGTCTTCTAAGTCACCGCCTTGTGATGCTGAAATCAAACCAGCGGTCACAGGTTGAATTGCAATACCCGTTACCCCAATAGTAGGTAAAAGCTGTGGCGCAGCAATGGCAATAATTAAGACTTCAGGGTTTTCAACAACGTAGTCAATCGTATCAACGATGATTTCGCCAACGTCTTCAGCACGGTCGCCCACCCACTCAACAGCTTCGCCGAAGGCATCACCGACAGCTTCAACAGCATCCGCTACAACGCCCATAGTTATGCACTCCTTTTCGGGCCAGTTTTTACAGTGACAAAATACTCACCTTTAGTCGTTAAGCGGACGTTGTAACCCATTTCTGGATTAGGTGGATTCTTTCCAATCACTCTAAAAACAGACAGAATTGTTGGATCAGTAAATTTGGTCGCAACAGTATCAAAACCCATTTTGTAACAGGCTTTGATAAACTCAATTCCGTTTTGAACATAATTTGCAGCAGTGTCAGCATTGATTGCTCTAAACCATCCAATACCGGGAGCCGCCTTATGAATGATAAAAAGCGTATTCCCTTGACGAAGGAATAAAGTATCATCCATGCGAAGTTCAGCATTGATGCCGCCAACGGCGTCACCTTGCATAACGGCTGAATCAGTATTCATAGCCGCAATGCCAATAATATCTTCTGGACTTAGCTCTCGCTCTTGACTGTCCACCATCTGAACCATATTTACCTCACTGGGTCAAAGATTGCTGCGGAATACACATTACCCATTCCGGCGGCAAGACTAAGGATCAGCCCATCAGGAGTCTCGCAGTCCTCGGACAAGAAAACATCATCTTTTTCTGTCCGGTTAGGAATAGCAGGTACAACACCATAAACCAGATTGTCAAGCAAAAGTAGCGTTTCAAGCAAGCCCGAAGCGCCCATTGTGTGACCTATTTTTGGTTTAAATGACGTTGCCACAAAGTCATTCAAAGTGTTCATCAATGCTAATTTTTCAGACACGTTATTAGATTCCGTGCCGGTGCCATGTGTCTTCACAATTTTGATGTCAGTAGGGAAAACTTCCCCATACCGCATCGCACCTTCAATAGCATCTACATAACCTGTGCCATCAGGCGCTTGACCAATGGCGTTATTCCACTTCTCAGCCGCATGGTAGGCACCTACCAGCCTAGCTTTTGGGGTCAGGCCATAGTGGTTGACCTCACCTTCTGTTTGCAAAACAGCAAAGGCAGCGCCCTGACCGACGTAAAAGCCACCATTTGTACTGTCAAAGGCGCTAGGTTTAATGTCTTTCTTGGTTTCTTCAGCCAAGGTTAGGGAGGCACCAGAGTCACCAAAGAATTGCAAAACGGAATTAGATACGGCGTCTTCTACCGATAGGATGATGAAACGAGTAAAGCCAAAGGCTTCTAGCATCAAGCAGTCCATCATCACTTTGAGGCTGGACGCGCAGGCAGAAGAGTCGGTGGCAATGTAATCGGGTTTGCAGATCATGTTTGCCAGCCTGCCAGCCATGACTTGCGTTAATGAAAATGGCAAAAACTTGTAGATATAGTGAAGCTGCGTGTGTACTTGGTTATCTTTGGCATTGATGCCAGCAAAGTGAGCGTTGCCAGCCGCCAGAATAAAAGCTGTCTTGCCTAGCGCCGGGTTTTCCCGCAGCCATTCCAGCGTTGCTGGTGCCATGACCATGTTGGCAAGGTTATGCGGGGCATACTTGAAGCCTTGCTTGGTGCCTTGGTAGCTTTCCGGTATGAAATGCACACGCTGTGGGTGCAAAATGTCTTCCATCAGCGTGGTTTGCGGGTTGGATACGGTATGCCCGTAGGTCAGAAATAGGCTCATTGCATCACCGCTATGGCTGAATTGACATCAAAATCTTTTACAGTAGCGTTAGCCACCAAAAAGTCTTTCATTTCACGCAAGTTTGCTGGCCTCATTTCCTTGCCAACCTCTTCTGGCACGGCAAAGGCATCACACAAGTACATAGCAATAATCAATAAATCTAGGCTATCAACGTCAATGGTTTCAAAGCCAGAATCTATCTGTTCGGCATTTACAGTTGGCTTTCCCATTGGTTTAGCCAGCGCCATTGCGGTATTAAACAGCCGCAAGAAGTCTTCATCGGAAATCATGTTACCCCCAGTGTTCGTGCTATCTGCTCATGAATTAACAAATGACTGTTTACCCAATCGTAAAAGTCATCTTCTTGGTTGAAATCCAAGTCTAGCAGATTAAAGGGGTCATTCAGGTTAAGAATAGTGGAGTACGCTTGGTGTTCTTGTTGGTGTATTAACAGCCAATCGTCAAGGTCTTGCGGGTCTGCGTCAATGATGGGATAGCGTGGCACATAGAAGCCAGCGTCAGTCAGTCTTTCCCAAAAGACTTGGTGTTGGATGCCGTTTTCAAATAGGAAGTCGCGGAGGCTGTCCGGCTCTCCGAAGATCGGAGTCGCCAGAGCATCCATGTTCAGGCTCATCTATCGGCCTTTTGATCCAAACGGTCAAAGATTTTGCCAAGCATTCCCTTAATCTCATGGATGTCAGCCCGATAGTCATCTCGATTGACATACATCATTGGCATCTCTGCCATTCTGTCCTCGATCCTCACGATTGAGCGCGAGATACTGTTCAGTATCCACCCAAAAGCGGCTCCTGCGGTCGCAAAAAGAATGTTGATAAGGAACTGAGGCTCCACTTTCAGACTCCGTAATAAGGGATTTTTTTATCTGATCCATTGATTTTGATAGTGATATACCCTTCCGGCACTAACGGAAGGCTGGATGTTGCAAATGTTGCGCTTACAGACGTTGAAGCCGAAATGTTTGAATTACTGTAAGTAACACCGTCAATTGTGCCACCCGTAATTGCCACATTATTAGCATTTTGAAACGCCATTGTGCCAGCGCCAATGGTTGATTTCAAATTGCCATTCGTATCAAACGTACCGCTAGTTGTCCAAGTATCGCCAACCTGCAAAGTTACTTTGGCAATTGTTCTTAGCGTGCTGTTGTTGTTGTAGCTAATCGTCAGCGTGACATTTGCCGTGTCTTTGTTCTCAATCGTAATCGACTTAACCGTTCGTCGAGTAGAAGCCGCTGGTGCCGCAACCAGCGTCACACTATTTGTTCCGTTTAAAGCGCCATCATTTGCGCCTTCCGTAAACACGGTGCCGGTGTTATCAGCATAAGCCGAAGTAAAGTCAGGGCTGGTCGTAGCCGCAGACCCAGACATGGCTACCACAATAGATTTTGTCGTTGCGTCGAGAACTAACATGATGACCTCTTAACTTATGAACCAAGCATAGGCATAAGCGGTGTTTGCGCTTACATTACCGCCGCCACCACCCGTAATTGTTACATTTGATACCGCAGTAATTCGACCTTGCGCGTCAATCGTAATCTGCGCTACCTCTGTATTGCTACCATAGGTTCCTGCATTTGCTGTCGTATTGGCAAGACTAATAGTGACGTTACTTGCCAGATTCCCACCGCCAGTAAGTCCAGTGCCAGCGGTAATCGTTGTTGTATTTGCTACGGCTCCTGACACATTGGCAACAGCAATATCAATGGCGACGTTAGCAGCACTTGTCATTCTGCCTTGAGCGTCAACCGTAAACTGTCCTACCGAGGAAGCCGTGCCGTAGTTGCCAGCAGCTACCGCTGTATTTGCTAATGCCAGCGTTACGTTGCTGGACAGGTTCCCACCACCCGATAATCCCGTGCCAGCCAATACGCTGACGGTGTTTGCAACGCCGCCCGTCACATTAGCAATTGGAACATCAGCCAATGAGATAGTGACGTTTCCTGTTAGAGCGCCACCACCCGACAATAAACCGGAGGCTAATACATTGACTGTGTTTGCAACCGCACCAGAAACATTGGCTACTGCAATGTTGATTGCAGCATTACCAGCCGCCGTTAGTTGGCCTTGCTGATTAACAGTAAACGTAGCTACAGTATTGGCAGAGCCATAAGACGCTGCGGTAACAGTTGTGTTAGCTATGCTAATAGTGCCGCTTGATGTAACCGGCCCACCAGTCAAACCAGTTCCGGTGTTGACCTGAGTTACTGTGCCAGAACCACTAACGTCAATCGTGACGTTGCTTGCAGAAGTAATGCGACCTTGAGCATCAATAACAATTTGCGGAACAACAACATTGCTACCGTAAGTTCCGGCAGTCACTGTCGTGTTTGCAAGGCGAATCGTTCCGCTGGTCGTAATCGGGCCACCGGTCAGTCCAGTACCCGTATCAACTTGGGTTACTGTGCCTGACGCATTACCTCCACCCCCTATACCGCCAGCTACCTTTAGCATGATGACTCCTTACAGGCCGTCGCCCGGAGTAATGTAAATAGTGGCAGAGCCACTGCTTGTTATGCCAGTAAAATAAGCGTTTGGCACAAACGTCAAAATCTCATCCGTGCTTGGCAAAATAGGGAAAGCAGGGCCAGTAGTTGTGACAATTGCCGCAGCGGCCGAAGCATTTGCAGCATCATTGCCATACCCTAAAAAGACCGTGACGCTTCCCGTATTGATAACACGATATTGATTGCCGTTGTTAGGCGAAGAAGTTGCCTGAACTGGCGTTGGGGCTGTTGTGTCGGCTGTAAAAACAACCGTATTCCCCATCTTCTGAAAAGCATTTAATCCCATAGCCGCCCCTTACAAAGCAGAAATTTGTGACGTTGTTAGCGCCGAAATGTCGCCACTGCTTAGTGAGCTAATATCAGCAGAAACTATTGGCGCAACCTCAACTACAGTCTCCGGCAGTGCGTACTTGACCCACTCCACATTAGACTGTGACCAGCTCCACTTGTAGCCGTCCTCGTCAGCAGGTTTTGGGTCACGAATCACCCATCCCGGTGGATACCACCAGACAACCTCTTTGCCTTCAGGCGCAACAGGTTCATCAGGAACTTCAATCCAACCGTCTGTGCCGTCTGTCTCTGGCTTTGGTATTGAACCGTTTTTAGAGTAGAGCATGGTCAGTCCTTATTGCAGAGCGAAAGCCGATGTCGGTGGCGTAAAGTTGGCGGTGTATCTTGCGTAGCCTTTGGTGATGCGTAGGTCATCAATGTATCCATTAAAATATGATTGTGCTGCATCCCAGTTGCCACCACCAACACGCAAACCACTTTTGCCCCAATTAAACACAGCCGACGACGAAATTGTCGTAGATGCAACTGATACCCCATCTCTATACATAGTCAAGGTTGTTCCATTTCTTACAATAGCCAAGTGATACCAAGTATTTAATGAGTTTGTAGACGAAGCAACAAGCGTCGGTGTTGCGATGTCAAATACGCTTAATACAAATTTATCAAAATAAGATGCACTATCGTTATTACTATTTGTTAAAGCAATAGCACCAGCAGAATATGACCCGTTGTTATTACCAACAATTAGCGGAAAATTCAAAGTTCTTGAGGATACATATACCCATGCTTCAACTGTAAAATTTCCTGTCCCCATATCAAGATTTGGGCTTGTTGGAGAAGATAAATTATCTCCATTCCCATCGAAGTACATACTCGACCCACCAAACTTACTCTGCGTCGTGCTTATCTGCGCGTTACCTACAGTTTCAAGGGCGTTTTTTGCTGTAGCGTCTGTGATGCCAGCGTTGGTGAAGTTGAGGAGATATTCTACATTGCCAGATGTTGCGCCTTGCGATGTCGTGGTAACAGGCGCAGTAGGTGGGGTGAATATAACTGTCGTTGCGCTAACCGTTGTGCTAGATGTTTGGTAGTCAGTCGGGATAGCGCCTATCGAAACGCGCACGTTCGACATATACCCTTCAATTGGCGCAGAACTTCCTGTTATTCCACCGGACACAAAAATTTGATTTGTCGGTTGATAAACAGTTCCGCTGCCCCCGCTTGTGTTAATGATCTCTAATTTTCCATTAACAAACACCCTAAACGTACTTGTACCCGCGCCAGTTGATTGGCGAGTTACAACAAAATGCGTCCATTGATTAGCTGCAAGCGTGCTTAATGTAGGTGCATTGTTAAATATGTTCCAACTACTTCCTGTTGTCGAAAGCAAAAATCTAACTGCTCCACTATCGTAATAACCAATGAGTGCGCCGTAAGTGCCGTTACCCAACACAATCGAGGTATCTACGTTCCCCAATGCGGTTCTGTATTCCCACCACTCAATTGCAAACTCTCCTGAACCGATTACAAGCGCCGCGTCTGTCGCGCTTGCTAGATAATCCCCCGTACCATCAAAGTACCCACTACCCCCTACAGTAGCCGCGCTATACGCAGCAGTAGGCGCGAACGGGCTGAAGGCTTGGACGGATGGTGCGCCAGCAGCAACAGTAATTGCATACGCATTACTGCTGTTGTCAATGAAGCGGTTGCTCTGGCAGGTCAGCAATGACGTATTGGTAACTGCAGTAAGCGGCGTGGTTGATACAGTGTAGGTTGAGCCTGTTGATAAAGCGGTTCCATTTACCAACCTTAAATTACTGACATACCCTTTAATAAATGAATTGTCTCTAGCTTGATAACCAATATCAGTATTTCCTGCGCCAGACCCAAAACTAAAAGCAGATGGCAAAGTTCCAGTAGTGGAAAGAGTTCCATCAATATAAATTCGTAATGATGTTCCAGAGCGCGTGACAGCAATGTGATGCCATGCGCCATCATTAACATTAGATGATGCAGTTACGTTTTGCGGCGTACTGTTTATGTATGAAAACTCAACTTGGTCTGAAGTGCTTCTTACTTTAAGTGTCCAACTTCCATTAGTAACATTAAAGTCTTGCGCAACTATTCCAGCATAATTTGATTGGCTACCATTAGCTAACCACCAACATTCAATCGTAAAGTCATTTGTTCCAAACGAAGATGCTGCCCTATCTAGCGAAAAGCGACTGCTTTGGTCAAAGTAGTTACTCCACCCAGTCTGACTAAACGGCGAGAACGTACCCTGCGTAGCGTTACCGTTGCGGGTAATGCTGAAGTTGTTGGTAGACGAGTCTAGGAACGTATTGTTCTGTGCGCCGTTTGTGCCATTACCCGGCAGCAGCAACGTGACGAGATTGAAATAGGCATCACTTACTGCGCTACTAACAGCGCTATAAGCTGCCAATAAGCCTTGTACGATGCCTGTCATGACAAACCTACCCCGGAAATGATCCAAGAAGTGTTAGCAATTTTCACGCAAGTTGCTACGCCATTTGCTACCAAAGTGCGTGATCCCGTATTTGCTGAGTTTGCCAGCGTCAACGTGTCTGATGTCATTGAAATCGTGACATTGTTTGCAGAACCGTTGATGATGGTCACTGCGGTGCCAACCGTAAACGATACGTTGGAGTTTGCAGGGAAGGTGTAAGTTGCTGCGGCCTGCCCAACAGGATGGTAGATGTGTTTACCCGCATCACCCAACACAACATCGTAGTTACCGTTTTGGCTATTCTGCGGCAAGCCCATGTAGCCAACGACGTTGACGCTATCGGATGCAGCATTGGCAACGGAAGTGTTAGAAATACTTGAGTTTGCAATGTTGCAAGTGACGTTACCGCTACTGATCGTCACGTTAGTAAGTGTCAGGTTTCCGACACTGGTAACGGTTGATCCTAGCGATACTGTCGTATTTCCAATAATTACGTTGCTATTGGCTAAGTAATTGTTTGGAAAAGCTGACGCTGTACTGCTGATAGTGACGTTGGCAAACGTCATGTTGTTCAGCGTAGATACCGTGTTGCCAAGCTGGATTGCCGTATTACCTAATGTAATTGCTGTGGCAAAGTTAGCATCCAGTTGCGACAACGGGATTGTCGATGTTGCATTTGCAAATATATTAGGTACTGGCATTTTAGAACCTCGCTCTCAATTCATGTTCAAACTCGAACCCGTTAATAGTAAATGGCGTGACGCTGCCTGTTAATGTTATGCCCAAATACTTGCCAAACATCTTAGCGTCTTTTTTGTACAAATAGTAACCAGCGCCAGAGCTAGTTAATCCAGCCCAACCAATAATAGCGCTGGCATTGTTGCTCCATTGAATGATTGCGCCAACATTGTTCAACCAAACAACTGAGTTAGAAAAATCAATGGCTGGCGATTGCTGACTTTCAGAATCAACGTAAGCCAAAAACACAATGGGAGAATTACCCAATGTTGCTTCAATACCAATCTTTAACGCTTGCTTGTCACGAATGGGATCACCCATTGGCAACAAAGCAGTTTCCAATATCATATCTACAGCATTAGTTGCATTCTCATAGAACTGGAATAAGTTTTTACCAGCAGTGCCATACAGGTTTAAAAAACCATCCTTAAACGCTGGCACCACATAGTAGCAATTGGTTAATTGATTAGTAAAGAACCACTTACGTTCAAAAAATGCCGCCTGTAGCCAACGCTCCGTGCCATCATCATTAAACTTAAAGTTAAATACGGCGCATAGAATGTTGTTAATTAGACACTGACCGCCAGTAATTTCTTCGGCAAAGTTAATAAATGGAAATATTCCATCTAGCGGATCGCTGATCTTGGTTGTAGTGGCACCCACCAACGCATACACGCCGTATTCGTTCATAAACAACACTGAACGGAAGTACGGAAAAATGGCATGGTTTAAAGCCGAACCTACCGAAGCAGATACGTTGGTGTTGGTAAACAGCGTGGTGCCAAGGGTTGAATCCACCCGCACATCAGAGAAGACGTTGATACTGTCTTCGCCAAACACATACAAGAAGTTGTTGGCAGAAAGAATGCGGGTAATTGATGTTCGCAGTGTTGAATCACTTAACGTAATAAAACCAGCCGTTAAGTTTACAAAATCGTTATAGGTGTCAGTGGCACTGTAGTACACCGTTCGATCTTGGGCAATCCAAGTGCGGCCTGAGAAAGTCGCAATATCTGAACCGCTTTGATTCAAAATCGTGCAAGTTACATTGGCATTGGCACCAGCGCCAGAGATAGTAACGGTGGGCGCAGAGGTGTAACCTGTGCCAGCTTCAGTCACAATGACTTCAGAGATGGCATTGGCAACCACCACCACTGTACCAGTTGCCTGAACGCCATTGGCTTCATTTGGTGCGCCAAAAGTTACCGTAGTGTTAGACGTTAAATAGCCGCTACCTTTGTTGTTAATGGTGACGGAATTGATACTGCCAATGGAGTTTAGGCTTGTGCCATTCCAAGTCTTGTAACCCTTGACAGGATCAATGATCAGCGCACGTTCATTACGCCACTGCGTCACCATGACGTTAGCATTTGAGAACGTATTGGCTGGCGCTATGTTGCCTTGAGCGCCTGTCGTAATATTGACGTATTGCGCAGAACCATCATTTTGAAACGCCAGTACATACTCGTTGTTGCTGATGTTGACTGATCCCAAGAACGATACGTTGGCAGTAAACGCAACATTCGCAAGCTGCTGGTTGCCGGGAATCGTTTTTAGATTACCGAAGCCAATGGGCTGGATGTTTTCCAACCAGCTAAACTCGCCATCACCAATCACCGTGCGGTTGTTCTTGGTGTTAAGACCTTTGAAGTCTTTGACTACGGCGTAATTTTTTTTCTGCTCTGCCGCAGCCATATCAATACCCCGCTGTGTAAGGTGTCGGCAGCCTGCGAGTAAAGGTGGTGTTCAGAGCTTCCATAACGTGCTTGGTGTACTCTTGCTTGAAGATTTCAGCCTCGCCGTAGGATTGCTCTTGGTATTTTGCTATGTAAGCGGCGTAGAACGGCACCGCTTCAGTAAATGGCGTAGGTAAAGTTTCAACTTCAGCGCCCGTCACCATTGGATCAACCAAGACAACGGTATCAATTTCCATTTGGTACGCCTGATCAGGCTTGGGGCCAATAAAAATCTTCTTAGGCCCATACATAGAAAACCCTACCGGACGCCCAGTGTAGTTTTGCCAATAGCGCAACTGGGCATTGAAGTCAGTCCAAGGCAAGTAGTACAACGGAATGCGTGAATTTCCCCAGTAGAGGATTACATTCAGCACATCAACGGTATTGTTGCCTTCCGGTAAGTCAGCAAAGTTGATGGTTTCGACGTTATACGGTACGGTGTGATTCTGCAAAACGCGATTGCACCCTGAGTCTCGGACTAGGGTGTTACGCCCATCGTTTATGTAATCCGTTAGCTCTGCATCTGTCCAGAAGTTCGCATTAACGTCATGCAATAAACGCCGGGTCTGCGTAATGTAACCAGCAAGCGTATCTGCCATTTTTAACCATCAAGGTTTGCAACTTTCGCCGCACCCTTTGCCTTCGGCATTGGGGCGGCTACTCGTTCCACCACTGGGGCTGACAAGTGGACGGGCTTTACAGACTCTTTCGAAAAAGAAAATAAGGCCAGTTTTTCCATTGCTTCGTCAAACTGGTTGCTCATTTTCATCCAACCAAGTCTTACAAGATACGGCTCTTTATTGTCATCGCCATAACCAAAGATATGTTTTGCTGCAACTTCAGGAATCTCCACCACTTTTCTTGGCTCAAAATGGTACACCGTACCATCCAGACCGTCAGAAAATGGCTCAGAACTGTTGTTGCAAACAAAGATCGTGGTCATAGCGAGACAATATCTCCATACAGGGCAATATCGCAAGTAACTGCGGCATTGACCGAACAATTAACATAAAGCACTCGGGCAGTTTGAACGTCAGTGTTTGCAGCAGAAGCCAATGTCAAGTCATCAAACTTAGTCGTGCCAGTTGCGGCACTCAAGGCTTGATCGGCTGCAATGGCAGTGCCTCCACCGCTTACAGCGGTGAAGACACCCACATTGGCACCGCTTGCATTACCACTGAAGTTAGACAGAACTATCCGACGCACAATGTATTTAGTTGCCGCTTGCGCAACCAAAGTCGTGACATCACCAGTAGCAGCTAGGCTTACGCCTGTTTGCTCTGCTAAACGGTAATTGCCAAACGAATCTGGATACGACCGGCCTACTGCATTTGCGTCCATAGCTCCCCCTTATGCGTAGGTTTCGCCAGCAGCTTGACCACCGTTGATGTCCAGCAGTGTCACAGTCGCATTGCCAGAAGAATTCTTGGCATAAATGTTGACACCATCGGAGATCACAACACCACCAGTGTTAGATGCCATAACGACAGCATTGGAACTGCCGTTATAGGCCAACACAGTGACGTTAGCGGACGGGAACATGACATAGATACCTGCCGGAATGACAGTACCGTTGCCAGAATCCACTGCGGTAACAGTAACGGTCTGGAAGTAAGCGCCCGGAGTGTTGCTTCGAGCGCCAGCCAGAATAATTTTATTAGGTGCAAGAGACATGATTTCCTCCTTACAGGCTCAAAGAGTTGTAGCCCGTAATCTTCGTCATGGCTTTCGGCTTGGTGTTTACCAATTCTGCAATCATCAGAACTGCACCAACGTAGCCAATCTGGAAGTTCGGAAGTGTGGACTCGAAGCCAGTGAAGGCGAACGATGCCTGCTCATGAATGTAGAGCGAGAGATAGTTCGTGTTCAGCAGATACAGAGTACCTTCCGGGCAATACGGGTCTGGATAGATTGGCACACCAGCAACCATCAGGGCGCGGAAAGCAGCCTGTGGGCCATTGGCATCACCATCAAAGCCGGAGCCGGGAGTGATCATGTAGTTTTCTTGGCCTACATAATCCTGTGCCAGCAACGTCCAAGTACCGAAGCCGCAAACGCCAAAGGTCGGAACCTCTGCGCCATTCTTCACGGTGCCGGAAATGTATTGCAGTACGTTTTGACGGGTCGGGTTGACCGAGCCAGCAGCGTATTGCTTCGACTTCCACCATGTGTCCGTAGTACGGTTGATGTTACCGTAGGTTGCGGTGCCAGTACCATCATCCACTGCCGCAGGCAGACCGATGAATTGCTGGTTGTTTGTGGTGTTGTTGTACAGCGCGGTTGCCATCGAATCCATCATCACGTTGGTCGCGTCGTTCATACGCGCTTCGATCAGAGGAATAATTGCGTAGTCTTGCTGTACGGCACCTTCCATACCGAGGAACGGTACAGGAGAAACCAGTAGTTTCAGGTTAAATTCAGCTTGGTAAGCACCTTGCTGAACGGAAGGCTGCGCGAACGAACCTGAATAGTCCGACCACTGAGCATTCACGAATTGGGAACCCTGAACTGGAACCGATACAGACGACACACCGCCGGAGGCAGTCTGCGAGTTTGCAATCAGTGCCGCCATCAGGGGCGTTGAGTTGTAGATTTGCACGACCAACTTCGGGATAAATGCCCGACGAGTGACGTAGGTCAACTCGTTGTACTGATTAGTACCCGAAGCCGGAAGAATGCCGCCACCAATAGGCATAATTTACCTCCGAAGTTTAAAAAATAGCCCCTTACAAACCGATTGGCTTTGGATTCTTGCGTAATTCTGCCAAAGCCGCCGCTGCATTTTCACGCGCAGCAGCTACCGGATTCTTCATATAGCCCTTCACATCCAAACGAGACATGACTGGCGCTGGATAACCGGGTGTCGGCACTGCCGATTGCTTCATGTGACGCCAGTAATCAGCGGCGGTTTCATGATTGGCAATGCCTTTGTCGGTCATCAATTTCTCAATTTCAAGAATGTCATCATCAGACTGAGCGTAACCACTCTCTTTTAGCTTGTTACGGCGGCGAGTCAATTCATCACGCACCTCACGCGCACGCAACTGCTTCTCAAGGTCTGCCACACGCTGTTCGGACGCCGAAACACGCTGGTTTACCACCTCTTCCATCTCCAATTCAGGCACAGGTAGGTCAGGATTGACCTCTTTTGCCAGTCTTAGAAAGGATTTGCGTGTTTTTGGGTCTTCCGACAAGCGTTTTGAAAGCGCAGCAAGCTCTTCAATTGCTTCTGGAGAGTAATTTTCTAGACTCATGATTAGCCCCTTGAGTTAATTAGTAAACTTTCTTGGTGTCGCCCGGCTTGCTCATAGTCATGGCGTTGCGCTTGCCGGTTTTCGAGGCATTTGACAGGCCACCCATTTCTGCAAAACGAGGCGTGTTATAAATTTGACCATTCATCTGCGAGTTGTCAGTCGGGCGGCGAACGGTCATTGCACCCTTTGGCTTAAAAAGTTCCATGATTGCTCCTTAAATTGGAAGTGGTGGTGCGGTAGTTCCCGCGATAGGCGCTGACATTGCTTCTCTCTGCCCCGGCGTAGCGCCACCCGCTTGTGGTAGAGACTGAATCATCTGGATGATTTCAGAAGGCATCAAGCGACGCGAATCAGACTCGCGCTCACCAAAGCGGCGAGTAATCTCAGCAATCACTTTCTCAATGGTTTTAGATTCTTCCGAACCCATGTCGAAGGCGGCTAGTGCTTGTTGCATCATGTCTAGCGCCATCATAATGTTGAGTCGCGCAGCTTCTTCTTCACCGCGCTTTGGCTCTGGCGTACTCATGGGGCTTGCCATCGGCGCAGTCGTTTCTTCCTGCTCAAAGGCAGGCGGGGTAGCTGGTTCGCCCCCCATTCCTTGATCAGCCTTCATCAAGTCCATCATGTCCTGTGTTTTCACAGCCATTTGGCACTCCTATGTTGCGCGAACGATAGATATAAATTAACTATCGCGTCAACTAAAAAAAGGGGCAAAATGTTGCCCGTTGCTATTTTACTATCGTCCGGTACTTCTAGTGCCAATATTTCTCGTGGCAGTTTTGAAGGCGTTACGATTAAAGCTCATCGACGGTGGTTGTCTTGTCGATTGAATATCACGTTGGGTCATGCGGGGTTGATCCCCGTTTTTGACCATAGACTGTGAGTTCATTGCGCCTGATCTTTGATCCATTACACGGCCCTCAGTTGCGGTTGTTCGGGTTGCTCTGGTGCGCCACCTTGCGGTGTAGCAGGAGGAGGCTGCATCATTTGCTGCATTGCTGCGGCAGCTTCCATTGCTTTGACTTCTTCCACCAGTCGATCCTTCATTGGCGGCTCGACCATCTCCAGCAAGCTGGCCTTACCGATAGCGCCGGCATTAAACAGGCTGAACGCCAAGTCTCTGGCGTCTTCCATGAAGATTGGGCTATTGGAATGCGCATCTACTTTGACAACAAAGTCTTCCGTAAACTGGGCAGCAATAAACTCATTGCCATCCTCATCACGGTAGCGCGTATCGTCATAGACCATCATCATCTTCAGATACAGCGTTGCAATTTTCTCAAGACTGTCTTCAATGGTCAATGCACGCTTCTTGGCGCGGGAAGAACCGAGTCGCGCCAGTTGGCTGGCATGGCCTTGGCTACGAACGCCCGTTTCGCCACGACCTGACAACACGCTGGTAATACCAGAGGCTTCGGCAAACATAGCGTCAATCTCGCTAAGTTCGCGGAACAAGTCGTTCGGGATGTTTGGCGTGAACTCTTCTACTTTGGCGTTAGGCATATCAGACGCCACCATGCCGTTGGCACGATTAAGCGCAAACATCTTTTCATCCAAGATTCCTTGGAAACCGATAAACGCTTTGGGTGGGTTGACTTGCTTGTCCAGCAATTCAAGTATCTGTCCGGTTCGTTTATTACGCATCTCTTGCAAGAACACAAGACGCTGCGTTTCAGACTGCCCATAGTAGTAATCGTATTGAGGCGATGGGCAGATTTGAATAAACGGCTGCTCACCTTGTAAGAAAAGACTCTTGGATGCACGGTCGTAAATTACGATGTCTGGATCAGCGATAGTCACGCAGACGTAATCATCTACCTTATCGTCGTATATCCAAAGCTCCCGCATCTTGACGGTAGGTTCAGCAATCTGTGGCGTGTACGTCATGTTGCCAGCCAGATTCATTTGCACGTTACCGTAGATCGTTGGATCAACCGCAGAAGTCACTAGGCGCTCAACGCCTTCAGGGTACTTCTTGGTTTGTTGTTCAGCCAGCGCAATACGACTTAGGATTTCGTCGCGCTTTTCATGCGAGTACAGGCGCGAGTAGAGTTCCGATTTGGTCATGTAAAACTCTTGCACCATTGCCTCTTGGCGGTCTGTGTACGGTGTGTCTTCGCGCAGCACGCCAAACACGCCGGGTTCCACCATGTACGGGTGGATACCATTGCGCCAGATTAGTTTGACAAAGGTGGAGTTGTAGCAAAACGCCCAGTTCAATGCCTGACCAAACACTTGGTCTGCATTGCTTGCCATCCAGTAGTCATGCAATGCTTTGGTCAGTGCGGGAATTTTCTTTTTAAACACTTCAGGCACAGACGCGCCGATCTTGATAGAGAAGCGCGTCGTGTCTGCCGAGTACATAAAGGCAGACAGTTGATCAATGTGCGGATAGATTTTATTGAAGTGCGCAGGCGGTGAGTTTTGATCAGCGCCAAATAGGTAGTAGGAGCGTAGGGTGGAATATTGTGCTTGGCGCTCACCTTGAGACACCAGACACTTGTTCATGATGTCAATGTAGAACGCTTGGCGATCAACTGGGCTTTCAGGAATTCTCATTTGATCTGTAAGTTCTCATGGTCGGCAATGTAAGACCCCACTTTCGGGCCACTCAAATTCGTACCCGCTTGCTTGACCGCCTGCATTCCTGACACTGACTCACCCGCAATCGAGTTAAGGTTATAGCCACCCACTTCCGCAGGCGATCCCCAACGGGGTGCGAACGGATTATTAGGCGTGGCATGGCGCGGCGGCTGCGCCTCACCTTCTCTGGTCGATTTAATATCGCTCATCTTGAAGTCTAGCGCAAGTTGTTTTAGCGTTTTGTCATTATGTTTCGTTGAATCACTGGAAAGACCGACGGCTTGCAAGAACACTAACTGCACGTCCGTGCAGCCAGAAGGACACACCGCCTGCCAATTTTCAAAGTAGCCATGCACCGGACACTTGTAATCATGTAATACACTCATGTTAGCCCCTCACTTCTTTAGCAAATGTGGTTTTGTATAATCGTACTTGTTAATAGGTTTAACGGACAAGCCAATTTTGCCGTTATTCATCTCTAGCGTGTAGCCACGCTTCAAGGTTTTGCCAAAATCCTTTGGCGGGTGGTAGTCCAGCTTCATCCGGCCTGCAATATCCATCCTCATACCGGCCTCGCCGTTCTCCAAAGCCGTTAAAGCCTTGGAAATACGGCGCTGTGTAGTCTCAGAAACAGGCATTTTTAGCTCAAAAAAGGCCTTTTTCATGTTCCGATAGTCCACTCCTGCCATCTTCGCAAACTCAGCCATTGAGTAGCCTCTTTTGCGATTTAGACGCATATTGTGCAGTCTTAGCTTGATTTCAGTGATGGAAAGTACCGTAATCATCAAAAACCCAGTGCTTTTAAGTAGTTTGACACCTGTTTTTGTACCTGAACCTGCCCACCTTGCTCATTTTCGTCGGTTTTTGACTCTTTTTTGTCCTTGGTTACCCGGTTTGCGATCAATCTAGGCTGTAATTGCTCTGCAAAAGCGGCTGTAGCCAGTGCTGACGCGATCACACGGTCATCTTTTGACCTACCAGTGGCGGCAATCGTGCCTCCATCGCGCACAATCCCCTTCATTTCGTCAATGCACTCTTCCGAATACACCTTTAGCATCCCGCGCTCGAAGTAATCCTTCAGGTAATTCAGCATTCGCTCTTTAGAAGAATGCGTTGTCACCCAACCAATACTGTTGCTAATACCAAAACTGTCGTTTCTCCGCCACAGGTAGTGCTGCATATTGCCTAAAACGTCGTTCAGGTGTCGGGCTTCCGACGGTGGCAACGACATGGCCTGCCTTCTCAGGTTCCTCATCTCGTTAATCACGGCCTGTCCGGGGCCGTTGACTTCCAAGTTCAGCAAGGAATTGCCGTAAGCGCCAGCCAGATAGCAGATCACCCAAGCGAATTGGAAGGTATTTAACTCCGAGGTGGCAAACTCTGCAACCTGTTCCATGCCATCGGCATAGCAGCGATACACCTGAATGCAGAATCTATCTGCCCAGTCCGACGATCCATAGGCCGGATCAGCGCCCACGACGTAGTAGGCGTTGGGTACGGGTTCCTCCCAAATCTTTAGCGTTGCCAGTCGCTCACTACTTTGGATCAAAGTCGTATCTTGGAAGTTGGCACCCATGCTAAAGCGGTAGGAGATGAAGGGTGAGCGTTTGGCTTCCTTCATGGCGTCGGTACAACGGGCGGTAGAGAAGAAAGAGGTTCCCGTCATCACAAAGGCATAGTCCTCTGTGGGTGGGAATTCCTGATACATCAGGCCATCGTCCTTCAAACCTTCGTGCAGCTTCCAGCGCCACCAAGCAATCTGCCGAGAGTTGATCTCGTAGTTGTACATCTTCTTGATGTCTTTCGTCCATTCCTTCTCTTCGGGCGAAAGTTTGCCATCCCAGTACACCTTGTAGATGTCTGACTTGGGATCAGCCATGTACAACTGGTTACGCCACCAGCCGCAGAAAATCGCTTTCTGTGTTCGCGCACGTTTGGCAGTTGTCCACATATCGTGAAACATATTGAAGCCTCGCGCCGTACTCTCGAACATATAGTAGCGAAGCGGGTTGGTTTCAGCCAAAGACGCAAGCAGAGAAGCCAAGCCTTCCTCGTCGCCCCATGAAGACGTTTCCGTGCCATGCAAGAAGGTAATGCCCTTGCCTCGACCCAATCCACCTTTGGCTCTTGTGCCTGCCACCTGATAGAACATCCGACTTCTGTTTTGCAGTACCAACTGATTGCGGTTGTGGCTCATCAGCGGAATCTTGTACTGCTTTGGCAGGCCATCCATGTACATGGACAGCGTACTTCTAAACTGCTCTCGGTTCTCTTCGGTATCCGTCGTTAGCGTTCCCTGCATACCGGGATGTATGAAGTGCCAGTAAAGGTCAAGCGCCAAGGAGATCGTGGTAATACCAAGCTGACGCCCTTTCAGTACCACAAAGAAATGGATGTCATCTTGCAGACCACGCGCTACCTCATCCATGACATAAGTTTGGGTGCCAAGCAGTCGCTCACCCAAGGTGATCATGCCTTGTTCTTTGGACTCAATCCTTAACTGGCGGCAGAAGCGGTAGAAGGCCTTGCGATCAAACTGCATGGATGGTGTATCCGTAGTGATTCTCAAACATGGCAAAGGCTTGTTCCTCGCCCATGATTTGCTTACGCTGCTCTTCAGTCAACTTGTAGAGCATCTCACCGTTGGATAACAACTGTCTAAAGCGGCTGTGATGACCAAATATCTTGGTCGAGTTCATGCCATTGTGAATGGGGCCAAAGTGTTCGAACGAAAAATACTTAGCCACTTCCAGCGGCGCATACTTCATCCCCGCCTTCTCCAAGGCAGGACGCAAGAAGCAGGATATCTGCACATCCTCGTTGTTTAGAACATCCTCTTTGAAGTAGCGGCGCATGATGCCGTGCTTGGTTGGCGCTTCCAAAAACTTCTTACTACGCAATGAGAAGCCACCGTTCTGCACAATCAAGGCACCTTTGTAGTCCTTACCATCCGTACACCATTGGTAAAGCGTTGAGAACTCGCCACTGGGCATTAGGGCTGCGTGACTTGGGCCGCCCACATAGTCATAGTCAAACCACTCATCATTCCAATTCTTTGCATCCAACGCCCAACCATCGTGCTGCACAATCAAGGCGTACTCAGTGTCGATGTAGTTATGCAGGCTATACATCACAAACTCGGAGTAGCCCTGATAGTCCAAGGGCGCACCAATGATCTTCTGGTGCATCTTGGTAATGTCTAACTCGGTGTTGGTAATCAAAAGCGACTTGCAGCCGGGCAGAGCCTCGGCAGTCTTTCTCAATGCTGGCAGCGCAACCTTTCCCCGACCATCGCCATAAATGGCAACTACTGTAATGTCTTCAAAACTTTTTTGTTTTACGTCGCTCATTCTCAAAGCCCTCTAAGTTCCAATTAGCAATCCTGTACCGCGCCTCGTAGTCTTTAGCCACAGCCAGCAACTCTTTCACGATTTCAGGTCGAAACACCTCTTTCCAACCGGCAACCAAAGCACGCTTGGCAGCAGGCGTTGATGCGGCTATCGCCTTCCTCATCTGATCCCGCAAGACTGTCCGCGAAAGCAACAGCTCCTCCTTGTAGCGGTCAGGACTGTCCATCTGCCTTTTGCGCCAAAGCTTTGATCTCATGAATCTCCAATCCAAACGCATCGTGGATTCCCAATATCAAACTCGCACTAACCGGCAAATGCCCATGCCGCACCCGGCTGACGTAACTCGACCGCACACCCAACTCCCGCGCTAACTCCCGGTCATTTCTCAATTGGTAAGTATCCAGTAGATAGTCAAACAACCTAAACGGCTTCCGATTCCAATCTGCCTTTTCCATAGCCCCTCCCTATTCAATTCGCCATACCCGAATACCGTCACCCTCCCGACGGCACACAAACTTCCTCTCCAACCGCTTACCCCTAATCCGGTTGTAATTGCACAAGACATTCATATTCCCACCCGGCACAAAAAAACTCTCCCCCACCTGCAAAGCCTCATGCGGGTAGTTATGCCGAACCTTAACTTCAGGCATCGGTACATCGCTATCTATTTCATACATTCGCACCTCCGTTAATACAGTAAATCAACTGTATCACAAATAGTGGAGGGAGAAACCGAAATTTCCTTGGGGCGGGGGAAGAAATAGGGCGCGCAACCACGGAGGGTCAAGACCCATCGCATTGCCACAAAGATAACTACACAATCCCTATCGCCTGCCCGTTACCAATAGATCAGACCTATGCCATTGTCATAACGTCAATTGCATGAATGGCACCCTTAACCCTTTGTCAATTGACCAATAGACAATATTGCATGGAAAACAACCCCTCTACCCCTTGTTAATAAATATGCAAGGGAGCGAGGATTGACAATATATGAACATTTACCCATGTTCCCGCTATATATGGAATAACCATATATCTACAAGTAAACGATAACGTATATATCTATATATATATAGGTGAATCCCCTTGAGTTAATTTGTGAACTCATCCTATAATTAATCCGTACACATAAGTGTATTTCCTAATTAACAATACAGGGGTGAATGATGAAAACCGCATACGTTCAATTTGTAAAGCTGGCACTACGCAAGGGCTATACCGTCTCAGTATTTGATGGCGAGGAATGGCAAGTAAAGCGCTCACCATCATTCAATGCCATTTGCGAAGCAATTAAGTCAGTAGAGGAAGCGCAACTAAGAGTTCGTGACGCTGAAGGTAAGGTAGTGGCATGGGCGCTTGTTTCCGCTTTTGGCTTGGAACCTGATGAAACCGTGGTTGACTACTCAGTGAATGAATTCACTAAGGAATTCGAAGATACCTGCTACTGATCAAAACCGCTTGCCGGAGCGTTTCCGGCTTTCCTAACCTAACAGGGGCTAACAATGCAAACATTTCCAGATAACGCACCAGCGGGTTTCGCTTCAAATTACCTGTATCAAGACAGCGAATTACTTGCGACAGCGATTAAAAACCTGCGCACAGGCCGCTACGGTAGCTTTGCGGCAAGCATAGGTGATGCTGCTAATGTCGCAGATAACGCAAACATTCAGCGCATCATTAAGGCATTTCCAGAACTATTCTGGATTGCTTCTGAACTGTAATTTTTCCTAATCCTAAGGGGCTAAACATGAAAATCGACATTGCGCAGCAAATTACCGACAGAATCATTTCCGAGCTAGAAAAAGGGGCTACGCCGTGGGTGAAACCTTGGCGTTACCTGAAACAACAACCAGGGCAAGGAATGCCGTTCAATCCGGCTAGTGGCACTGTTTACAGGGGCATCAATCACTTTTGGCTGTCAATGCAACCCTTTGCAGTTCCTTACTACGTTACTTTCAAGCAAGCGCAAATGCTCGGCGGCAGTGTCTTAGCCGATCAAAAAGGAACGCCGGTTGTCTATTGGAATGTTCACCGGCGGGAAACAATTGGCGACAAGGGCGAATCAGTCACTTCCGCCTATGCCTTTATCAAACACTACTATGTTTTCAATATTGAACAATGTTCCG
>Ga0207939_1000106_pt1 | contig 31022 bp, 27 predicted proteins | sample LakMenEpi02Jun12_FD_150663 | JGI IMG/M metagenome (GOLD analysis project Ga0207939, IMG submission 150663) | Freshwater microbial communities from Lake Mendota, WI - 02JUN2012 deep hole epilimnion (SPAdes) | ecosystem: Environmental > Aquatic > Freshwater > Lentic | place: Lake Mendota, Madison... | reverse complement strand
CCAATAGAGGTCGTAGCCCGAGGCAAGTGCAGCAGCAGCGATGGGGCTCCAGGTGCCACCTGGGTTGGAGGGGGAGGCGAATTGGCCAGAGAAGGTGATCGGAATCGGAGCGGATGACCCGAACTGCAGGGCGTAACCCAGCTCCGTGAGGCTCAGGCTCAGGCCATTGATGGTGGCGCTTCCTGGGACGAAAACCATGGAGAGGTCTGAAGAGGCAGAGAACCGATAGAGGAATGATCCAGATCTCGACTGAAAGGCATTCGATCTCTATTCATCCTAGTGTTCACATCTATCTTCTATTTCCCCGGTTGGATCCCTCCTCCTGGTTGGATGCTGCCCTGCCCCTGCTGCGCAGTCCCTTGGGGGTTCTGCTCTTCATCCCCCTCTATGCCCTCTGGGTCACCTTGTTGCTGCCGGGGGTGTGGGCGTCGATGCTGGCGGGGGCCCTGTACGGCACCTGGCTGGGCAGCCTGGTGGTGTTTGTGGGGGCGTCTCTGGGGGCCCTGGTGGTATTTCTGCTCGGGCGCACCTGGCTGCGGGGCTGGGCCTTGCGCCGCCTGGAGGCCGCCCCGAAGCTCCGCGCCGTGGAGCAGGCCGTGAGTCGGGAGGGCCTGCGGCTGGTGCTGCTCACCCGCCTATCGCCCGCCTTCCCCTTCAGCCTGCTCAACCTCGCCTATGGCCTCAGCGAGGTGAGCCTGCGGGATTACACCATCGGGTTGGCCGGCATCGTGCCGGGCACCATCCTGTTCTGCGGCCTCGGCGCTCTGGCGGGCGATGTGGCCCGTTTTCAGGAGGTGCTCAGCGGCCAGGCCGATCCCCTCACCTGGGCCGTGCGCCTGCTCGGGCTGGGGGCCACCCTGGCGGTGGTGTGGCTGGTGAACCGGGTGGCCCGCTCTGCTCTGCAGGGGGAAGGGGACCGCTGATCTGCCCTCTCAGCCCCCGCTGTCGCGAGGCGGTAGGGATAGGTCCCGCAACGCCGCTATCCCCACAAACCACCAGAGCCGCAGCTGGGCCCAGGGGCCTGGCCGGCTGGCGAGCTCCAGATATTTGGCACGCCCGCACTCTGTCTTCACCCAGCGGGCGACAGCCGGCGGCACGGAGGGGAGAGAGCGGGGCTCAGATCCGTCGGAGGGCATCGGCTTTGTTCTTGAAATCACTCAGCAGAAGTTGCAGGTAGGTCACCTTCCGCAACTTCACGTTAGCCGTGATCGACATGCCCACCTGCAACGGCAAGGTGGTGCCGTCTTTGAGCTTCAGGGTTTGGGAGTCGAGGGCGATGTCCACGGGCACCCGGTAGAAGTTCTTCATCTGGTCGGGGGGCAGGGAGTCGGAGGCGATCTTGCGCACCCGGCCCTTGATCACACCGAAGTCGGTGGAGGGGAAGGAATCAATGCTGACATCCGCCGGGCGGTTCACACTCACAAAACCGATGTCTGTGCTGGGCACCTCCACCCGGGCTTCCAGCTTGTCGTTCGGCACCACCTTCAGCACCGGTTCGCTGGATTGGGCCACAAAGCCCTTGGCCTTCGGCTTGAGTTCAAACACCACCCCATCCACTGGTGAAGTGAGGGCCTGGTAGCGGATGTTCACGTTGAGCTCGATCAGCTTGCTGCGCAGATCCGCCATCTCCGTTTGCAGCTGGCGGATGCCCTGCCCCAGGATCGCCACCTGGCGCAGCCGTTCCACCCGGGTGCTCTCCAGCTTGCTGGCCACCTCCTGCACCTTGTTGCGCTGGGTGAGGTATTGGAGCTCGGCTGTAGCCCCCTCCTGGTTGAGCACCTCCAGCCGGTCGAGCACCTCCTGCTCCAGCGCCAGACTTTGAATCAGCATGCGCTGCTCCGTGTCGTTCACATCCAGGTAGCGGCGCAGTTCCTCCACCTTCAGGCCCAGCTGCTGGTCCTTGTAGGCAATGCTGCTGAGCAGGCTCTGCTGGCGGTCTTTGGTGGCCTCGGTGTCGAGCTTGAGCAACATCTGGCCCTTCTTCACCTGCTCCCCTTCCTTCACCAGGATGTCATCCACCACCCCACCCACGGGCACGCGGATTTCCTTCACCACGCCCAGGGGCTCCAGTTTCCCCGGCGCGGTGACGATCTCTTCCGTTTTTGCCAGCGCAAGCCAGGCCAGGGCAAAGCCTGTGACGCCCATCAGCGTCCAGGTGATGCTCCGGGCCCAGAACCGTGATTGCTGCAGCACGACCTCTTCGCTTTCGCCGATGCCAAACATCCGCTCGCGCTTCTCTTCTTCTTCCACGGTGTCCTCTGGTGGGCGCCATTCGGGTGGGGAAAGCATCAGCTGGCCTCCTGCTGGCGGTAAAGGGCGTAGTAGCGACCCCGTAGGGTCATCAACTCTTCATGGGTTCCGGATTCCACCAGAGCCCCCTGGTGCAGCATCACGATCCGATCGGCCCGGCGGATGGTGCTCAGGCGGTGGGTGATGAAAAACACCGTGCAATGCCTCATCGTTTCCCGCAGGTTGTCGCACACCTGCCGCTCGGCTTCATAGTCGAGGGCGCTGGTGGCCTCATCCATCACCATCAGCCGGGGTTTGGCCAACAGGGTTCGTGCAATGGCGATCCGTTGGCGCTGCCCTCCGGAGAGGGAGGCTCCCCGTTCGCCCACCGGCGTGCTGTAGCCCGCGGGTAGTTCCATGATGAAATCATGGGCCGCCGCCGTACGGGCCGCCGCCACAATGTCGTCGCTGCTGGCATCCGGATTGGTGAGGGCGATGTTGTCGCTGATGGTGCCGGAGAACAGCAGGGGCTCCTGGGGCACGATGCCGATCTGTCGCCGCAAGGAATACAGCTCCACCTTGGAGATGTCGAACTGGTCGACCAGGATGCGGCCCTTGCTGGGCTCGTAGAGCCGGGGCAGGAGCTTCATCAAGGTGCTTTTGCCGCTCCCGCTCTGCCCCACCACGCCCACGAAGGTGCCCGGCTCCACGGTCAGGTTGATGGCGCTGAGTGTTTCCTGCCCCCCAGGTACAAACGAGAAGCTCACATCCTCAAACACCACCTTGCCCTGGATCGCAGGGAGGGGAATGTTCGCCTTATCCGCCGCATTCGATTCCTCCGGCGTATCCACCACATCAGCGAGCCGCTCGAACGACACCCGCAACTCCTGGATGCTCTGCCAGATGGATGACAACCTCAGGAGGGGCTGGGTGACGTAGCCGCTGATGATCCGGAAGGCGATCAGCTGGCCCAGGGTGAGCTCGCTCTTGAGCACCATGGTGGCGCCCACCCAGAGCACCAGCAGCTGGGAGAGTTTCTGCAGCACCTGGCTGGTTTCGTTCAGGAAGGTGCCCGTGATGGTCTTGTCGAAGGTGCGGGAGATGTACTTGGCGTAGAAGTCCTGCCATTTCCAGCGGCTCACCATCTCCACGTTCTGCGCCTTCACGGTTTGAATGCCGCTGATCACCTCCACGAGATGGCTCTGGGTGCGGGCATTCTCCTCAGCGGCCTGACGGTACTGGCGCCGGAAGAGCGGGGCCCCCAGCAGGGTGATGGCGATCTGGATGGGCAGCACCGCCAGGGCGATCAGGGTGAGCACCCAGCTGTAGATCACCATCACAATGATGTAGATCACGGAGAAGGCCGCATCCAGAACGGTCATCAGGGCCTGGCCGGTGAGGAAGTTGCGGATCTTCTCCAGCTCGGCGATGCGGGTGCCGAGTTCCCCTACGGGCCGGCGATCGAAATAGTTGAGGGGCAGCCGCAGCAGATGGTCGATCACCTCTGCCCCGAGCCGCAGGTCGATGCGGTTGGTGGTGTCGGTGAAGAGGAAGGTGCGCAAGGAGCCGATCACCCCTTCCATCAGGGTCACCACCACCAGCGCCATCCCCAGGATCTGCAGGGTGTCGAGGCTGCGTTGGGCGATCACCTTGTCGATGATCACCTGGATCAACAGGGGATTGGCCAGGCTGAACAGCTGCACCACAAACGAGGCCAGCAGCACCTGCAGCAGCATTCCCCGGTAGCGCTTCAGGGCCGGCCAGAACCAGCCGGGCCCGAACTTTTGCTCCGGGGTGGCCGTGCTGCGCTCCAACAGCAACAGCTCCAACCCGTCCGGATAGGCGGCCTTGATCTGGGCCGGGCTCAGCCGCACCCAGCCCTCCCTGGGGGAGGCCAGGGTCCAGCCCTGGGCGCTGCTGCTCACCAGAATGGCGAAGCCATCCTTCCAGGGCACCAGGGCTGGGGTGATCAGCCGTGTGGCCGCTTCCGCCCCCACCTTGGCGCCGCTCACGATCAGGCCGAGCATGGCGGCGATTTGGCCGCAGAGTTGGAGGTTGGGCCGCTGGCCCTGCTCCACCTTCTCCCTGAGGATCTTTTCCACCGCATCGCGGCGGAAGGGCAGCTTCAACTGCTTGGCCAGCATCTGCAGGCAAGCGGTGGTTTCGCCCACCGGCCCACTGGCCCGCACCAGGTTGAAGCCTCGATGGGTGCTGGGCTGGCCCAGATCCAGGCTGGTGGGCTGCGGCATGCCGCCCGCTTCCGCCGTGGTGGCCAGGCCCGTGGCCGCCGGTGCTGGATCAGCCGACACCGCTTCGCTGGCTCTGGCTGCCGCGATCTCGGGCAGGGCGATCAGGCGCAGGGGCAGGGGGGGCAGGGGGCGGGGAAGGGACGCTCCCTGCCTGAACGGGCTGCCAATGGCCATCCCTGGGACGTTCGCACTGCCCAGGAGCAGGGCTTCACCCGCCTTGAGCCCTTGCCAGATCTGACGGTCTGGGGCAAGGAGCCTGGCCTGCTCCGCCAGCTGGAAGACACGCTGGCGCCAACGCTCGGGCTCAAATGCCTCCGCCATGGCGTTCTGGTCTTCCAGGCACACGAGGAGAGCGTGGAGCTCCGCCAGCCAGAGGTGGCTGGTGCACCAGGTGCGGAAGGTTTCCTCCTTCTCCAGCAGCTCCAACACCAGGGCATCCGGGATGGCGGCGGCCCTCACCGCCGTGGCCGCATTCACCTGTTCACAAGCCCCAGCCCGCAGCAGGGACGCCAGCCCCACAATCTCCCCCACCCCAAGTTTCTGGAGGGTGAAGGGACGCCCGCTGCGTCGGCCTAGGAGCCTGGCTTCTCCCTCCAGGAGGACAAGAATCTGGGCGCCGATGGCCCCTTCGCTGCTCATGGCTTGCCCCTCGGCAAACTCCAGCACCTGGACCGCAGACTCCAGCTTGCTTCGTCCCGCCGAAGACAAGCCGGAGAAGGGGGCCTGGTCCTGCCAGGCCTGACGCCGTTGTGTGGACGTGCTCGTCATCGGGGTCAGGTGGGAAGGGATGGGGAGGAGCCGGTGATCTGTTCCTTCACCTCGTCCTGCACCCACTCTTCGAACAGCTCATGGGTCATCCGGCTCTGCATGGCCTCATCAAAGCTGGCTGGCTGGAGGGATTCCAGCCGCACCACCAACCACCAGGGCTCGATCTGCAGGGGGGGGCGGAGCTCGCCCGGCTGGCTGGTGCGCAGCACATTGGCCAGGATCGGGTGGGCCTGCACCAGGGGTACGGGCCCCACCACCCCACGGGTGGCCTGCTCCATCCCTTCGGCGTAGGTGGCGGCCAGCTCGGCAAAGTCGGCCTCCCCTTCGGCGATGCGCAGGTAGAGCTCGTTGGCGAGGTGTTCGCTGCTGACCCGCAGCAGGCTGTAGATCACCGTGTCGAGCTGCTGCTTGCGGCTGAGAAAACGTTGCTCGGCCCGGTGGAGAAACTGTTCATGGCAATGGTGCTGGATGCGCGAGGGCAGCTCTGCCTGCCAACGGGCGTCGTCCTCCGTCATGCCATGGAGCCCCAGATGGCTCTGCAACTGGTCGTGCGACTGGATCCCTTGCTTTTGCAGCCAGACTTTCTGGGCCTGTTGCTGTTCCTCTTCGCTCAGATGCACCCCGCCCACAGCCTTCGCGATGACCCATTGGCGGAGCAGCGGCACCAGCACCTGGTGACGGGCCAGCAGCTGGCGCAGGGAATCAGGAAGCTCCAAAGAGGGATAGGGCCCAGGGATGGCCTGAGCGGGGATAGGGGCGGCCGGGGCTTGCGCCTCCGGGGGGAGGGCATTGGCAGGGCTAAACCCCGTGGAGAGGGGCAAGGCCGCACTGAGTGTGATGTCTTCGATCAATATGGACTCCAACGACAAGGGCCTCTGGCTGGGAAGCGCAAAAAACTGATCCCACCTTCTGAGAAGTTAACCCACATTCCCTGCGTGGGAAGAAAATGGGGGCAGGAAATCGGGAAGACCCTTCTTCAGTGGCCCTCGAACAGCTCCCGAAACCCCTGTTCATCCAGCACTGCCACCCCCAGGCTCTCCGCCTTGCTGAGCTTGCTGCCGGCCTCGTCCCCCGCCACCAGGTAAGTGGTTTTGCGGCTTACCGCGCTACTCACCTTGCCGCCGGCCGCTTCGATCAAGTCCTGGGCCTGGCGACGGCTGAGGGTGGGCAAGGTGCCTGTGAGCACAAAGGTTTGCCCGGCCAGGGGGGCGCCGCTGCCCTGCTCCGGCTGAGGGGGCTCGCTGCCTTGGGAGGCCAGGGAGAAGCCCATGGCCTCCAGCTCCTGCAGCAGCGCCCTGTTGGCCGGGGTGGCAAACCACTGTTGCAACGACTCGGTGATCTCTGGCCCCACCCCGTACACCGCCGAGATCCGTTCCGGCTCCTCCTCCACGGCCCGGCGCAGGGACGCCCCATCGACGAAGGCCCGCGCCAGGGCCTTCGCGTTCACCTCGCCCACATGGTGGATGCCCAGGCCGTAGAGCTGCCTTGGCCAGGGCTGGGCCTTGGAGCTGGCCAGGGCCTCCACCAGGTTGGTTGCCGACTTCTCCCCCATCCGCTCCAGGCTGGCCAGCAGGGCCCCATCGAGGCGATAGAGGTCGGCGATGGAGCGCACCAGGCCCCGATCCACCAGCTGGGCGATCAGCTTGCTGCCCAGTCCCTCCACATCCATGGCTCCCTTGCTCACCCAGTGGCGCAGGGAGGCGCGCAGGATCGCCGGGCAACTGCTGTTGACGCAGCGGGTGTCGGCCTCCCCCTCCTCCCGCACCAGCTCTGAGCCGCATTCCGGGCAAAGGCTCGGCAGGGAGAGCAGACGGGCTCCCCTGGGGCGTAGTTCGGCCAGCACCCGCACCACCTCGGGAATGATCTCCCCGGCCTTGCGCACCACGATCGTGTCGCCGCTGTGGAGCTCCAGCTCCCTCAGCCGGTCGGCGTTGTGCAGGGTGGCGCGGCTCACGCTGGTGCCGGCCAGGCCCACGGGTTCGAATTCCGCCACGGGGGTCACCTTGCCGGTGCGCCCCACCTGGGCCACCAGCCTCAGCAACCTGCTGGGGGCTTCCTCGGCCGCATATTTGAGGGCGATGGCCCAGCGGGGTGCCTTCTGGGTGAAGCCCGCATCGGCCTGAAGCCGCAGGTCGTCCAGCTTCACCACCACCCCGTCGGTGGCGTAGTCGAGGGATCGACGGGCCATGTCCCATCTCAGGAAGAAGGCTTCCACGGCGCCCAGGTCGGGGCAGCGTTCACAGTGGGGATTCACCCGGAAGCCCGCCTGCTTGAGCCATTGCAAGGCGTCCCACTGGCTCCTCGGGGCACCGGGCTGGCCCTCCGGCAGATGGAGGGTGTAGGCGAAGAAATCGAGCCGGCGGGCCGCCACCACCTTTGGATCCAACTGCCGCAGGGTGCCGGCACAGGCGTTGCGGGGGTTGGCGAACAGCGCGTCTCCGCGGGCCTGGCGCTCCGCGTTGATGGCCGAGAAGATGGTGTTGCTGATCAGGGCTTCCCCGCGCACCTCCAGCCAGGCTGGTGGCGCCTCCAGATCCAGCCGCAGGGGCACGCTCTGGATGGTGCGCACATTGGCGGTGATCTCCTCCCCCCGGTCCCCGTCGCCCCGGGTGGCGGCGCGCACCAGCAGCCCGTGCTCGTAGCTCAGGGCCAGGGCATTGCCATCGATCTTCAGTTCCCCCACCATCGCCAGGGCGGGCAGGGGCGAGCCGGGCGGTGGCAGCCGATCCAGTTCCCGCAGGAGCCGCGCGTACCACTTCTCCAGGTCCACGATGGAAAAGGCGTTGTCGAGGCTTTGCAGGGGGATGCGGTGCTCCACGCTCGGGAAGCTCTCCGCCGGGGCCCCACCCACCCGGCGGCTGGGGCTGTCCACGGTTTGCAGTTCCGGGTGGGCCTGCTCCAGCCCCACCAGCTCCCGGTAGAGCTGGTCGTAGACCGGATCCTCCATGAAGGGCGCATCCAGCACGTAGTAGGCATGGGCCGCCCGGTTCAGCAGGTGCCGGAGTTCCTCGGCACGCTGCAGCTGGGCAGAGGTGGGAGGCACGGGGACGTCAGCTGGCGGTGGCTTTCTGGATGCGGTCCACCCGCCAGGCCTCATCCACCTTCACGAAGGTGAAATCCAGGGGCAACTCCTCCTTGTCGTCGGATTTGAGCTTCACCGTCAGGATCACCTGGTCGTCCTGCAACCGGGGGCGGCCGGAGCGGAGGTTGCGGTATTTGTTCAGCTGCAGGCCCGCCAGGAAGCGGATGAATTGCTGGCGGTTCACATGGGAGCGGTAGTTCTTGGTGGTGAGAAGGTAGGCCCCATCCACCTGGCCGGAGGCCACCTGGGTGAAGAACTGCTTGATCAACGGATTGATGCCCCGGGCGCTGAGCACCAGCTTCACCGCGGAGATCGTCCAGAAGAGCAGCAGGGCGCCGGCGCCGGCGAGCAGAGCCTTGCTGCCGATGCCGCGGGCCAGTTCCCAGTCCATGGATGCGCGCAGGTTAAACAGCGCCTGAGTCTGCCCGAAGACGTCGCGCCGCGGGGAAATCCCGGCAAACTGGTCTCGCCATCCTGCCGGGGTCGTGCCCTGTTGCTGGCCGTTGCCCCTCGAACCGCTTCTCCCCCTGTTTCACCAGCTCAACCGTCAGTACTTTGAGGGAACCCTGGCCCGGGATGGCCGGCCCCTGGTGACCCTTCGCTGGAGCGATGGCCGCCTCACCCGCACCGCCGGCCTCTATCGGCGCTGGTATGGCCCGGAGGTCCAGCCCCGCTGCGAGATCCTCCTGTCCCGTCCCCTGCTGGAGCCCCTTCCCCGAACGGCCACCCTCAGCACCCTCTGCCACGAGATGATTCACGCCTGGGTCGACCGGGTGCTGGAGGTGCGGGAGGCCCACGGACCCCATTTCCGGACGCGGATGGCCCTGATCAATGCCTGCCAGCCCGGCTTTGAGGTGAGTGTGCGCCACCGCTATCCCGTGCCGGTGCAGCCGGCCCGTTGGCTCGCCAGGTGTCCCCGCTGCGGCCTGAGCTTCCCCTATCGCCGTCGCCGTCAGGGGCTGGCCTGCCGCCATTGCTGTGAACGGTTCCATGGGGGGCGTTGGGATGCCTCCTGCCTGCTGATGTTCGAACCGGCCGGATCAGCGGAAGGGAGGGCGACCCCCTAGGGTCCGTCTGTCGCGAGGGCGGGTTGGCCACCTTTCTCTGGGCCCTGGAGTGGGGCGGTTGTTCCATCGCCCTGCTGGGCCTGGCTCGGGAGCGTTGGTTGCGCCAACGTCCTCGCTAAAGTGCCTGCATGGATTGGGTGGATGACGACGGGCGCCTGCCTCCAGAGCGCCCCGCTGGCCGGGAGTCCTGGCGCGAGCCCCGGGGAGAGAGTCGTGGAGACACGCGGGGAGACACACGCCCCAGCCGGAAAGGTCTGGAAGATCGGTTGGAAACCTGGGTGAGCCGGGGGCGAGAGCTGGTGGATGGGGTCTCGGGCACCCGTCCGGGGACACGGCCTCCTGTCCGTGGGGGAGAGCGTTCGGGTCCCGGAGCTCGTCCCGGTCTGGATGGTGTGGGCCGGTGGGTGGAAGGACGCCTGGACTGGCTCCTCGATGATCGGGAGGACTGGCGGGAACCCTGGCAGGAGGCAGAGCGCCCCAATCTCGATCGCTGGGACGGGAGCCCCGCTCCGCAACGCCTCACCCGGCCGCCCCTGGACGCCATTTCCCGTCGGGGCCGGCCCTCGACCCGTCCCGTGGGTCCCGCTGTCGACGCCACCAGGGCTCAGCCTGCCGAAGCCCCCTCCCCGAGCCAGGATTGGCCGGAGGAAGAGAGCTTCAATGTGCCCCGCTGGCGGAGGGAAGACCCTTCCCCCTCCAGGCCTGCCAATCCCCTGGCCGACCCCGCACCCTTCGTCCCTCCGGGGCGACCGCTCCCCCGTTCCACCCGCCGCCGTTAGGGCGGACGCAAGGCCTTTGCGGGCCTAAATTTCAGTGGGGCAGGATTTTTTTCCGACCTTGCACTTGCACCCCCTCTACCCATGAGCAGCCTTGTCGTGGTTGGGTTCCCAACCGTCAACGAAGCCGAAGAGGTCCGCCGCACCCTGGTAGACATGCAGAAGGAGCAACTGCTTTCCCTTGAGGACGCGGTGGTGGTGGAGCGCGATCCCCAGGGCCATGTCCACCTGCATCAGGCCATCAACCTCCCCGTCGCCGGTGCGGCTAGCGGGGGGTTCTGGGGGGTGCTGGTGGGGCTGCTCTTCATGAATCCGCTGCTGGGAGCTGCGGTGGGAGCTGGGGTGGGGGCCGCTTCCGGAGCCCTGGCCGATCTGGGCATCAACGACGGCTTTTTGCGGGAGGTGGGGGAGAGCCTGGCTTCCGGAGATGCGGCCCTCTGTGTGCTGTTGCGGGAGTCAGCCCCCGATCGGGTGATCGAGCGGCTCGAGGCCCATGCCCCCCACGCCCGCCTCCTGCGCACCAACCTCAGCCACGCCGATGAGAACCGGCTGCGTCAGATGCTGGAGAAGGCAGGCCAGAAGGCCCATGGGGCTTCCGCTTGAGGACCTTGCGCACCTGAAAGGCGCACCCCTGCTCCCGCAGCTTGAGGTTCACGGGGGCCACCAGATCCGCGGGCATCTCCTCGGCCATGTCGTCCGGTGAGATCGCCACGGCGCCCGATCCCTGCTGCAGAGCACTGAGCAGCTCGGCCCAGAGATCCACGAGCTGGCGCTGCCCCCGGGGCTGCAGGCCTTGTTGTTCGAGATGGGGAGCACACCCTTCCCGGTTCCAGAGGGTTGGTCCGGAGGGGCTGTTGTGGCGGCGGTGGGCCAGGCCGGAACGGAGGGCCTCCGGGCTGGGGCGTCCATCGAGCTGGCGCAGGCCGGCGGATTGCAGGAGCTTGCCGGTGTGCACGGCGGAGATGCCGTAGACGCGGCCGATCTCCGTAAGGGTCAGCCATTCGGGAGCTGAGCGTGGAGGGGACATGACGGGAGGTCGCAGGGGACCGTGGAGTCTTCCCATGTTTGCCACAGCACGGAAAACGTCAATTCGTCAAGCAGTCATTGTCAGGAGATGGGGCTGATTTTCGAAAATCTTCAGATTTGCTCCAGGGTGGCCGGGCCCAGCCAGTGCTCCAGGGCGGGGGAAAACACTTCCCGGATCACGGTCAGCTCCCTTCCCTGGCGGAAAAATCGATAGTGTCGGCTCCAGTAGGGCCCTGGGCGGCCAAAACGTTCCTCAAGCCAGTCCGCCTCCACCAGGGCCAGCCCATCCACCTCCCGGAAGAGTTCCGTCCGACCCTCCGTCAGGCTGCTCCAGATCGGTTGGCGGCGGTTTTGCAGGCAGGCCTCCGCCTCCTCCTGGTTCCACCAGCTCTCGGCCCAGCCGAGGCTCTCGCTGCCGCAGTTCAGCCACACCTGGCGCCGCAGCAGGGGGGGATCCAGCTCGGCCACTTCCGGAGGCACTCCCGGGCCAGGGGGGCCATGCCCCTCGGGCTCCATCGCGATCAGGGCAATGGTGAGAGGACGTCCCGTGAGCAGTTGCAGATGGCGGGTGGGGCTGCCATCCCCGAGGAGCATCAGTTTCCAGGCCCCGCTCAGATTGGCCCCCGCCCGGCCATCCACCACCTCCGCCAGGGGGGCTTGCCAGAGGGGATGGGGGGAGGGGAGAAGGCTTTGCAGACCTGTCGTTGCGGCGGTGGCGCGGGCGATGGGGACAGGCATGGGCTCAACCTCCCGCCACGATGGCGATCCGGCGCACATCCGTGCCCCGCTCGATCAGGGCGCTGTCCCCATCCGCCGCCTTAAGCCTCCAGCCGCTGCTGCCAATGGGCTCGCCCACATTGACGTTGGTGGAGGTGTCTCCCATCTGAAAAATGGCTGAGCCAGCCTGGCCCGGTGCCCCCACCAGACCCACCAGCTGGGGAAGGAGACCGCTGAACCGTTCCACCGATTTGGGGGCCTTCTCGGGGCTGCCGGGGGAGGTGGCGGCTGGCCCGCTGGTGGCCGGGGGTGCGGGCATCGTCAGCCCTCTGGACACGGGGAGTTGGGGGAGCTGTTCCATCCAGGCCTCTTCCGGTGGCGGCGGTGGCAGATCAGTGCCCACGGCCAAGGGGGGGGCCAGCACAGGGGCTGGCGGTGTGGCGGGTCCCACCGGCATGGGGTTGGCGATGGTGGCTGGGCCAAGGGCCCGCAGGCGCTCCACCAGCAGCAGGCTTCGCTCCTGGCTGAGAGACCGCTGGAGGCCGGCCCACTGCTGCACCAGCAGCACCGTGCTCAGGGCGCCCACAAGACCCACGCCACCGAGGGCGGCGAGCAGGAGCACGGTGAGCGCTGAAGGGTCATTCGTCGTGCGATCTTGCGGGGCGGGTGCCCGGTTCCCGCTTGGCTGAACCCTGGGGCCATGGGATGCCACAGGGGGCAGGGGCCGGTGGGGCGCAAGGGGATCCAGATCGATGGGGGCCTCCGGGGCGAAGACCCGATTCATCATTTGGTCGGCTTTCAGCTCCCAGAAGGCGCGGGAGGTGGGCAGACCTCTCGTCGGGCGCGATGGGCTCAAGGAAAACTCAGCCTTGATGAACCGACACTTTACCCGGGTTTTCAGTCTCCCGGGGGGAGGGCTTGTCGGCGCGTCGCCGCTGCAGTTCCAGCCACAGCAGCAGGGCCGTGATATCGGCCGGGCTCACCCCGGGCACCCGGCTGGCCTGGCCCAGGGTGGGGGGCCGGATCAGGGCCAGCTTCTCCCGAGCTTCCGCCGAAAGGGTGGTAATGGCGCCGTAGTCGATGTCCAGCGGCAGGGCGCGGTTGGCCTGGCGTTGCACCTGGGCGATCTGCTGCTGCTGGCGGGCCAGATAGCCGCTGTATTTCAGGTCGATCTCCGCCCCCTCATGCACCTCCCGGGGCAGGGCGGGATCGGCCAGGCCATGGCGCAGGAGATCTAGGCTGTGGAACCCTGGGCGCCGCAGCAACTCCGCCAGGGTGATCGAGCCTTTGATGGCCGCTCCTGTCTCCTCCGCCACCAGGTCCGCCAGCGGATTGCTGGCTTTGAGGCGCACCATGTCCAACCGTCGCTTCTCCGCCGCGATCGCCTCCTGCTTGGCGCTGTAGATCTGCCAGCGCCGGTCATCAATCAGGCCCAGGTCCCGTCCGAGGGGCGTGAGGCGGCGGTCCGCGTTGTCGCCCCGGAGCACCAGCCGGTATTCGCTGCGACTGGTGAGCACCCGGTAGGGCTCCTTCAGATCCTTGCTCACCAGGTCGTCGATCAGGGTGCCGATGTAGCTCCCCTCTCGGGGAAACATCACCGGCTCCTGCCCCCGCAGGCGCCGGGCCGCGTTGACCCCCGCCACAAGTCCCTGGGCCGCGGCCTCCTCGTAGCCCGTGGTGCCGTTGAGCTGACCGGCGCTGAACAGGCCGGCGATTCGCTTGGTCTCCAGAGTGGGGAGCAGCTGGGTGGCGGGCAGCACGTCGTAGTCGACGGCGTAGGCGGGCCGCAGCATCACACATTGCTCCAGCCCCGGCAGGGTGCGCAGCAACTCCAGCTGCAGGGCCTCGGGCAGGCCCGTGGAGAACCCCTGCACATAGAGCTCGGGGGTGTCGCGACCTTCAGGCTCCAAGAAGATCTGGTGACTCTCCTTGTCGGCGAAACGCACGATCTTGTCTTCGATCGAGGGGCAATAGCGGGGGCCCTTGCTGTCGATCACGCCGCCGTAGATCGGCGTGAGGTGCAGGTTGTCGCGGATGAGCTGGTGGGTGGCGGCGGTGGTGCGGGTGATGTGGCAGCTCATTGGCTCTCCGCTCACCCAGGCAGCCGGATCAAAGGAGAAGAAGCGGTCGTGGGCATCGCTGGGCTGCTCCTCCAGCAGGTCGAGGGCCACGCTGCGCCGATCCACCCGGGCTGGAGTGCCGGTCTTGAGGCGGTCGGTGACAAAGCCAAGGGCCTGCAGGGCCTCGGTGAGCCCCTCGGCCGCCTGTTCCCCGGCCCGCCCCGCCGCCATCGATTGGTGGCCCACCCAGATCCGGCCTCCCAGGAAGGTGCCAGTGGTGAGGATCACGGCCTGGGCCCCATACACGCTGCCGAAGTAGGTGCGCACGCCCGCGATTCGGCCCCCATCCCCGGGTTCGCCCTCCACCTCCAGGCCGGTCACCATGGCTTCCCGCAGAGCCAGGTTGGGGGTGTGCTGCAGAAGTTGCAGCATCTGGCGGGCATAAAGCCGTTTATCGGTTTGGGCGCGCAGGGCCCACACAGCCGGGCCCCGGCTGGCGTTGAGCACCCGTTTCTGCAGGGCCGTGGCATCAGCGAGCCGGCCGATGACCCCGCCGAGGGCATCCACCTCATGCACCAGCTGGCTCTTGGCCGGTCCCCCCACCGCCGGATTGCAGGGCTGCCAGGCGATCCGGTCCAGGTTGAGGGTGAACAGGGCCGTTTGGATGCCCAGCCGGGCGGCCGCCAGGGCGGCTTCGCAGCCCGCATGGCCCCCGCCCACCACGATCAGCTCGAAGGTTTCGGTGGGTGCCGCGGCAGTTCCAGGGAAGGCAGAAACCATGGACTGAGACTAGGGGCTGACGCCATGGCGCAAGGGCTTGGCGGAGGTCAGTCGGTGCTCGGTCTCAGTTTGCTCGCATAGAGGGGGTCTTCGGTCGCCAGCAACCGGTCCCAGTAGGTGAAGTAGAGCCCGAAGTGGCGATCACTGCGGCGGTGGTGAATGGAATGGTGGGCTGGACCAATCACCCAGCGGCCGAGCCAGTGATGGGGGAAATACAACGGGAGATGCTCCAGCCCAAGGTGATTCACGATCGCCCAGACCGTCATCGTTGTGAACACCGCCAGCAGGGTGATCGGGTGCACCGGCACCACCATCACCACCAGCAACAGGAACAGCGCCTGCAGAAGGGCTTCGGGCGAATCGAAGGCGAAGGAGGTCCAGGGGGTGGGTTGGCTGGAGCGATGGTGCCCTCTGTGCATCCAGGAAAAAACCGCGGGGTGATGGCTGAGCCGATGGCACGCGTAGAAGAATCCGTCCTGCAGGATCAGCACCAGCAGATAACTCACCCCCAGGTACCACCAGCCGTACTCCTCAGGCCGGGTGTAAACGCGGGTCAGCCCCAGACTGTGGAGGTGGAGACCGGAGGCTGCGGCCAGGCCGAAGACCACAGCGGAATGGACAGAGAGGCGAATGTCGTCCTGGATGGAGCGGGCTGTTGGTTCCCGTGCCGTTGGCCTCGACACAGCCTCACCAGCCGGCCTGGACCGGTGCCGATAGAGCCACCAGTGGGCCAGACCCGCCATCAGAAAGTAGCGGGCCAAGATGATGGAGAAGGAGGTGATTCCCCAGAAGCCAAAGGAATACTGCTGCAGATGCTGCACCTTGGACCTCTCACCTTGATTTCACCGTTCCAGTATCCCGTGCTTTTCTGACTTTCGCTGCCATCAGGGACCCAGGACAGGCTGGCGCCAGGCCCCTGAAGATCTCTCTTTCCCAGGGGATGATGGATCCCCCGTTGGCCCCGGCCCCCTGGAGTGATTCGATGGTGAGTGTGCCCCTGACCCCTGCCCCCGCGCCCGGAGAAGGGGGTCCGCGGCGGAGTGGGACCCAACGGGAGCCTGGGGGCAGCCGGAGCGGCGATTTTGAGGCCCTGCCCGAATCCGTTCCTCCCCAGAACCTGGAGGCCGAGGAGGCGGTGCTGGGAGGCATCCTGCTGGACCCGGATGCCATTGGTCGGGTCGCGGATGTGCTGCAACCCGAGGCGTTCTACCTGGGTGCGCATCGGGAGATCTACCGCACCGCCCTGATGCTCCACAGCCAGGGGAAGCCCACCGATCTCACGGCGATGGCGGCCTGGCTGGCGGATACGAGCCAGCTGGAGAAGGTGGGGGGATCGGCTCGGCTGATGGAGCTGGTGGATCGCACCCTCTCCACCGCCTCGATCGATCAGGTGGCCCGCCTGGTGATGGACAAATACCTGCGCCGCCGCCTGATCCGCTCGGGCAACGAGGTGATCCAGCTGGGCTTCGATCAGAGCAAGCCCATGGAGCAGGTGCTCGATGAAGCGGAACAAAAGATTTTTGCCATCAGCCAGGAGAAGCCGAGCCAGGGGCTGACGCCCACCGCCGAGATCCTCACCCGCACCTTTGAGGAGATTGAAACCCGTTCCCTCGGAACGGCCCTGGCGGGCCTACCGGTGAATTTCTACGACCTGGACGCCATGACCCAGGGTCTGCAGCGCAGCGATCTGCTGATCGTGGCGGGCCGACCGGCCATGGGCAAAACCTCCATCGTGCTCAACATCGCCCGCAACGTGGCCCAGCTCCACGACCTGCCGGTGTGCATCTTCAGCCTGGAGATGAGCAAAGAGCAGCTCACCTACCGGCTGCTGTCGATGGAGGTGGGCATCGAGAGCGGCCGCCTGCGCACGGGCCGCTTGCACCAGGAGGAATGGCCGCTGCTGGGCCAGGGCATCAGCAACCTCAGCCGTCTGCCCCTCTACATCGACGACAAGCCCAACGCGGGTGTGCTGGAGATGCGCTCCCTCTGCCGCCGCCTGATGGCGGAAACCGGCAAAGAACTGGGGTTGGTGGTGATCGATTATCTCCAGCTCATGGAGGGCAGCGGCTCCGATAACCGGGTGCAGGAGCTCTCTCGAATCACCCGGAGTCTGAAGGGCATGGCCAGGGAACTGAATGTGCCCGTGATGGCCCTTTCCCAGCTCAGTCGGGGCGTGGAATCACGCACCAATAAGCGGCCGATGCTGAGCGACCTGCGCGAATCAGGCTCGATTGAGCAAGATGCCGACCTGGTGATGATGATCTACAGAGATGAGTACTACAACCCGGAAACGCCCGATCGTGGCATCACCGAAGTGATCATCACGAAACACAGAAATGGACCTGTGGGGACCTGCAAGCTGCTTTTCGAACCCCAGTTCACCCGATTCAGAAACCTGGCATCGCCTTAATCGGGCTCAGACGACGGGTCAGACGACAGAAAGGTCAAAGAAGACAACTGAAGCTCCCCCATGAAGGAGAGCTTTGTGATTTCAAGCCGCCTGTGGGGGGGTGGGAGGGATACCTCCACCCCCGGCTTGAAGGGGAAGAACAAGGGTGGCCCAATGGGCTGGCCGCTCAGGACGGACCCGTCGTGCTCGGCGCACCCCGAATGGCACCCGAACCACATTGGTGCCCTCAACTCTCTGGCTCATTCCGTTAGGGGTTTCGCCGTTGCTGTCCATTGGGACCTGGGAGAGAAGGGGTCAAACTCAGCGACGCCGGATGGAAGTCGCAGCTGAGAACTTGTGCGAAATAATGCCCTATCGGGCAAGGGCTGGGTAGTCGGTAGTCCGCCTAAACGGCCACTTTCTCAACTGCCAGTTCGGCCACACTCGGGCATGTGCACACCAGATTGCGATCCCCGAAGGCGTTGTCGATCCGGGCCACGGCGGGCCAGATCTTGCTGCTGGCCTGCTGGAGGCCTGCGGGGAAGGCGGCCTGTTCCCGGCTGTAGGGCCGATCCCACTGGTCTGCAGTGAGGGTGAGCAGGGTGTGGGGGGCGTGCTTGAGGGGGTTGTTGAGGGGATCGGCCTCGCCGGATTCAATGGCCGCCGCCTCTACCCGGATGGCCACCATCGCCTCGCAGAACCGGTTGATTTCCACCAGCCCTTCACTTTCCGTGGGCTCCACCATCACGGTGCCGCCCACGGGCCAGCTCACCGTAGGGGCGTGGAATCCGTAGTCCATCAGCCGCTTCGCCAGATCATCCACCTCCAGGCCGGCCGAACGCTTCAGGGGACGGAGATCGAGGATGCATTCATGGGCCACCCGTCCATTGGCACCGCGGTACAGGACGGGGAAGTGGGCATCGAGCCGTTCCGCGATCACGTTGGCCGACAGGAGGGCCACCAGGGAGGCTTGCCGCAGACCATCTCCCCCCATCATCCGGATGTACATCCAGCTGATCGGCAGGATCCCCGCACTTCCCCAGGGAGCTGCCGACACCGGACCAATGGCTTCCCCATCGGCCCCCCGGCCACCCCCACCCACCGCGGCCAAGGGGTGGCCAGGCAGGAAGGGCACCAGATGGGCCGCCACGCCGATCGGACCCACCCCCGGCCCCCCGCCCCCATGGGGAATGCAGAAGGTCTTATGCAGGTTGAGGTGGCACACATCCGCCCCATAGAGCCCGGGCTTGCAGAGGCCCACCTGGGCATTGAGGTTGGCGCCATCCAAATACACCTGGCCCCCCTGGGCATGCACCAGGGAGCAGATGCGCTGGATTTCCGTTTCAAAGACCCCATGGGTGGAGGGGTAGGTGACCATCAGGGCGGCCAGCTGGGTGGCATGGGCTGCGGCCTTGCTCTCCAGATCGGCCAGGTCGATGTTGCCGGCCTCATCACAGGCCACGGCCACCACCTCCATGCCCGCCATGACGGCGCTGGCCGGGTTGGTCCCATGGGCGCTGGTGGGGATCAGGCAGATGTTGCGATGGCCCTCACCTCGGCTGCGGTGCCAGGCCCGGATCACCATCAGTCCGGCGTATTCCCCCTGGGACCCCGCATTGGGCTGGAGCGAAACGCCGGCAAAGCCCGTGATCGCCCCTAACCAGTTCTGCAGGTCGGTGACCAGTTGCTGATAGCCCTGGCTCTGGTGGGCTGGGGCAAAGGGATGGAGTTGGCTGAAGCCAGGCCAGCTCACCGGCTGAAGCTCCGCAGCCGCATTCAGTTTCATGGTGCAGCTCCCCAGGGGGATCATGCCGTGCACCAGTGAGAAGTCTTTGCTCACCAGCCGTTGGATGTAACGCATCAGCTCGGTTTCGCTGCGGTAGGCGTGGAACACGGGCTGGGACAGCCAGGGCCCCTGGCGCACGGGCAGGCCGGGCAGAAGGGGATCCAGACCAGCGGCTGGTTCACTGAGCTCTTCCAGCCTCCGGTGCAGGGTGGCGATGGCGGCTGCGGCCTGGTGGGGGTCAGGGGCCAGGGCACGGATGAGCCGTTCCAGCTCCTGGGTGGTGGTGAGTTCATCCAGGCTGATCGCGAATCCCCCCTCGCAGCCGCGGCCGTCCACACCCCAGCGCAGATTGAAGCCTGCGGTTTCCGCCCGATCCACCAGAATCTGTGCCTGGGGCGTCTGGACCACCAGAGTGTCGAATCCTGGGCCAGGCTCCACCGGGAGGGCCAGTTTCTCCAGGGATGCCCCCAGGGCAAGGCGGAAGGCAACAACGCGGCGGGCCATGGCCTCCAGCCCGTCCGGTCCATGGTGCACGGCATAGAAGCTGGCCATCACGGCGAGCAGCACCTGGGCCGTGCAGATGTTGCTGGTGGCCTTGTCGCGGCGGATGTGCTGTTCCCGGGTCTGGAGAGCGAGGCGTAGGGCCGGATTGCCCTCGGCATCGCGGGATTGGCCCACGAGCCGGCCGGGGATGTGGCGCTTGTAGGCATCCAGGGTGGCGAAGAAGGCCGCATGGGGCCCGCCAAAGCCCATGGGCACGCCGTAGCGTTGCAGGCTGCCGATAGCGATGTCTGCCCCAAGGATCCCCACCGGTGCCAGCAGGGTCTGGGCGAGGGGATCCACGGCGACCGTGCTGATCACTCCCGCGGAGCGGGCCGCGGCCAGCAGGTTGGAGGGATCCCAGAGACGGCCGGCCACCCCTGGGAGTTGGATCAGTAGCCCGAAGACGTCGTCCGCCAGGGACGGTTCGGTCTGGCGGGCCAGGGATTCCAGATCCACCGACTCCAGCACAATGCCGAGGGGTTCGGCGCGGGTCTGCAGCACAGCCAGGGTCTGGGGAAAGACCTGTTGATCCACCAGGAAGCGGCGGGCCTCCGGCCGGCGGCAGACGTTGAGTGCCATGGCCATGGCCTCCGCGGCCGCGGTTCCCTCATCCAGCAGGGAGGCATTGGCGATCGGCAGACCGGTGAGTTCGCTCACCAGGGTCTGGAAATTGAGAAGGGCCTCCAGGCGCCCCTGGGCAATTTCTGCCTGGTAGGGGGTGTAGGCGGTGTACCAGCAGGGGTTTTCCAGCACATGTCGCTGGATCAGGGCCGGGGTGGCGGTGCCGTAGTAGCCCAGGCCGATGAGGCTGCGGTGGCTGCTGTTGCGAGCGGCGATGTCGGCGAGCTCGGCCAGGGCCTCAGCCTCGCTTACCCCCTCGGGCAGGCCCTCCGCGGCGGCCTCTGGCGTGAGCAGGATCCCGGTTGGCACCACCTCATGGGCCAGCGCCTCCAGCGACGAGAGGCCGAGCTCAGCCAGCATGAACTGCCTGTCTTGCTCTCCAGGACCCAGATGCCGAAGCAGGAATGGGGCGGCCACAGGCTTCCAAAAAAGTGGCCGAGACTCTAAACACTTTCCGGGAGGTCTGCCCCCCCTGGATGCCGGACCCTCAGGCGCCCTCCACCTTGCGGCGGTAGTCCTCCGCTCCCATCAAGGCGCTGACCTCGGTGGCGTCCCCCGGGCGCACCAGCAGGAGCCAGCCCTCTCCGTAGGGATCGTTCTGCAGTTCCTCCGGGCTGCTCAGCACGGCCTCATTGCGGGCTTCCACCACCCCGCTGATGGGGGAGATGAGATCTTCCACGGCCTTCACGGATTCCACGCTGCCGAAGCTCGCGCCCCGGGAGAGGGTGGCTCCCACCTCGGGCAGTTCCACAAAAACGATGTCCCCCAGCTGATCGACCGCGAAGGCGCTGATCCCCAGGCGGGCCAGTTCGCCATCGCTGCGCACGTATTCATGGCTGTCGGAATAGCGGCAGTCGTCGGGAAAGCTGAGCGCCATGGGTAAAGAGTCTGAAGCTCCCCCAGTTTGTCAGGGAGACGTGGGACTGAGGGCCACCAGGGCTCGTTCCAGGGCGATGGCGGCATGGGCATGGTGGGTGCCACCCTGCACGTAGAGCACCCAGGGCTCCCGCAGGGGGCCGTCTGCGGAGAATTCACTGGTGCTGCCATCAATGAAGGTGCCGCCCGCCATCACCAGTTCACTGGCATAGCCCGGCATGGGGGCCGGCACCGGATCGAGGTAGCTGCCCACCGGGGAGGCGCCCTGGAAGGCGCGGCACACGCTCTGCAGGGCTGCGGCCTGCCCCAGCTGAACGGCTTGGATCACATCGCTGCGCTCGGCCCCCGGCAGGGGTTGCACCGGATAGCCCAGGGTGTGGAACACCTGGGCCACCAGTTCGGCTCCAATGAGAGCTTCCCCCACCATCTGGGGAGCCAGAAACAGTCCTTGAAACAGCAGGCGATAGAGATCGAAGCCCGTGCCCCCCTCGCTGCCGATGCCAGGGGCCGTCAGGCGGCAGCAAGCCATCTCCACCAGCTCCCGCCGCCCGGCCACATAGCCGCCGGTGGGGGCCAGGGTGCCGCCCGGATTCTTGATCAGGGATCCGGCCACCAGGTCGGCCCCGACCCCTGCGGGTTCCTGGTCCTGCACGAATTCCCCGTAGCAGTTGTCGACGAAACACACGCATTCGGGCTGGAGGGCCTTCACCTGCTCGCAGAGGCGGCCGATGGTGGCCACGGACAGGGAGGGGCGCCAGCTGTAGCCGCAGCTGCGCTGGATCAGCACCATCCGGGTGGGGGAAGCCAGGGCGTCGGCCAACCCCGCCGTGTCCACCTCGCCGCTGCCGGTGAGGGGCAACACGGCGTAGTCGATCCCGAAGTCCCTCAGGGAGCCCATCCCTTCCCCCCGCACCCCGATCACTTCCTCCAGGGTGTCGTAGGGGGCACCGGTAAGGGCTAGCAGGCGGTCACCGGGTCGGAGCACCCCGAAGAGAGCGGCGGCGATGGCATGGGTGCCGCTCACGAATTGCAGCCGCACCGCGGCGGCTTCCGCCTGCATCACCCGGGCGAAGACCCGATCGAGGGTGTCGCGGCCCAGATCCCCATGGCCATAGCCGCTCACCGAGGTGAAGTGGTGGCTGCCCACCCGTTCGGCGGCGAGGGCCGCCAGCACCCGCTCCAGGCGGGGGCGAATGGCCTGGGTGTGGCGCCGGGCCAGGGGGCTGATGGCCTCCAGGGCCGCGGCCACCGTGTCTGCGGCCTGTGCCGTTCCGGGGGAGGAGACAACCAATGCGCCCTATTACGGCTCCTCCCATGGTGCTCCCAGGCTCAGCCGGCCAGTTCGCGGCGGATGGCCGAGGCCAGATCGCTCACATTGCCCACCGATGCGGTTGACGGCTGAACCCCCAGGCTCTTGGCCTTCTGGCGGAGGAGGGAGAGGAAGCGCTCGGGGCCCAGCTCTTCCTCCCCGGCCGCGCCCAGCTGGGCCAGGGTGCGGCGCAGATCCGGCAGCTCGGCGATCAGTTCGGCCGCCGTGAAGTCGCGCTGACCCGCCATCACCTCAGCGAACCGTTCCCGCCGGGAGCGTTTGCTGGCTGGGTAGGCCGCCAGCAGATGGTCCCGGCACTGGCGCCAGGGGCGTCCAGCGGTGAGCAGTTGGGCCAGGGCTTCACAGAGGCCGGGGGCTTCCTCCTCCTTGATGACCAGTTCAAAGGTGGCCGGGGCTGCGCGGGCGCCCACGAAGACCTCCAACAGGTCGCCCGGGCCCAGCACGGTGCCATCTCCATCCACCACGGGGAGGGCGGAGGTGGTGAGGGCTTCCACGAGCTCGGGGTGCCCCTGGAGGGGGAGGAGGACCTGATCTGAATTCAGATGGCCATCGGGGGCTTGATCAGCCAGCCAGCGATTGCACCTGCCAAGGGCAAGGAACACCTCAGGGCCTGGTGAGGCAAGCTTGCCGTTCCGCAGCATGGAGAGTTGGGAATTGTGCACCCGGCCGAGATCGAGCACCTCCGCCAGAGCCGGTAACACCCGATGGGACCATCCATTTCTGGCATGCCAGACCCGGATCAGGTGCGCAAAGGCGACACGGCCAGATATGAGCTCGTCTCGAAAACTCAAGTGATCCGGATCCGTATTGCTACCATTGTAGGCGAATGATCCGGAGTCGGTCCTGCATGACCGCTACAACTCGTCCCCCCCGCCCCGTTGCCGCCCAGCACACCCGTCGGGCCGCCGCCATCAGCGGCGGCCCCCAGGTCTTGGCCCGTTCCAAGGCCTTCACCCGGCCCCGTCGAGGGGAGGTGCAGATGCCTCCCACCAAGGGGCGCCGCTGGGGCACCCTGGGCTTCATGGCGGTGATCCACTCCCTGGCGGCCTATGCCCTGATGCCCCAGTTCTGGAGCTGGCAGGCCGTGGCCACCCTGTTGGTGCTCTATTGGGTGACGGCCTGCCTGGGTGTGACGATCGGCTACCACCGCTTGTTGTGCCATCGCGCCTTCCGGGTGCCCCAGTGGCTGGAGCGTTTCTTTGCCACCTGTGGGGCGCTCAGCTGTCAGCACGGACCCCTGGATTGGGTGGGGTTGCATCGGCATCACCACAAGTTTTCGGATACGGATGCGGATCACCACGACAGCAACAAGGGCTTCTGGTGGAGCCACATGCTCTGGATGTTTGAGGAGATTCCTGCCCTCGACACCGTGCCCCGCCTCACCGGTGATCTTGCAAAGGATCCCTACTACCGCTGGTTGAACAGCTGGTTCCTCAGCCTGCAGGTTGTGCTCGGGCTCTTTCTCTTCTGGCTGGGCACCGTGACCGGCGCCGGTGGCTGGGCCCTGGTGCTCTGGGGCATTCCCCTCCGCCTGGTGCTCGTGTATCACGCCACCTGGCTGGTGAATTCCGCCACCCACGCCTGGGGCGAGGTGATCCACGACAGCGGCGACCGCTCCCGCAACAACCCCTGGGTGGCGGCCCTCACCTTCGGTGAAGGCTGGCACAACAACCACCATGCTTTCCCCCACTCTGCTCGCCATGGGTTCGGTTCCCAGATCGATCTCACCTGGCTGCACATCAAGCTGATGCGCCGGCTGGGCCTGGCTACCCATGTGAGGCTCCCCCGCACGGCTGCTAGGGGTTGAACCCCCTGCCGTAGGGTGGGAAGTTCCTGTTCATTCCGTCTGAGGGTCGCCGCCATGGCCAAGCGCGTGCAAGTCGTTCTCAGTGAGGACGTATTGAGCCTGGGCAAGGACGGCGACCTGGTGGAGGTCGCCCCCGGTTACGCCCGCAATTTCCTTGTTCCCACTGGCAAGGCCGTGCCGGTCACGGCGGCCGTGCTGCGGCAGGTGGAGCACCGCCGGGCCAAGGAAGCTGAGCGCCAGGCGGCTCTGAAGGCCGAAGCGGAAGCTCTGCGGACGGCCCTCAACACCATCGGTCGTTTCACGGTCAAAAAACAAACCGGTGGAGATGACGTGTTGTTCGGCACCGTCACTAACGGCGATGTGGCTGAGGCAATTGAAAAATCCACCAACAAAACCCTCGACCGCCGCGACATCCTGGTGCCCGACATTCACCGCACGGGGTCCTACAAGGTGCAGGTGAAGCTCCATCCCGAGGTGGTGGCGGAGATCAACCTGGAAGTGGTGAGCGGCTAGTACGTCGCCCCCGTGCGCCTCTGGTGCACGGCCGTGGTGCCCTTGGCATCGAAAACGCCGCCGTGGTGGGCTTCGGCGTAAATCAGCCAGTGGTCGCCGCAGTCCATTCGCTGCTTCACGGTGGCCTCCATCCAGGCCAGGGCATCCGAGAGAATCGGTTGCTCGCCTGGGCTCTCGTTGATGGTCTGCCCCTCGAAGCGGTCAGCTCCAGGGGGGAAGGGGCTCAGGTAATGCTTCATAGCCGCCTTTTCCCGCCCTGCAGCCAACACATTCAGGGCGCACAGGTCGCCAATGTGGAGCAGGCCTTCCACCGCCCGATCCTTGGCCACGGCCACGGTGAAGCCCGGCGGGGTGAAGCTTGCCTGGCTGACCCAGCTGGCCACCATGGCGCCGCAGAGGGCCGCCTCTCCTTCCCCTTTGCGGGCTGTGAGCACACAGAGTGACCCCACCACCCGGCCGAGGGCCTGAATGGCTGGCTGACTCCTGCTTTCCTGCAGGCCGCCGCCGGGACTGCGCAGTTGGCGTTTGCGCTGCTCCGTCTGCAGGCGCCTGCCTAGGGCCGTGCCCGTTTCTTCCAGGGATTGGAGGGTGGGCGGATCCGGGCTGAAGCGGACCCGGATCGGCTCGAAGGCGAAGGGAAACCCCCCATCCCGCAGCTTGCTCTCCAGCAGATCAATGGCCTCACCACTCCAGCCGAAGCTTCCGAACACCCCCACGGGTTTGCTGCGGTCGCCCTCGGACAGCACGGTGCCCAGGGCCGACACGATCGGGGTGGGGGCATGGCCCCCGAGGGTGGGGGAACCGATCAGGAGAGCATCGCTCGTGCGGATGGCCGCCAGCAGTTGCTCGGGCTCGCTGAACTCACAGTTGATGCTCTCCACCCGCACGCCGGTTCGCGACACGCCCCGGGCCAGAGCATCGGCGATCGCGGCCGTGTTGCCATAGGCACTGGCGTAGAGCAGCCCCACCGAGAGGCGAGCCCGGCTCTGGCCTTCCCCCCAGCGGCGGTAATCGGACAGCAGGCTGCGCCAGCTGGTGGTGATGGCTGGCCCGTGGAAGGGGGCGATCATTCGGATCGGCAGGTCGTCGAGGCGGTCGAGCACGCTGTCCACCTGCCGGGCCATGGGAGCCATCAGGCAGTCGTAAAACCAGCGGCGATCTTCTTCTGTGCTGCTGCGGTTGGTTTCCGCAAAGGCCTCCGCGCAGATGTGGGCTGAGAAAAACTTGCTGCTCATCAGCAGACCCGTGCTCTCTTCAAAGGCCATCAGCGCTCCGGGCCAGCGGGGCGTGGGGGCAGGAATGAGCCGCAGTTGAAAGGCGCCGGCCAGGGGGCGGGACACCTCCTGCCGCACCACATCGATGGGTGGGAGCTGGGGAAGGGGGGCGGGCTCCGGAGCACCGGGAGCGGCGGGGCGCTGCTGCTCCCAGAGCTCCCGCACCAATTTCGCTCCGGGATTGGAGGCCACTAGGGCCAGCCGGGGCCATCGGTTCACCATGGCCCGCAGGAACTCCACCCGGTTGGGGTTCACCACCCCCACCACCACCTTGAGGGCCGCATCGGCAGGCACCCGCTCCTCCAGGGCGGCAAAGAAGGGAGCGGCATAGGTCATCCCGGGGGGATGGATGAGCACGGGTGGCACGGGGTGGCCATCTGCTGCGGCGCCCTCCTCAAACAGAAAACTGTTGGCCGTGGTGCCGCGCTCCAGGGCGTATTCCACCTCAAAGCGAAGCCGCCTTGGACTCAGCCCCCTCAGGCAGACGAGCCCAGGATCAATCGGCAGAGCCAGAACCGAGCGGTCGGCGGGCACAGCCGTCGGATCGGCTGTGGGGCGGGTGGAGAGCGGGGCCATGGATCAATAATGATTGCCCACTTTGCGGTGATGCACGGCTGTGGTGGCGGAGGCGTCAGCCACGTTGCCCTGCTCCACCACCGCATAGATGATCCAGTGGTCTGGGCCTTCCAGCCGCTGGGCGACCCGGCAGCCGAGGTAGGCCAGGGCATCGCCGAGCACAGGCCCCCCTGCCGCCACCCCGTCGAGGGTGGCCACCCCAGCAAAGCGATCGGCGCCGGGGGGAAAGCGCTTGAGGAAATGGCGCAGCAGTTGCTGGTGGTTGTCCTCCCGAAGGATGTTGAGCACAAAGCGGTCGTCCACCTGCAGGAGGGCTTCGATGGCCCGATCCTTGGCCACCGCCACGGTGAGGCCCGGCGGTTCGAAGCTGGCCTGGCTCACCCAGCTGGCCACCATGGCTCCGCTGCGAGCCGCTTCCCCTTCCCCCTGGCGGGCTGTCACCACGTAGAGCCCCCCGGACAGGCGGCCCAGGGCCTTGTCGAGGTCGCCATCGAGGGATTTCATCGCCGCAATGGTGCGCTCCTTGGTGAGCAGTTGGCCCAGGTCGGTGCCTGCCTCTTCGCAGCGCTGGTAATCGCCGGGTTCAGGCACATGGCGGATCCGCAGGGGGGCAAAGCCCTCCTGCTGGCCGAGCCCGCGCAGGCGGGTGGCCACGGTGTCGATGGGTTCATCGTTGCCGCTATAAGCGTCGTAGACGCCCACCCACTGCTTTGGATGAAGCGCCGCCAGGAGGGTGCCGATGGAGGCCTGCAGGTCGGCGTCCGCCGCGGCGGGCCAGGTGGGCACCACCACTGCGGCCGCCTCCCCCACCAGTGCACTGAGCTCCTGGGCGTCGGTGGCGCGCAGATCCACCAATTGCACCTGGGTGCCGGCCTTGCTGATGCCCCGGGCGATGGCCTGGCTGAGGCGGTCGCAAAAGCCGTGCTGGCTGATGTAGCCCACGGCGGCATAGGCCGCATCCGCGCTGCGCTGGCTGCTCCACTCCCTGTAATCCCCCACCCACAGGGGCAGGTGATGCTTCAGCAGGGGACCATGACCCACGGCGATGGCGGTGATGGGGGGCAGACTGTCCATCCGCTTGAGGGCCTGCAGCACACTGCGAGCATTGGGACCCATCAGGCAGTCGTAATAGAAGCGAAAATCCGGCGCGATGGCCCCAGGATCCGAGTCGTAGAGCGCCTCGGAGCAGTAGTGGAGGCCAAAGGCGTCGCAGGTGTACAGGATGCCGGTGCCGTGGTCGTAGGAAAAGATGGTGTCGGGCCAGTGCAGATTCGGGGCACTGAGAAACTCAAAGCGGTGCTGCACGCCGCTGTCCGGGTTGGTGCCCAGATCCAGGGTGTCGCCGCTTTTCACCGCCCGGCTGCGGAAGGGGCGATGCACCTGGTTTTCCAGAAACTGGATCGCCACCTTGGAGGCCACGATCTCCAGGTTGGGGTTGCGCTCCAGCAGATGGCCGATCAGGCCGGAGTGATCGGGTTCGGTGTGCGAAACGATCAACACATCGATGGCCGCGGGATCCACCTGGCTCTCGAGCAGGGGGAGCCAGGTGTCGGCAAATTTGAGGTGGCTGGTGTCGATCAGGGCGGTTTGTTCCCCCCGCACCAGAAAGGCGTTGTAGGTGGTGCCATTGCGCAGACCGAACTCAATATCAAACCGACTGCGGTCCCAGTCCAGGGAGCGGAGGGTGAGGGTATCGGCCCCCACCGATTCCGTCTGAAGGCTGAGACGGGGCTGGGCTGGCAGGGTTGGAGATGGCTGGGTGGTGGTCATGGCGGCTCCCTCCACGGCTAGGTGGGGACTGTAGGCAGGCGGTTCCATAACTGTTGGTTGCTGCCTGGTTAAGGACGGTTTGCATCCCTTGCCCGCAGGAATACGCAAGCCCCAATCTGAGAGAAGACTCAAATGAGACGCTTTGGGGGGTGGGGTGATGGTCAAGCCGCATGCAGGTCTTCCCAGGAGGTATCCGGAGGGCAAGGACGCCTGTTCCTTTTCACCACCCTGCCGGTTATGGATCGAGGGAGGCGAGGCCGAGGACGCTACGTGCGAGATCCTTGAGCTTTCCTCAGAAGGGGTGAATATCGCCATCAGCAAGGGCCGTGCCGTGCGCCAAGGCCAGCACGGTCGTCTGTTGATCGGTTCCCCCGAAGGAGACCATTACGAGCTTCCGGTGGATGTGAGCTGGGTGGAGCCTGAAGCTTCCTTTTCCGTTCTGGGTCTCAGCTTGCCCAGTCCCCCCGATTGGCGCTTTGCGCATCGGTGATCATTCTCAGATGGATTGATACAGCACCCCCAGAGAGGCACCCACATAGCGTTCGGCGAGGGGATTGCTCAGAAGTTCCGCCTGGTTGCTGGCCGGATTCCACCAGGCCAGCTGGGTGGATCCGCCACCATCGAGATTGATGCCCATGGACGATCCGAAGCCCCTGAGGATGGTGCCCACGTCGTAATCCGTGGCGCCCTGCCAGCCGTTGGCCTGCGCCGGGTTGGCGGCCCGATCGACGGCCAGCATGGTGAGATAGCGGCCATCGGCGGTAAGGCCCAGGGCGGAACGGGCGTTTTGGGTGATTTGGTCGCCGCTGACCACACCGTTGTTAAGCACGATGCCAAATCCCGAAGTGGCGACTTTCAGGGTGGAGGCCAAGGCAACTTCCGCAGCGGGGGCTGGATACGTCACCCCCGCTGGAGCAGGAAGGCTGCTGGCCATGTTCTGAATGCGTGCTCCTGTAATGGGGTCATAGAGAAAGGTGGATTTGAAGGTGTCGGTGTTGTAGTCGGTGCTGCTGACCAGCAGACCTTCGCTCACGGCAAATCCGCGGATGTTGGTGGGAACCGACAGAAACTGATTGGCAAGGTTGAGCTCGAAGGGAGCGGTATTCATGGCCGCCACAATCGGCACGCTGCTGCTGCGGACACGGCTGATGTACTGGCGGCTGGTTTCTGAGGTGGTTTCGATCGTGTTGTTCGCCCAGTCGGATCGACGTCCCGTGCTCGTCAGTTGGATGGCGGGATCACGGAGGTCGACTCTCAAAGCCGTCAGCGCCAACGGTTGCTCCCCAGCCCGTGGGCTTGGCATGGCAACGCTGGCTTTCAGAATGCTGGGGATGTTGCCCAGGGGGGAAGCATTCGCCCAGTTGTAAGACCAGGCTCCTGGGGGAATCGCCGCATCGTCATTGGTGATGGTACCTACCACGGACGCTGAGGTGCCGATGATGTAGCCGCTGCCTGCAGCGAGGGAGAGGGCAACGGTTTCATCGGGCTCGACGGTGGCATCGGCTGTTGGATCCACTGTGAGGGCGGCCGTAGCGGAGCCTGCAGCGAAGGTGATGGCACCAGCGCCGGCGCTGGTGCCATGCAGCTGATTGGCCGCGATTGAGGCTTGGGAGGATGCTGGGATAGAGATAACACTTGTGTTTGCATCAGTTGTATTGACACCCACAATTCGATTTGCAGGATTCCATGGATTGACTACTTGATTTCCAGCGATGAGGAAGCTTTGGCCTAATGCCGCCGAATCTTTAACGTAAATATTGATAAATTGATCTGTCGCTAGATCGGCGGAATCTGCCAGATTTGAGGTGGGCATAATGATGTTGCCGCTGATATCACCTGTGCGAACAGATGCCCGCTCCCCGATGTTGATGCCGTAGCGTCGGCTGTCCAAAATCGTGTTGTTGCGTATCTGTAACTGGCTTATTTCGCCTATCCATGCAGGTTGATTGTAGTAAAACAAACCCTCGCCGCCTCCAATAATTAAATTACCTTCAATCGTTAGGCTGTCAAAACGATGGGAGGTGCCAATATTTCCTCCGCCGCCTGTATTTAAAAATACATTTCCACTTAATGTTGCTTTGTCAGAGCCAAAAATCCTGATGACATTAGGAACGGCCGCATAATCTATAATTCCTTTGAATAAATTGTTGGCGATCTCAATATTTTGCCGTTGCACGTCGTAAGATACAAATCCAGAATGAGAATAGCCGCCATTTGGTTTTCCACTTGTGACAATGTTGTTTTTTAGTTTTGAAATCGGCGCGTCGATACGAAGATTTGAGCCTTGCCAGTTGTCTTGCCTAGGCGAAAGGCTGAATCCGTCTATTGTGACATTATTGGCCAAAGTGTTGACATGTATAAAGCCGTTAATTATGGTTTCGTTTCTCCTGGATCCGTTTGCGCTGATGCCGAAGTTGGCGCCGAGTAATGTGACCGGTTTGCTGAGGATTAAATCCTCAAAATAAATGCCAGGCGCAACCCATATCGTTGCCCCGCTGGCTGCTGAATTGATTGCTTCTTGGATCGAGATAAACGATCCGTCTCCGCCTCCAACTTTTAAGCTATTGACTGGGATTTGGAGTTGGGTCGGTTCGGAGCTGGTGCCTCCCTGCTGGTTGGCCGCAAGAGGTGAACTCGTAGGTATCGCTGGAGTGGCAGGGATGCCGCTGTAATCGGTGCCGAGGGCGGCGGTTCCTCCCACGCTGTAATTGACAACTAAGGAAGACGTGGTGCTCCCTGTTCTTGTGAACGTATAAATCAAGTTGGTGGAGCCATCTTCTGCC
>Ga0207939_1000105_pt1 | contig 31093 bp, 30 predicted proteins | sample LakMenEpi02Jun12_FD_150663 | JGI IMG/M metagenome (GOLD analysis project Ga0207939, IMG submission 150663) | Freshwater microbial communities from Lake Mendota, WI - 02JUN2012 deep hole epilimnion (SPAdes) | ecosystem: Environmental > Aquatic > Freshwater > Lentic | place: Lake Mendota, Madison... | reverse complement strand
GGCGGTGCTGGCCGAGCATGGCACGATGGAGGCATGGCTTCCTTGCTCGAACAACTGCAAACTGATCTCTCCGCTGCGATGAAAGCGGGCAACGATGTGGAGAAATCCACCCTGCGCATGGCCATCGCGTCCGTCAAAAACGCCGCGGTGGCAGGCGATGCCGCGGTCACCCTGACCGACGCGCAGGTGCTGGGGGTGCTGCAAGCGGAGGCCAAGAAGCGCTCCGAAGCCGCAGACATATATAAGGAAGCGGGAAGAGCCGAAGCCGAAGCCAGCGAGCGGGCCGAACTTGCCGTGCTGGAGCGCTACCTCCCGGCTCGAATGAGTGAGGCTGAACTGGCCAACATCATTCAAGAAGAAATTGCTGCCGCTGCCGCCCAGGGCGCAATGGGGGCAAAGGCCATGGGTCAGGTGGTCAAGTCGGTTCGTGCCCGTGTGGGATCGAGCGCCGATGGTTCGGTCATTGCAGGACTGGTCAAGTCGGCACTGGGATAGCCAGCAGTAGCGCGAACCGCTTGTGCATCCCCGCACACGCATGTGGAGCTGAACATACGGGCTATTGCGGATGCAGGTGAGACAATTGACACTTCGCCGAACAAGGCTGTACGGTGACATCTGAGTTATCAACACTCATCAACCTCGAGGGGGGAACAAAGAAATGAAGCATCTATTCCGAGGTGGTCGCCGCAAGGTGGCTGCCGTCATGGCGGTGGCACTCGTTGCCTCGCTCAGCCAAGTAGCGCCCACCAGCGCTTCGAGCAAGAAGAGCGGTGGCGAGATCACCGTTGGTGTGTTCAACCAGTTGCTGAGCAGCTGCTACACCCCGAACGCAGCCAACTCTGCGTTGGGAATCATGCGCTCCGTCTACGAAGGTTTCTTCGAACAGCAAGAGGGCGGCAAGATCGTTCCTTACCTTGCTCAGTCGATGACCGCGTCGGCCGACTTCAAGACCTGGACGATGAAGATTCGCCCCGGCATCAAGTTCCATGACGGTTCGTCGCTCGACGCCGCTGCCGTGGTGGCGAACGTGCAAGCCAACCGTGGTTTGTATGCCGCAGGCCAGATTGCAGCGCGCGGACAGGCCGCCGGACTTGCCGCAGCGGGTCACACGCTCGGCTCGGCGATTCCGTTCTCCTCCAACATTGCAAACATCCAGGCAACCGCCACCGACACCGTGGTGTACACGCTCTGGAATCCACAGGTGGACTTCGCCGAGTCGCAGTATGCATCCGGACGTCAGTTCGTGCGCGCATTGAGCGACCTAGCCAGCCCCACACAGTGTGCGACATCTGGCAAGGGAACTGGACCGTTCATGTTCTCCAAGTTGACGCCAACCGAAGTGGTGGTGGTTCGTAACCCGAACTACTGGCGCAAGGACAAAGACGGGGTGCAACTGCCTTACCTCGACAAGATCACGTTCAAGTACGTGAACCAGCCGAGCCAGCGCGTGAAGGGTCTGCAGTCCGGTGATTTGGACGCTGCCCAGTTCACCTCTGCCGGTGAGGGCAAGCATCTCTACAACGTGTCGAATCAGAAGGGCCTCACCTTGAAGATGAGCCCGGCTGACTACTACGCAATGTCGATGTACAACCACGCCATCGAGCCGTTCAACAACCTCGATGCTCGTTTGGCCGTGGCCTATGCCTTCGACACCAAGCGCTACTACGAACAGCGCAACTGCTACAAGGGATTGTGCTTCGGTGAAGTGCCAACGTCGGTCGTCGGCAAGGGCAACGTGATGTACAACACCAAGAACTTCATCAGCTTCGACCTGGCGAAAGCCAAGGAGCATGCGGCGAAGTACAAGGCGGCCACTGGCAAGACCTTGACCTTCTCGCAGCCAGCCGACACCTCGGCTGAGTCCCAGGCCAGTGCCAAGTTGTTCCAGCAGATGATGAAGGCTGCCGGCATCACGATGAACATCACCACCGAGGACACGGCGACGATCACGGCGAAGGCCTTCCCGTCACCAACCTCTGGTCAGGTCAACACGTATCAGTTGTACCCAACCACGTTGTTCGAAGGCACCGGCACGGCATTTACCTTGCCGTTCCTGCAGTCCAACGGGTTCTTGGCGCCGAACAACAGGCAGCTTGCCGGACTTGGTGCCCTCGCACCTCTGTTCGGGGCATTCGGTCGGGCCATCAACCCGGCACGTTTTGCCGATGCACAGCAGGACACGCTGGTGTGGGGTGCTCAATTCGACACCACCGCACAGCGCCGAGCCAAGTTGCGACAGCTCACCGAGTATCTGCAGAAGACAGCAGCGGTACTGCCGGCCCCGTCCATTCAGTACGGTGCAGCATTTGCCTCCAACGTGAAGGGTTATGACACCTTCACATTGGTCTCGGGTGGTCGCGGTAAGGCGATCACGAACGCTGGCCCAAGCTGGATCGGTGTCTACCTCGAGAAGTAAAACAACTCCGCTTCACGCGGATTGAAAGATCGGGCCTGTGGGGAATTTCCCCGCAGGCCCGATTCTTTTTTGGACGAACATCGCGCGGCGAGTGATCACGACGATTCTCTCGTGGGAATTTCTGTCGTGACCGAACTTCAACTAGGTTGTGGGTGCTGATGGGGACGCTGACGATGCGAATGATGGCGACACTGCGTAGGTTGGCGCAGATTGCCGTGGTGCTGGTGGGGTCCACGTTCCTGCTTGCGATGTTGTTGCAGTTGCTCCCCGTCGGGCTCGAAGAGCTCTTCGTTGTGTCGTTCGACGAGGCCAGTCGACAGCAGCAATTGGAACGGTTGCGGCTGGATCGTAATCCCGTCTTTGGCTATCTCGGATGGCTGTGGGACTTCGTTCGCGGCGACTTCGGTCCGATCATTTATCCGGGTGCGGGCGAGGAACCAGTCTCGGGTCGCATCGCGGCTGCGTTGCCGGTGTCGCTGCGGCTCGTCATTTACGTGCAAATCTTGGCGCTGTTGATTTCGGTGCCGCTGGGAATTCTCACTGCCTATCGCGCAGGTCGCAAGAGTGAGAAGGCCATCAGTTACGGACTTTTCACTGCGTCGGCCGTGCCAAACTTCGTCTTTGCGCTCCTGTTGGCTGCTTTCTTCGGCGTCACCCTCGGATGGCTTCCACCACTCGGCTACGTTCCACCTTCGGAGAATTTCGTGGAGCACATCCGTACCATGGTGCTTCCGGTGGTCGCCTTGGCGATTCCCACCATTGCCACCTACACCCGTCTGCTGCGAACCGATGTGATCGCAACGCTGCGCGAGGACTACGTGACCATGGCGGTTTCCAAGGGACTGAGCAACGTTCGCATCTTGTTCACGCACGTGCTTCGCCCGAGCTCGGTCACACTCTTTACGAGTGCGGCACTCAACATGGGAGCACTCATTGGTGGCACCCTGGTAATCGAGCAAATCTTCACCATTCCGGGCATGGGTACCGAGATTGCGCTGGCAATCTTCGGCCGCCAGTACTTTGCGTTGCAGTCGTACATTGCGCTGATTGCGGTGGGTTACGTGCTGTTCAATGCGCTCGTTGACGTGCTCATCGGCTTCGTGGATCCTCGGGCACGGGAGCGACGCAATGCGTAGCAAGTTCCGGGCGATGGATTGGTTTACGCGTGTATCCGTCCTGTGGCTGTTGCTGATGGCGTTTTTTGCAGTGTTTGGCAGACTGCTACCGCTCCCGGATCCGTTGTTCTCCGACTTCGAGGGCTTGGGTGTGGGGCTGTTCAGCCCCGGGCACATTCTCGGTGCCGACACCAATGGCTACGACCTCCTCGCCAATGTGGTCGTTGGCGCCCAAACTTCGCTGCTCATCGCCCTGGTCTCGGTTGGCTTGGGCGGGCTCATCGGTGCTGTTCTTGGCATCATCGCTGCATACCGCCGCGGACGTTTGGACTACTTCGTCAACACCACGTTCAACATCTTCCTGTCGATTCCGAATCTCGTCTTGGGTCTGGCATTGGTGGCCGTGTTGGCAACGAGTTCTGATCCGAGCATCCCGGTGTCGGTCACTCGTCGCACCGTGGTGATCATCATCTCGCTCACCATCGTGATCATTCCGATCCTCGGGCGAATCGCACGCGGTGCCACGCTCACATGGGTGAACCGCGAGTTCGTCATTGCGGCACGATCGATGGGCATGAAGGACAAGGACATCATCGTTCGCCATATCGTGCCGAACGTGCTTCCTGCCATCTACGCGGTGGGATTCCTGGCAATCGGTGTGGTCATCGTGGCCGAAGGCGCATTGTCGTTGCTCGGTGTCGGCGTGATTGACGGCGTGAGCTGGGGAGCAATGATCGCGCGAGTGGCGGGCGACTATGAGTTTGCTCCGCACTCGCTCTACGTGCCGGCAACCGTGTTGGCGTTGACGGTCATCAGCTGCAATCAAGTCGGTGACTACATGCGTAGTCGCCTCGACAGCCGCGAGGGCAAGATATGACCACGTTGATGTCGATTCGCGATCTCACGGTGAAGTTCCAGACACCCCGCGGTCTGCTCGAAGCGGTGCGCAGCGTGAGCTTGGAAATTCCAGATGGTACGAGCATCGGTATCGTCGGCGAATCCGGTTCGGGGAAGACCGTCATGTCCCGAGCCGCCATGGGACTTCTCTCTGGTTCGAACGTGCGACGCGAAGGAACGGTGATCTTCGACGGCAAGGAACTCACTGCGATGTCTCCAGCGCAGGTTCGCGACGAATTCGGCACCGGAATGGCGATGATCTTCCAAGACCCGATGACTGCACTCAATCCCGTGCGCCGGGTGGGTTCACAGATCGCAGAGGGCCTACGAATTCGCCTCGGCATGGACAAGAAGGCGGCTCGCGCGCGGAGCATTGAATTGTTGTCGCTGGTTCGAATTCCGGATCCCGAGTCGATGTTGAAGAAGTTCCCGTATCAGCTGTCGGGCGGTATGCGCCAGCGAGTGATGATTGCAATTGCGATTGCGTGCAATCCGAAGATGCTGTTTGCCGACGAACCGACGACGGCGCTCGACGTGACCGTACAGTCACAGATCCTGCAGTTGCTCTCGGACTTGCGACGCGATCTGAAGATGTCGCTCGTGCTTGTCACGCACGACCTCGGTGTCGTGGCAGGCAACACCGATTACGTGGCCGTCATGTACGCAGGCGAAGTGGTGGAACAGGCTTCTACCTCCGAGCTGTTTGCCAACATGAAGATGCCGTACACCGAGGCACTCCTCAAGTCGATTCCCAAGATCGACATGAAGAGTGGTCAGCGTCTGCCGGTGATTGAAGGTCGCCTCCCGGATCCGACGGATCGTCCGGCTGGCTGCGGTTTTGCTTCGCGTTGCAGCTATGTGCAAGCCAAGTGCACCGCCGAGCACCCGCCGCTCGTCGATGCCGGCAACGGCCATCTCTACCGTTGTTGGTATCCGCTCGGACACACGATTGCGAGGAAGTCGTAATGGCAGGCTCGGGTACCGCACACCTTCGCAACAACGACGAAGTGGTCTTGGATGTCCGCGACCTGGTAGTCGAGTTCCGCGTGGGAGGCGGTCGCGTCGTGAACGCAGTCTCCAAGATCAGCTTCGATGTCTGCCGCGGTGAGACTCTCGCCATCGTGGGCGAGTCCGGCTGTGGCAAGACCACACTCGGCAAGGCGATACTCCAGCTACCGCCGCCGAACTCCGGCGACGTCGTCTTCGAAGGCACCAACCTGACCAAGTTGCCCAAGGAACAATTGCGTTCCGCACGTACCGCCATGCAGATGGTCTTCCAAGATCCGATTTCTTCGCTCGACCCGCGCATGACCGTCGGGGACCTCATCGAAGAGCCACTCTGGATATGGGAACGCGGTACCGAGGAAGAACGCGCAGCGAAAGTTCGCGAATTGCTCAACAACGTGGGCCTCGATCCGGACTTGGTGCTCAACCGTCGCTCGTACGAATTCTCGGGCGGTCAATGTCAACGCATCAGCATCGCACGCAGTCTCGCGCTCGAACCACGCATGCTGATTTGTGACGAGCCCGTCAGTGCGCTCGACGTGAGCATTCAGGCCCAGATTCTCAACTTGCTGCAGGACATGAAGGATCGTTACGGACTCACGATGGTGTTCATCAGTCACGACCTCGCCGTGGTGAAGGCGGTCAGCAACCGGATCATGGTGATGTACCTCGGCAAGATTTGTGAGGTCGGATCACCCGATGCCATCTATTCCAAGCCTGCGCACCACTACACCAGCGCACTCATCAATTCGGTGCCGGTTCCCGATCCCACACGAACGCGCACAGCCGTCCCACTTCAGGGTGAGCCACCGTCGCCGGTAGCGCCACCTTCGGGCTGTCGATTCCGCACCAGGTGCCCTGCGGCAACGGAGAAGTGTGCCGCCGAGGAACCACAGCTGCGCGAAGTGTCACCGGGTCAATTCGTGGCCTGTCACCACCCCCGTAGCTAGGCGAACAAACCGTTCACGCGCGATTGATGAATCGCCATGTGCTGGCGGTTGCCAGACCTGCGAGGCACATCTTGATGACGTCGCCGACGAGGAACGGTGTGACACCAAGCGCGATGGCGTTCTGCTCGCCGGTAGCCAAGGGAATTCCAAGGTTGATTGCAAGCCACGCGGCACCGAAGGCGTAGATGATCATCGAGCCCATCGTCATGGCGGCGATGGAGGTGAGTACGCGTCGGTCATGGCGATACTCGGCTAGTCGACCAACCACTGCTGCCGCGACGATGAATCCCACGAGATATCCCATGGTCGGTCCCGTTGCCACCGACCAGCCACCAGTGCCGTTGGAATAAAACGGCAAACCAACCATGCCCAGCAACCAGTACAGCAATTGACTGCCAGCCCCGCGCCACGCACCGAGCGATGCCCCGGCGAGCAGTACTGCGAGAGTTTGACCCGTTACGGGGACCGGAGTAAATCCGAGAGGGATTCGCACCTGGGCGAGTGCTGCGGTGAACAAGGCAAAGCCGGCAATGAGGGTAATTTCACGTGCAATTCGCATCGAGCGAACTTGGGGGGTGGGTAGTGCATCACTAAGGACGACGTTTGTCATGCGGCAAACTTACTCTTTCGGGGACCTACTTCGTGGCGAACTCCACGAGCACCGTTGCAACGACGGTTTTGTCGATGCTCGCGGTGTCGAAGTAGCCGCCGCTTTCAACGTCGGTGGAATCACGGGCGGTGACTTGAAACGGTCCACTCGATACCGACCGAACTTCTCCCACCTTGCCGTCAACGGCCCCGAGGAGCGACTCCGCTCGGGAACGTGCATCGATCATCGCCTCAGCGAGCAGCTCGGGGCGAATTTCGGCGAGTGAGTCGAGGTAGTACTCGGGGCCATTGGTGTAGATGTTCACACCGCGGGCAAGTACCTCGCCGAGATCGGCGGCCAGTGCGCTGACCTTGTCGACATCGGTGAGACGAATGATGACTTCGCGACTTGCTTCGTACGACAACACCCGACCGGATGCGTTGCCATCGATGTATTCCTTGTTGGCGTAGTTGGAAATGGAGCCCAACGAAACGGCATCGCGAGGAACGGCATTCTGATTCAGAAACGACAGCACCTCTTCGACCCCGGATGCGACACCGGCAATTGCACTCGCCGGAGTGTCGGCGGATTGGGACACCGACAACTTCCACACCGCTCGGTCGGCTTTGACATTGCGTTGGGCAGTGCCACGAACGCTCACCGTGTCGCCATCGCGCCGAGCAAATCCGTCACCAACGCGCTGCAACCCCCACGCCAGTGCCACTGCCAAGAGCACTACCGCCACTGCCAGGGGAATGAATCGCGATTCCTGGGTGCGAACCTCGCTCATGTCTTCAGCGTAAGAGTGTGGCCATGGTTTAGGCTCGAGCCCGATGTCGAAACGTACGAACATCATTCTCGATTGCGACCCCGGGCATGACGACGCCTTTGCACTCATCGTCGCGGCAAGATTCACCAATCTGCTCGGCGTCACCACCGTTGCGGGGAATGCGCCGCTCGAACTCACCACACGAAACGCGCGGATCATCCTGGACTTGTGCGGATCCGATGTGCCGCTGCATTCGGGGGCGAACAGGCCGTTGGTGCAGCCGCCCGTCTTTGCGGACTATGTGCACGGCAAGAGTGGTATGGATGGCGCGGTTCTGCCCGAGCCATCGCGTCCGGCTGATTCGACTCACGCCATCGACTTCATCATCGACACGGTGCGATCACGTGACGACGTGTGGTTGGTGCCGACCGGTCCGCTCACCAACATCGCTCTTGCGCTCACCAGGGCCCCGGACCTGGCAAAGCGAGTGAAGGGAATTTCCCTCATGGGTGGTGGCCGATTCGGAAACCGCACCGCCACTGCGGAGTTCAACGTCTGGCTCGACCCGGAAGCAGCTGCCACCGTGTTCATGAGTGGTGTGCCAATCGTGATGGCTGGTTTGCACCTCACGCACGAGTTCCAGGCGACGCCGCCACGAATTGCGGCGGTGGAGTCGGCACATCCGCGAGTGGGACCGTTGGTGGCCGGACTCCTACGGTTCTTCAGTGGCACGTACGTGAATCGCCACGTGGGTTTCGAGGGTGCCGCGATGCACGATGTGTGCGCGGTGCTGGCACTCAGCCATCCCGACCTTTTCGGCACCTCGCAGAAGCACGTGGCAATCGACGTGCACGGCAACCACACGCGAGGAATGACGGTGATCGATGATCGTCAGCTCATCGATCGCCCAGCGGCCAATGTGACGGTGTTGGAAACCATCGATGCCGACCGTGGCTTTTCGGTGATCGTCGACGCCGTGCGCGCCTGCCCCTAAGTCCGAGGTTTGGCGCCCTCGGCAGGAATTGAACCTGCGACACCTGGCGCCGGAGGCCAGTGCTCTATCCGCTGAGCTACGAGGGCAACTTTGCGTGTGCGACCGACGCTATCTCGCGGCCTTTGCGACCGTGCCCTTCCCGTGCTGCACCCGTCGCGACCATATCCAAGCGACATCGGCAACAATGAAAGGGTGATGAAACGCGAGAAGCCCGCCACCCGTTCAAATTGTGCGGCATCGCTCGGAGCGAGGGTCGACTGATGCCTGATCCGGCGACGGTGGTGGTCGAGCGCGTAGCTGAAGCAGTAGCGCGTCTGTATCCCGACATGACCGATGCGCTCGACACGGCGGCGCGACCCAGCGAGCATGCCGACGCCCAAGTGAACGTGGCGATGGGCCTTGCCAAGCGTGTCGGAAAGAAGCCGCGAGAGGTAGCCGAAGAAATCGTCGCCGAGTTGGACTTGCGCAATGTGTGCAGTGCGGTGACCGTCGCCGGGCCGGGCTTCCTCAACCTCACCTACGAGAACGAGTATCTCGCCACGTTGCTCCACGATGCGGCACGCGACGTTCGCCTCGGTGTGCATCAAGCGGCAACGTCGGAAACCGTGGTCATCGACTATTCCGCTCCGAACGTTGCCAAAGAGATGCACGTCGGCCACCTTCGTTCCACGGTGATTGGCGACGCGCTCGTGCGGATGTGTGAAGCAGTCGGGCACCGGGTGATTCGCGAGAATCACATCGGCGATTGGGGGACGCCGTTTGGGATGCTGATCGAACATCTCATCGATTTGGGAGAGGTGGATGCAGCACGCGAGCTCTCGGTGGGAGACCTGGACGGGTTCTACAAACAGGCGCGCGCCAAATTCGAGGCGTCGCCTGAGTTTCAGGAGCGGGCTCGCCAGCGCGTGGTGCTGTTGCAGGGAGGTGACGCCGACACGCTGCGGCTCTGGAAATTGTTGGTTGCCGAGAGCGCCAGATACTTCGCCACCGTGTACGAAAAACTCGGTGTAAGGCTCACACACGCCGACTTGCGCGGCGAGAGTGTGTACAACGACTTGCTTGCATCGGTGGTCACACGACTACGCGAAGCGAAATTGCTCGTTACCGATGACGGTGCCGAGGTGGTGTTTCCCGCCGGATTCACCAACAGGGACAACGCACCGCTGCCGCTCATCATTCGCAAACAGGATGGTGGTTACAACTACGCAACCACCGACTTGGCTTGTGTGATCGATCGTGTCGAACGTCTGCATGCAACACTGATGCTGTACGTGGTCGGAACGCCACAGGCCCAACACCTGTCGATGATCGAGGTCGTGGCGAAGGACGCCGGGTGGTTGCGTGAACCGACGCGAATGGCGCACGTTGCGTTCGGCAGTGTGCTCGGCAACGACCGGAAGATGTTGAAGAGTCGCACGGGAGAATCGGTGAAGTTGGTGGAATTGCTCGATGAGGCCGTCCAGCGAGCCGAAGCTTCGATTGCAGAAAAGAATCCCGAACTACAGGTTGCCGAGCGCCAGAGGGTGGCGCGCATGATCGGTATCGGGGCAGTGAAGTACGCAGATCTTTCCAGCGATCGCATCAAGGACTATGTGTTCGACTGGGAACGCATGTTGTCGTTCGATGGCAACACCGCTCCGTATCTCCAGTACGCACACGCACGAATCTGCAGCATCTTTCGCCGCGCCGGGAGCACGCGAGAGGCGGCTCGGCACGCCAAGCCGGTGTTGTCGCACCCGAGCGAGCGCGCGCTCGCACTTTGGCTGCTGCAATACGACTCGGCAGTTTGGGATGCACTCGAGCGCTACAGCCCGCACCGCTTGTGCACGTATTTGTACGAACTCTCCACTCGCTACACGTCGTTCTATGAGCAGTGCTCCGTCCTGAAGGCTGAAAGTGAGTCGATTCGCGACAGTCGTTTGGCATTGTGTGATCTCACTGCACGTGTGTTGGCGGACGGACTGCAGTTGCTGGGTATCGATGCTCCGGAGCAGATGTGACTGCCATCAGTCGTCATCTGCTGCCGGATACTTCGGAGATGGTGAATGGTCGCCTGCGTATCGGTGGTTGCGATGTGCATGATCTGGCGGGGTCGCATGGAACGCCATTGTTCGTCTACGACGAAGCCCATCTGCGGGCTCGTTGCGCCGAGGCTCGTGCAGCCTTCGGTGACGACTCGGTGGTGTACGCCACGAAGGCGTTCCTCTGCACCGCGATGGCCCGACTTGCACACGAGGAAGGTTTGTTGCTCGACGTGGCCACAGGGGGCGAATTGTTCGTTGCGCTCACGGCCGGTGTTCCGGCGGACCGTTGCGTGATGCACGGCAACAACAAGAGCCTGACCGAGCTTCGCGAAGCAATCACCGTCGGTGTTCGACACATCGTGGTGGACAGTTTCGACGAGCTCGACCGGATCGAGTCGTTGGTGGCTGGTGGTCTCGCTGCGCCACGCGTGCAGCTACGAATCACCCCGGGTGTGTACGTACACACGCACGAATACGTGAGCACCGGGCAAAACGACTCGAAGTTCGGCTTCAATCTGGCCAACGGTGATGCTCAGCGTGCCATCGACCGGGCTCGCGCTTCACGTGCGATGCAATTGGTTGGCATCCACTGTCACATCGGTTCCAACGTGTTCGAAACCACGAACTTCACCAAGGCTGCCGAAGTGATGGTGAAGTTCTCCAATACGTGCAAGCTTCCGGAGCTCACGCTTGGTGGCGGTCTCGGCGTGGCGTATCTCAACGATGAGCATGCACCGAGCATCACCGAGTGGGCGAACGCACTTCGCGCAGCAACCACGGGTCTCGCGGCGGGTACCAAGGTGTTCGTGGAGCCGGGCCGGAGCATCGTGGCGTCGGCGGCGATCACGTTGTACGAAGTGGGAACCGTGAAGGAGATTCCCAACGTACGCACGTACGTGTCGGTGGATGGCGGCATGAGCGACAATCCACGGCCCGTGTTGTACGGCAGTGGATACGAGGCCTTCGTTCCCTCACGCTGCGAAGGAGATCGCACTCGCGCGGTACGCCTCGTGGGCAAGCATTGTGAGAGTGGTGATGTGCTGATTTCCGAAGGCGTGTTGCCGGCCGATGTTCGTGTCGGCGACGTCATTGCCACCCCGGTCACCGGCGCATACGGACACTCCATGGGGTCCAACTACAACAAGGTGCCGCGACCCGCCGTGGTGTTCGTCGGCAATGGTGCCGCACGAGTGGTGGTGCGCCGCGAAACGTACGACGACCTCGTGCGCAACGACGTGACCGATAGCGTTTAGCGCATGGCGAAAGCCAATTCTGCGCCGCAAGGCCATCTTCCCACGGTGCGTATTGGTGTGGTGGGTCATGGTGTGGTGGGCTCGGCATTTACCGCGCTGGTAGCGCGTCAGCGCGATGTCATTGCGGCCCGCACGGGCGTGCAGTTGGAGGTCACTCGCATTGCCGTGAGCGATGCGGGCAAGCACCCGACGCGCGTTGGTTCCGCTGACGTGGTTACCGATGCACTGGCCGTAGCAGCGGCAGCCGATGTCGATCTGGTCGTGGAAGTCATGGGCGGTACCACGTTGGCCGGCGAGGTCATTCGCACGGCGTTGGAGAGTGGCAAGCCGGTGGTAACGGCCAACAAGGCGTTGCTCGCTGCTCGCTCGGCAGAGTTGTTCAAGATTGCCGACGAGCGCGGTATCGACCTGTTGTTCGAAGCCGCAGTGTGTGGCGGTATTCCTCTCATTCGTCCGTTGCGTGAAAGCCTGCGAGGCGAACCAATCCGTCGGGTGCTCGGCATCGTCAACGGCACCACCAACTACATACTCACGAAGATGACCGAGTCCGGGTCGGATTATTCCGACGCATTGCGTGAAGCGCAACAACTCGGATACGCCGAAGCCGACCCGACGGCCGATGTGGAAGGTCACGACGCCGCGGCGAAGATTGCCATCATCGCCAACTTTGCATTCGGTGTGCACGTCGTTGCCGATGATGTCTCTGCCGAGGGCATCTCGAGGATTTCGGCGAGCGACATCGCAATGGCGCAGAAGTTCGGCTATGTCATCAAGTTGCTCGGCGTTGCCGAGCGAGACTCCGATACCGGTGCAGTCAGCGTGCGGGTGCACCCCGCAATGGTGGGATTGAAGCATCCCTTGGCGTCGGTTCGCGAAGCGTTCAACGCAGTACTCGTGGAGGGCGAAGCGTCAGGTTCGCTCATGTTTTACGGCCGCGGGGCGGGTGGCGATCCCACCGCATCGTCGGTGCTCGGCGACGTCATTGATGCTGCCGTCAATCTGCGAAAGGGCACGCATGCCACGCTGGGAACGTTCTCCAAGGCAACGTTCACCTCACCCGGTGAAGTGGTGAGCGAGTTCATGCTCACTCTCGAGGTTGCAGACAAGCCGGGCGTACTGCACGCGGTGACCGGCGTATTTGCCCGCAACAAGGTGAGCATTCGTGCGGCCGAACAGGACGGCATCGGAAGCGATGCGCGACTGGTGTTCGTCACGCACGATGCACGTACGTCCGACGTTCAGAAGTGTTTGGATGAATTCCAACGGCTCGATGTGGTGAGCAAGGTGGGCGGAGTCATCCGCATCATCGGCGCCTGAACGACATCCAGTGAAGTACGTCTCCACGCGCGGTGAAGCGCCGACGCTCGGATTCAACGACACGCTGCTTGCCGGTCTGGCCAGTGACGGTGGACTGTACGTGCCGGAGTCGTGGCCACAAGTCGGTCATGGTGACGTTCGTTCGACGTTTGCCCAGCGTGCTGCCGAGATCATGGCACCGTTCGTGGCCGGGGAGATTCCCGAGACCACACTGGCCTCGCTTTGTCGCGATGCCTACTCCACGTTTCGCGATCCACTGGTGGCGCCGTTGCGCGAAGTGGGGGAGAACCGTTGGCTGCTCGAGTTGTTTCACGGACCAACGCTCGCCTTCAAGGACGTGGCGCTCCAGTTCATGGGTCGTGTGTTCGATCATGTGCTGCAGGAACGCGGACGTCGCATCACCGTGGTCGGCGCAACGAGTGGTGACACGGGATCGGCGGCAATCGACGGCGTGAAGGCCTGTCGCAACGTGGAGATGGTGATCCTCTTTCCAAAGGGCCGAATCAGCGAAGTTCAGCGACGTCAAATGACCACGGTCGACTCACCCAACGTCCATGCCGTTGCAATCGACGGCACGTTCGACGACTGCCAAGATCTGGTGAAGGCAATGTTCAACGACTCGGCGTTTCGAGAGCGACACCAGCTTTCTGCGGTGAACTCCATCAACTGGGCGCGAGTAATGGCACAGGTGGTGTACTACTTCACTGCAATCGAGCAACTTCACGCGGTGGACTCCCCGCCGGTGTCGTTCAGCGTGCCGACAGGAAACTTCGGAAACGTGCTGTCGGGCTGGATTGCACGGCGTTTGGGTGCCAACGTCGGGCACCTCATCGTTGGCTCGAATTCCAATGACATCCTCACGAGATTCTTCGAGACCCAAACCATGACGGCAACATCGGTGGTCCCAACGCTCAGCCCGAGCATGGACATACAGGTATCCAGCAATTTCGAACGACTCCTGTTCGAGATGAACTCGCGTGACGGCAAAGCCACGGCACGGCAAATCGCCGGATTCCGCACAGGCGGAAAGCTCTCCGTCACGTCGGAGCAATTCGGCACGTGGATTCGACCTTCATTTCGCGGCCAGCGATGCTCCGACGGCGACACCTTGGCAATGATCACGCACATGTACCGCACGTACGGCGTGTTGGTTGACCCACACACGGCAGTGGGATTGGTGGCCACGCAGTCGTGTGCCGACCCCGATGAACCAGTGGTTACCCTCGCCACCGCTCACCCGGCGAAATTTGCCGATGCCGTCGAACAGGCCACGGGAGTTCGGCCGACATTGCCGGAACACCTCGGTGACTTGCTCTCCCGACCCGAGCGATCCACGGAGTTACCCAACGACCTGGCGGCGGTACAACGCTTCGTTGCGAGCGCTTCAGCCACGAGGTAGAGTGAAGGCGCTCGGTGATTCCGAGCATGCCCTACGCAGTCAAGTCTCTGACGCGAAAGCATCGTTGACGGGCGCCGCTTCATTACGTCGCCCTGAAAGAAGGAAAACGTGGCCGCCCCACAGCTTGGACGAGCACAACTCGAGGAAAAAGATCGCGACGACCTCGAACAGATTGCCAATGCGCTTGGGATCAAGGGTGTGGCACGTGCAAGTCGAGAAACATTAATCGGAAAAATCCTGGAGGAAACCATGGCCCCCGAACCCAAAGAACCAACCACGACGAAATCGTCGGCCAAGTCCGACAAGTCCGGCGCCTCGTCGGACGCCAAAGCGGCCGGCACGGCCAAGGGCGGCAACACTGTGCCACTCGGGGCCGACGGAGAACCGCTCTCGGAGTGGGAACTGGAGCTCGCCGAACACGAGGGCACGCCGATTGCTCCCGATGCACGTGTACGAACGGAGCGTGGTGGTGACCGTGGGGATGCACGCGGCGACCGAAGCGATCGAAACGATCGTGGAGACCGTGGTGACCGTGGTGATTCGCGTGGTGACCGGAATGACCGCGGCGATTCGCGAGGCGGCGACCGGGGCTTCCGCGACCGCAATTTTGGTGACGGCGGCGGCCGTAATTTCAACGACCGTGGTGGCGATCGCAATCGTCGTCGTCGTGGTCGACGTCGCGGTGGCGGCCGAGACGAAGGTCCACAAGGAGACGATCGTTTCGAAATCGACCAGGTCGACTCCAACGAGCCCGTGAGCACCGAGCCCGTGAAGGTGGAGGGCTACCTCGACCTTCGTGACGAGGGCTACGGCTTCTTGCGTATCGGCGGCTACTTGCCCACACGCAACGACGCATACGTTTCAGTCCGGTTCACTCGCCAGTTCGGATTGCGCAGGGGCGACCACATCACCGGATTGTCACGACCAGCAGGACGCAACGAGAAGAATCCCGCGTTGCTCGAGGTGTACACCGTGAACGGGGGCGACCCCGACAAGGCGCGTAATCGCAAGAAGTTCGAAGAGCTCACCCCGTTGTTCCCGGATGAGAAATTGGTCTTGTCGAGTTCGAGTGAACCGTTGAACATGACGGCGCGAATCGTCGACCTCATCTCGCCGATCGGCAAAGGTCAGCGCGGCATCATCGTGTCACCGCCCAAAGCGGGCAAGACCACGGTGATGAAAACCATCGCCACCAGCATCGAAAAGAATCATCCGGAAGTGAAGCTCATCGTTCTGTTGATCGACGAGCGCCCGGAAGAAGTCACCGACATGCGACGCACCGTGAAGGGTGAAGTCATTGCATCCACCTTCGATCGCCCGTCGGAAGAGCACACTGCCGTCGCCGAACTTGCGGTGGAAAAGGCGAAGCGCATGGTGGAGGCCGGCGAAGACGTGGTGATCATCCTGGATGGCATCACACGATTGTCGCGTGCGTACAACTTGGCGGCCCCGGCCACCGGACGAATCATGTCGGGTGGTATCGATGCCGGAGCGCTGTATCCGCCCAAGAAGTTCTTCGGTGCTGCGCGCAACATCGAGGAAGGCGGCAGCCTCACGATTCTCGCCACGGCCTTGGTGGACACCAACAGCCGAATGGATGAGGCAATCTTCGAAGAGTTCAAAGGCACGGGCAACATGGAATTGCGTCTCGACCGGCGCTTGGCCGAGCGACGCATTTACCCGGCAATCGACGTGGATGCGTCGAGCACCCGCCACGAAGAGCTTCTGTTTGATCGCAAACAGTTGCAGATGGTCTGGAAGCTGCGTCGCGTGTTGAGTGGCTTGGCTGCCGACGGCAATGCGGCGCCAGGACTTGAGTTGTTGATCGACCGCTTGAAGTCGTTCAAGACCAACGACGAGTTCTTGTCGGAAATCGCCAAACAGCCAACGGCCTGACCCGGCCTCTTGCGGCAACAACTGACGGTCCTGCACGGCGACAACTGACGTGGCCGACAACCAACGGGAGTTCGTCGTTCGACGCGAGCGTTTGGCGCTGCAGGCCCACCTCGGTGATTCGCAGCCCACGGCTGACGTCGATCTCGGCAACTTCGTCGCAGTTCGCGCCGGCAACACGCTGTGGGTCTCTGCCACGGCACTGGCTGCCGGTGAAGCGCGTACCAGTGCACTTGCGGCAGCACTTGCATGGCATGCGCGCGGCACACGTGACGCCAATGCAGCCAGCAGCGATGCAGATGCGGTACGACACGACGTAACGAGCATCACGATCGTGGACGCCCACACACCAGGTCTCACTGCGCGACGCGCGATGAACTTCTCTGTGCCAATCACGGTGCTTGATGCGCGGACCGAGAACAACGGCACCCTTCGCAGTGGAGGCGTCGGTGCCAAGGGCGCCGTAGCGACACCGCATGCGCGCGGACCCGAACTTGCCGCCAAACCCGAGCATCTCGCGCTCGCTTCGGCCTTTCGTGACGTGGGTGCCGATGTCGTGGTGGAGCACGGAGTGGTGGTCGCAGAAGTGATGGGTCTAGAAGTCGCGCGAGTGATCGACGAAGAAGGTGTGCCGACAATACGTATCGGCGTGGGTGCCCACGATCGCGAAATGTTCAAGATGGTGAACGGAACGACGACGAGCGAGCAATTGCGCGGAGTGGTTCGTACGGTGATGCAACATCGTCGTGACGACGCCCCGACACACCCATTGAATCTTCTTGCGCCCGAGCGTGCGCTACGAGCAAGGGTTCTTCGCAATCCGGGAATCATCGGAGTGCGAACACTCAGTGCCGCCCAGCCTCCCGTGCCACGGGAGAACGTCAAGGACTCCGTGCCGTGTTGTGCCGTTGGCGAGGATGAACATGGTCCAGTCGTCACGGTGTTCGTTGCGGGAATCGATCTTGACGCCGTGCCGTTTGCCGCCGATGCTCGCAGTCACCTGGCACCCGATGCGAGATTGCTCATCGTGACGGCATCACGCAACATCGTTCCGGTGCAGTTGCGGATCGCGAGCATGCTGAAGCAGCCAGCCGAATTCCTCGCCGGATGACCCGGCGAGTTCGGCTCGGCGTAACCTGAACATCGTGTTAGCCAAGCTCGATGCCATCCTTGCCGACTTCGAGCAGTTGGAACTGAGCCTCACCTCGCAAGAGGTGCTTGGCGACCAGAACAAGCTTCGAGACGCGTCCCGCAAATACAAGCAGATGGGTCCGCTCATCGAGTGCATTCGAACGTACAAGTCGGTGCTCGGGAACGTCGAAGCCGCAAAAGAGCTGATCGAGTCGGCTTCACCCGAGGAGCGGTCGTCGCTGGATGCCGAAATGCGCGACGGGATGTCGCAGCTCGAGGCATTGGAAGAGCAATTGAAGGTGTTGCTCATTCCTCCCGACCCGGACGATGGAAAGAACGTGATGCTCGAGTTCCGCGGCGCCGAAGGGGGCGAGGAAGCCAACTTGTTTGCCGGCGAGCTCGTGGAGATGTATCGCGCCTGGGCGGCACGAAACGGGTGGACGTTCGAAATCTTGGCGTACGACCGCTCGCCGATGGGGGGAGTCAACCAAGCCACTGCGTTGGTGAAAGGCGAAACGGCATGGCGACGTTTTCGATTCGAGGGTGGCTCCCATCGCGTCCAGCGAGTCCCCGTCACGGAGAATGCGGGGCGAATCCACACCTCATCGGCAACGGTTGCCGTGATGCCCGAAGCCGAGGAAGTGGACATCGCCATCGACGAGCGCGACCTCGAGATTGACGTGTACCGATCCGGCGGATCGGGTGGCCAGAGCGTCAACACCACCGACTCGGCCGTGCGAATCACGCACAAGCCCACGGGTTTGGTGGTAACCATGCAGGACGAGCGCAGTCAATTGCAAAACCGCGTGAAGGCGATGCAAGTGTTGCGCACACGTCTGTTGCAACGTCGACAAGAAGAGCACGAAGCCAAGATTTCCGCCGAGCGTCGAGCACAAGTAGGCAAAGGCGGCCGCGGCGAGAAGATTCGCACCTACAACTACAAAGAAAATCGCATCACCGACCATCGCATCGGCTTTACGTTGTACCAACTGCAGGACGTGCTGGCAGGAAATCTCGACGCGGTGGTGGATGCCCTCACGCTGGAGTATCAAGCCGAGCAACTTGCCAAGCAGGTCGGCAGCGAGTGAGCACGTGGCGCGAAGTGCTCGCCGATACCACGGCGGCGCTGAACGACCCGCGCGAGGCTCGATTCATCTGCGAGCACGCGGCGGGCTTGGATGCTGCGGAATTTGCGCTGTCGCTCGAGGAGTTGGTGACACAGCGCATGGGGCTTCACGTGCACGACATGGTGCGGCGCCGCCTCGCAGGCGAGCCGTTGCAGTACGTCATGGGGCGGTGGGCGTTTCGACACCTCGATGTGTTGGTGGATCCTCGTGTGTTGATTCCGCGACCGGAAACGGAATTCGTCGCAGAAGTTGCACTGGGATTTGCACGTGAGGCGACCGAATCCCGTCTCGTGGTCGATCTCGGCACCGGTTCTGGTGTCATCGGCTTGTCGATGGCACACGAACTGCCGATCATCGGCACCACGGTGTGGTTGACCGACGTTTCCCCTGACGCGCTCGACGTAGCCCGAGCCAATTTGGCGGGCATCGGTCGTGCCGGCGCAAACGTGCGCATCGGACAGGGAAGTTGGTACGACGCGCTACCCGGTGATGTGCAGGGATTGGTGGACGTGATCGTGTCGAATCCGCCGTACATCGCCACCGATGACCCGGAACTCTCGCAGGCTGTTGCCGACCACGAGCCGGCTCTGGCGCTGTTCGCCGGCACGGATGGGCTCTCGGCATTGCGAGTGGTGATCTCGCAGGCTCCGCAGTGGTTGCGTGGTGGCGGGGCGTTGGTGTTGGAGATCGGACATCGTCAAGGCGACTCCGTTCGTGCGCTGCTGACCGATGCCGGACTGCGTGATGTCGAGATTCGTCGTGACCTTGCCGGTCGCGAGCGTGTGGCAATTGCCCGCAAGTGACGACGAGCGACGGGGATCGTCGGCTCTCGTAGTGCCGCCCGTGAGCTAGGCGAGTTCGCCACTGCGGCGCAGATTGATCGTGTCGCCGACGTGTTCGCCCGTTGCAAAGGATCCTGCCACTGCGCGATCGTCGCTCACCACCCATACGCGACGCCCGTCGTTGCGCAGGCCCGCGGCGATGAATCGCTCCGGTGCACCGTCGCGATCGTGCATCACGGTGAATGCTTCGATGGTTGCCGGCCCAGCAGCATCGTCGCCAACGGCCAACTCGCGCTTGGGAAGTGCATCGATCTGTGCCTGCGGTGATTCGTATTGGAATGGTCGCTTCGGAGGTGTGGTGGCATAGACACCGAATGCATGCTTGGTGGCATAGCCGCCGTTGGCCCACACGAACGCGTGGTCTCCCGAGGATTCGCGCAGGCGTGACATCGCCGTGGCGATGGCATGCATCACGTAGTTGTTCCACGGGCCGCCCGAAAACGCGAGACCTCCAGTGAGCGTGAGTTGCGACGTGATGTCCACGTCGAGCGATGCCGCACCAAGCTGTACCGCCGAGGGGAAGCATGAGTACAAGTCGACGAGCGCAATGTCGGACATGGTGAGGCCGGCCAAGGAGAGCGCACGCTTGCCGCCCAGCCGTACGGCAGGTGTTTCTGCAAACGACCAGCGATTGGAGATGAACTGGTGCTCGTGGCAATCGGTACCCGACACCGGAAACACCCAACGATCGCGTGGCACCCCGAGCGCGGCAGCGCGTTCCGCCGAACACATGATGAGCGATGCGGCCATGTTGACCTGATTGTTGGAATTCATCACCTTTCGGTAGGGAGTGCCGATCATTCGATTGCGCGATGTCACCTCCCGCACCTGCGTCGGTGTGAGTACGTCACGACTCCACGCGAAGTCGTTCCCGGCGGCAACGGCACTGAAGCGTGACCACAACTCGGAGATTCGTTGATCGTGCTGTTCGATGCTGCGACCCGATGCGGCACGCAGTGCAGACTCGAACATCGGGTACACCTGAATCGGCAGCACGATGCCGAGACGCATCTCTTCGTCGTTGAGCAGCGCCAAGTCGTCGACGATGTGGGCGGGCGGCACGGCGTCTGCTCCTGGGGCTTCGGGCGAGGGCCACGGCAATTCGGAGGCATCCTTGAACAGCGAGCGACTACGCGTGCATTCGCCGCCTGCCAACACCACGAGGTCGCACTCACCCCGCAAAATCTGGGTAGCGGTGAGATTCACCAGGGTTTGCGGCATGTTGCCGCCATGTGGTGTGGTGGCGTATTCGCGTGCGGTCACTCCGGTGATGGCGCCGAGTTCACGTGCGGCATTGGCGTACTTCCACGACAACAAGCGCACCACCCGAATGGAGTCCACTTCGTGAGGAACAGAAATACCTGCATCGGCCGCGGCGGCAGTGAATGCGTCGGCCATGAGGGCAACCGGATGCTTGGTCTCGATTGCGTTGGTCGACCGATCGAGCGCTTGACCCTGCCCGACGAGCACGGGTGTACGTGGGTCGATCTCCATGCACCATCAGCGTACGAAAACCACCGGGGTGCTCCACCTAGGCTGGCGCGCGATGAACACCAATGCGCCGACGTCGCTCAAGCGAATAGCTATCGGTTCCGATCATGCGGGTTTCGATCTCAAGTCGCACTTGGTGACGGTGCTTGAGGCGCTGGGTTATCGCGTGGAGGACTACGGCACTCACTCGAGCGAAGCCATCGATTATCCGCAGATTTGTGCAAGCGTGGCACGTGCAGTGCGCGATGCCAGAGCCGACGTGGGCATCGTGTTGGGTGGAAGCGGGCAGGGTGAGCAGATTGCGGCCAACAAGGTTCGAGGTATTCGTGCGGCGCTGTGCAACGACCTGTGGCTTGCAGAAATGGCACGTTCGCACAACGATGCCAACGTGCTCTCGATGGGTGGTCGTGTGGTGAGCCCGGATTTGGCCGAGCAGATCGTCAAGAAGTTTCTCGAAACGCCGTTTGAGGGCGGTCGCCACGCACGACGTGTGGGACAATTGGGGGAGATCGAAGCCGAGGAATCGGCCCGCAACGAAAGTTAGAGCTGATGCCGTTCCCGTCCGAAGTCACCCCCGACACGCAAGTGGATGCGCTGATCGAAAAAGAGCGTGTGCGTCAAGTGACCGGGCTGCAACTGATAGCGAGCGAGAATTTCACGTCGCCTGCCGTCATGCGAGCGACCGGGTCGGTGCTCACCAACAAGTACAGCGAGGGATATCCAGGCAAGCGCTATTACGGCGGCAATGCAGTAGTCGATGAAATCGAAGCACTCGCCATCGAACGAGTGAAGCAACTGTTCGGAGCCGAACATGCCAACGTGCAGCCCCACTCGGGAGCCAGTGCCAACATGGCCGTGTATCAGGCGATGTTGAAGCCGGGCGATACGGTGCTCGGTCTCAGTCTCGACCACGGCGGACACCTCACCCATGGGTCGCCGGTGAATGCCAGCGGAATCTTCTACAAGTTCCACTCGTACAAGGTCGGTGCGAACGACGAACGAATCGACTTCGAGGAAGTTCGCAATCTTGCCTTGCAGCATCGTCCGCGCATGATCGTCGCCGGCACCACCAGCTATCCGCGCCGAATCGAGCCGGAGCCTTTCAAGAAGATCGCCGACGAAGTCGGCGCCTACATGATGTTCGACATCGCACACTTGGCGGGACTCGTCGCTGGCGGAGCACACCCCAATCCGGTGCCATATGCCGACGTCGTCACGTTCACCACGCACAAGACGCTCCGTGGTCCTCGTGGTGGTTGCATACTTTCCACCAAGCAGCACGCGCAAGCCATCGACAAGGCGGTGTTCCCGGGTCAACAGGGCGGTCCGCTCGAGCACGCAGTGGCCGCCAAAGCCGTCGCGTTCTTCGAGGCATCGCAGCCGAGTTTCCGAGAGTACGCGCACCAGATCGTCAAGAACGCGGCTGCACTCGCGGAGGCACTCGCGACGCGCGGATTCCGCTTGGTGTCGGGTGGCACCGACACGCACATGATGGTGGTCGATCTGCGACCGTTCGACTCCGAACTCACGGGCAAGGAAGCACAAGCAGTGCTCGATCAAGCAGGCATCACGTTGAACAAGAACACCGTGCCGAACGATCCGCGGAGTCCCTTCGTTACCTCCGGAGTTCGCATCGGCACGCCGTCGGTGACCACGCAGGGCATGAAGGAGTCGGAGATGACGATCATCGCCGATCACATCGTCACCACGCTGAAGGGTCGCAACGACCAGTCCATCGTTGCCGATGTGCGCGCCAAGGTTGCAGCCCTGTGCGCCGCGTTTCCCGCCTATCGTTAGGGGAGTGAGCGGCCAGCGTGATTAGCGTCGCGTCGTATCTCATCGTCGGATTGATTGCTGCGCTCGCAACCGCAGTTTCCATGCCGTTCGTGGTGCGTTTGGCGCACCGACAACGGTGGGTGGCCACACCCGACGAACGCCGCATGCATCCCGTGCCAACGCCGGATGTGGGCGGCATCGGAATGTTCATCGGCATTCTGGCGGGCATCGTCGGGGCAAGTTTGATGGGCGATTTCGACGGACTCTTCGAAGACAGCACGGAGATCATCGGAGTGGTGGTGGCGTGCAGCATTACGTTTGCCCTCGGTTTGTTGGACGACATCCGTGACATCTCGCCACCGGCGAAGGTCACCGGACTCGTGGTGGCGGCAATCTCGCTCGTGTGGTTTGGTGTGACGATGTTTCAATTTCGTGTTCCATTCCTGGACGTGTTCGTGTTGTCCGACGACTGGGTGCCGCTCTTCACCGTGCTGTGGCTGTTGGGAATGACCCAAGCAGTGAACCTCATCGACGGCTTGGATGGACTTGCCGCGGGAATCGTCGCCATCGGAGCAGGATCGTTCTTCATCTACTCCCAAGACCTGACGGCGGGCAACCTGTTGCCGCAGCCGAACATCGGGCCATTGATCGCAATGATTGCAGTAGGAGTCTGCGTGGGCTTCTTGCCCTTCAACTTCAATCCCGCACGAATCTTCATGGGGGACAGCGGAGCGTTGTTGCTCGGACTCTTGATGGCAGTGGCAACCAGCGTGGTGGGCGGACGTGCCGACCCCGACACACAGTCAGCCAACGGACAGACCTATTTCTTCCTGGCGCCGATCTTCATTTCGCTCTTGGTATTGGCAGTGCCCATCGTCGACGTGATTTTTGCGGTCATCCGGCGAACGGCCAGTGGTCGCAGCTTTGCCGAAGCAGACATGGGGCACCTGCACCACCGACTCATTCAGTTGGGGCATGGTCCGCGTCGTGCGGTCGTGATTTTGTGGGGGTGGGCTGCTCTGTTCTCCACAGTGGTGTTGTTCTCTGCGCTCTACAGCACGGGATCGGCACTCGTGCTGTTGGTGCTGGCAGGCACCGCACTGAGTTTGTTCACCGTCCTGCACCCTCGGTTGCGGCGCGATGACGGTGGCACACGGGATGACGACGCACAAGTTCACGAAGCGGATTTGGTGGACGAGAGCCCTCGCGCCTAGTTTGTTAAGCGGTTCACAAGCCTCGACTAGACAAAGGTGTCCGCGTTGGCAACTCATCAGCCTGATTCCATCAACAAGGGTGCGGACATTGCTGGCACCATGCTGGTGTTTTTCTTCATTGGTTGGTTCGTCGACCGTCAGCTGAACTCCACTCCGTGGTTCATGATCGCGTTCGTGGTACTCGCTGCCGTCGCACAGTTCGCGAAGATGTACTACGTCTATAACGCCCAAATGGAGCGCCTCGAACAGCAGCGGCGCGAGACGGTCCATTCCTCATGACCACCAACACGAGTTCGTCGGTGTTGGCGATGCGCGACACCGGTCCATCGCCCGAGGCGCAAATTTCCCGCGACATCGTGAAGCGGGGCGTCATGGTTGCGCCGCTGTTCGTTGCAGTGTCCTGGTTGGCGTGGGGCACGAACGGAGCCGTATCGAGTGCCTATGGACTCCTCCTGGTGTTGTGCAACTTCATGCTCGCTGCCGGAATCATCGCACTGGCGGCTCGAGTCTCTTACGCCGTCATGCTCGGTTCGATGCTGTTCGGGTACCTCGTCCGTCTGGCAATCGTGGCTTTTGCAATCTTCGTGGTTCGTGACGCCGCCTGGGTCGATCTCATTGCGCTCGGCATGACCGTCGTCGTCTCCCACATCGGGTTGCTGTTCTGGGAGATGCGATATGTTTCTGCATCACTCGCGTTTCCAGGAGTCCGACCAGTACCACTTACCACCAAGGAACATCAATGAACAACCTCTCGATTCTCGCGTTCGAGCTTCCACCAATCAACATGCTGTTGCGTTGGCGGGACGTTGCACCAACCATCAACAAGGTGGTGCTCATTGGCATCGCAGCGGCAGTAATCGGCATCGGCATTTTCCTCGCTGCCGCACGAAAAGATCCGAAGGTTGCTCCCAAAGGTGCCCGCAATTTGGCCGAAGTCATCATCGACTTCATCGAGAAGCAAATCATCCTGCAAACGATGGGACCAGCCGGTCTGGTGTGGACACCGTTCTTGTTGACGCTGTTCATCTTCATCTACTTGAGCAACGTTCCGGGAGTGATTCCCTTCCTGCAAATGCCCGCAACTGCTCGAATGGGCATCCCCGCGGCTCTCGCCCTCATCGTGTGGGTGGTGTACAACGGCGCTGGCATCAAGCATCAGGGTCCGCTCGGATACTTCAAGTCGGTGTTGTTTCCTCCGGGAGTGCCAAAAGCGCTCTACGTGCTGATTACGCCCATCGAGTTGATTTCCACGTTCATCGTTCGTCCGTTCTCGCTGGCAATTCGACTCTTTGCGAACATGCTCGCTGGTCACTTGCTCCTGGTGATCTTCGCCCTGTTGTCGGAAGCACTCTTCCAGGCCCGCGATCGGATTCTCATTCCGATCGGCGTGCTGCCCTTTGCCGTGCTGGTGTTCTTGACATCGTTCGAGGTACTCGTCGCATTCCTGCAGGCCTACATTTTCACCACGCTGACAGCCGTGTACATCAACATGGCATCACACGCGGAACACTGATCAATACGAAATGAATACCAACCAAACAACAAGGAGAGAACACCAATGGAAGCACTAGCAACAATTGCCCGCATCGCTGCAGAAGCGGGCGCCGACCCAGCAGCGGAGAAAGCCACAGCAGCAGCAGCCACTGCCGGTTACGCCTACGGTCTCGCCACATTGGGACCTGGCATCGCACTCGGAATGATCTTCGGAAAAGCAATCGAGTCGATGGCACGTCAGCCTGAGTCCGCCGGCATGGTTCGTACGACGATGTTCCTTGGTGCAGCCTTCACTGAGGCGCTCGCACTCATCGGATTCGTGGCATTCATTCTGCTCAAGTTCGCCTGATCGAAGTCGACACTGCACATGCTGATTTCCACCATCCTCCTTGCCGCTGAAGACATGGGACCCAATCCCATTGCGCCAGAAGGGAAGGAATTCTTCTGGGGCGCCGGGACATTCCTCGTGTTCCTGTTCGTCATGCGGGTGTTCCTCGTGCCGAAGGTGAGAAAAGGCATGGCGCTGCGTTACGGCGCGATTCGCGAAGGCCACGAAAGTGCCGATGCGACTCGAGCGGCTGCTCAGAACGATGTCGCAGCGCACGAAAGTGCACTCGCTGAGGTTCGAGCCGAAGTCGCAAAGCGAATTGACGGCGCGCGTCAAACTCTCGATGCAGAGCGTCAGTCAAAGATGGCAGAAGCCAATGCGCGAATTGCGGCCAAGCGAGCCGAAGCTGATCGTGCACTGGAAACTGCTCGAGCAGCTGCACGTGGCGAGGTTGCCGCGGCCGTCGGCAGCGTCACCACGCGAGCGACCCAGTTGGTGCTGGGCAAGTCCCTCGATGCCGGCATCGTGAAACGTGCCGTTGAGGGCACGATGAATGGAGGCAGGTCGTGAATTTCTCCGTGCTAATTGCCAAGACATACGACGATCCGACTCAGTCGATTAGTTGGCTCGTGCCAAAAATCGGTGAATTGATTTACGGTGGAATCGCGTCCCTGCTCGTTTTCTTCATGCTGTTCAAGTTTGGTTGGCCTGCAGCGAAGAAAGCCCTGGAGACACGTACTGCCACGATTCAAAAAGAGTTGGACGATTCGGCTGCTGCGCGCAGGGATGCGGAGAATGACGCCGCAAACATTCGCAAGGCTCTGAGCAATATCGACAGTGATCGCGCAAAGATGCTGGCAGAGGCAGATGCCAACGTTGCGTCGATGCTCAGCGAAGGTCGAACCCGAATCGCAGCGGAAGTAGCCGAACTTGAGGCGCGTGCATTGGCTGAGATTGCCGCATCGCGTGCCCGCGTAGGGGACGAATTGCGAGCGGAGATCGCGCGCTATGCGGCGATCGCTACGGCCGACGCAGTGCGCGCCTCGCTCGACAACCAGACACAACAGGAACTGGTCGACAGTTTCATCGCCAAGGTGGGTGCATCACGATGAGCAGCCAGCAAGTCACCGCCTACGTCAACGCGATGTTCGAAATCGCGGCAGCCAACGGCGCCGTAGCGATCGTGGAGGACGAAATGTTCCGTCTGGCTCGTGCGTACGAATCCAACGAAGCACTGCGCTCCTCATTGAGCGACAGCACGCTGCCAACCGATCGACGTCAGAAGATCGTCGAGCAACTCCTGGCCGGTAAGGCACACAACGTCACCGTGCAGCTCACCTCGCTGTTGGTGGGAACCGGACATGTGTCGTTGCTTCCGGAAGTCGCCGACGCCCTGGTGAAGCGTGCTTCGAGCGAGAAGCAGCTCGAAGTTGCAGAGGTCCGCAGCGCGGTTGCGTTGAACGACGCACAAAAGTCACGACTTGCCGAGGCACTCTCCAAGGCCACCGGCAAGAAGTTGAACCTGAAAGTGGTCGTCGATCCGAACGTCATCGGTGGCATCGTTGCCACGGTCGGCGACGAGGTCATCGACGACTCGATTCGCACGCGTCTCGATCAAGTTAAGTCACGTTTCTAAGCGCCATTCGAAAGGAAATTCACATGTCCGAACTCACACTTTCCGCCTCAGACATTGCGGCGGCAATCACCAAGGGTCTCGACGGCTTCACACCGTCGGTGGAAGCACGCACCGTTGGTCGCGTCGCGGAAATTGGTGACGGCATTGCACGCGTGAGCGGCTTGCCCGACTGCGCCGTGAACGAGTTGCTGGAGTTCGAAGACGGCAGCGTGGGTTTGGCGTTGAACCTCGATGAAGACTCCATCGGTGTCGTGGTACTCGGCAATGCAGATCGCATCGAAGAGCAGCAGACCGTAAAGGCCACCGGTCGAATCTTGTCGGTGCCGGTCGGAGACGCCATGCTCGGTCGCGTCGTCAACGCACTCGGCATGCCGATCGACGGCAAGGGTGACGTCGTCGGCGCGCAGATGCGCCGTGTGGAAGTGCAGGCGCCAGGCATCATGGGTCGCAAGCCCGTGCACGAGCCACTGCAAACGGGCATCAAAGCCATCGATGCAATGACCCCGATCGGTCGCGGCCAACGCGAATTGATCATCGGCGACCGCAAGACCGGAAAGACGACCGTCGCCATCGACACGATCCTCAACCAAAAAGGTCTCGGAGTGAAGTGCATCTACGTGGCGGTTGGTCAGAAAGGCTCGACCGTTGCCCAAACCGTGGAGACATTGCGCCAGTACGGAGCGATGGAATACACCGTGGTGGTGGCAGCACCGGCAAGCGACCCCGCACCGTTCAAGTACTTGGCACCGTACGCGGGCTGCGCCATGGGTCAGCACTGGATGGAAAAGGGCGAGCATGCGCTCATCGTGTACGACGACCTCTCCAAGCAAGCAGAGGCGTATCGTCAGATTTCGCTGTTGCTGCGACGTCCACCGGGTCGTGAGGCGTATCCGGGTGACGTGTTCTACCTGCACAGTCGTTTGCTCGAGCGCGCAGCCAAGCTGAGCGACGAGAATGGCGCCGGCTCGCTCACTGCGCTACCAGTGATCGAAACGAAAGCCGGCGACGTATCGGCATACATTCCGACGAACGTCATCTCGATCACCGATGGGCAGGTGTACCTGCAGGACAGCCTGTTCAAGTCGGGTGTGCGTCCGGCCGTCGACGTAGGTATCTCGGTGAGTCGCGTAGGTGGTGCCGCACAGATCAAGGCAATGAAGAGCGTGTCGGGAACCTTGAAGCTCGACTTGGCACAGTTCCGCGAACTCGAAGCGTTCGCCACCTTCGGGTCCGAACTGGATGCAATCTCCAAGGCGCAGCTCGAGCGCGGTTACCGCTTGGTGGAGTTGCTCAAGCAGCCTCTCAACAGCCCGATGCCAGTCGAGGAACAAGTGGTGTCGATTTTTGCCGGAACAAAGGGCTACCTCGACGACATTCCCGTCGCCGACGTGCGTCGATTCGAGCAGGAACTGCTCGAGCACATGCGCTCGCGTCAGGGCAGCATGCTGGCCGGAATTCGCCAGAACCCCAAGGCTGACGTTCCTGCAGATCTTGCCGGCGTCGTCGCGGCGTTCAAGAAGACGTTCACGCCAACACCTGCGGGCGGAGCATCCGCGGACCCGACCAAGACGACGGCAGGCGAAGTCGGTCAGGCCGCCAGCAAGAAAACCTTGGCAACGGAGTAACCACACCACATGGCCGGCGGTCAAGAACGCATTCTTCGAGGACGGATTCGTTCCGTTCAGGCAACGAAGAAGATCACCCGCGCCATGGAGTTGATTGCTGCGTCACGCATCGTGAAGGCGCAACAACGCGTGCAAGCCGCAGTGCCGTACAGCGAGATGATCACCAATGTGGTGAAGGACCTTGCTGCCGGAGGTTCTGGTTCGGAGTCGGCGTTCATGAAGCAACGCGAAGTGGTGAAGACCACTTGCTACGTGACCATCGCCGCCGATCGCGGTCTCTGCGGCGGTTACAACGCCGGTGTGTTGCGCGCCACCGAAGGCGAAGTAAAGGCCGATGTCGTGGCCGGCAAGGACTACGCAATCGTGCCGGTTGGTCGCAAGAGTGAGAACTACTTCAAGTTCCGTGGTTACTCGCTCCGCAAGGGTTTTGCCGGATTCTCCGATGCGCCCAAGTACGAGAACGCAAAAGCCATCGGCGAGTACGTGGTGGAACAGTTCCTGTCGGGTGCAGTCGACCGCGTAGAGCTGGTGTACACGCGATTCGTGTCGTCGGGTACCCAAGAAGTAGTTCGTCGCCCGCTGATTCCGCTCGAGCGGGAAGTGGTGGAAGGTGGCGACGGCAAACCCGAGGGTGCTGTGAGTGCCTACGAGTTCGAGCCGAGTGCCGAGGAAATCCTCGGTTCGCTCCTGCCGCGATACGTGGAGGCCCGAATCTACGCTGCACTCTTGAATGCAGCTGCCAGTGAACACGCATTCCGTCAGCGGGCGATGAAGTCGGCCACCGACAACGCCGAAGAACTCATCAAGAGCTTGTCACGCACCATGAACCGTGCGCGCCAGGACTCCATCACCACGGAAATCATGGAAATCGTCGGTGGCGCCGAGGCACTGAGCGGTGCCGACGACATGGCGGGCGTCTGATGACGAGCTACGGGTTCACTCACTTCTCTCAACACGGAATTCGATAAAGGAGCAACTATGACAGCAACGATGAGCAACACCAAGACTGCAGAAGGTCGAGTGGTGGCGATTGCCGGACCGGTAATCGACGTGGAATTTCCTCGTGGCAGCCTTCCCGAGTTGAACCGCGCACTCGAGTTCACCATCGATGTCGACGGCAAACCGAACAAGGTGTTGGCCGAAGTTGCTCAGCAGCTCGGACATAGCCGCGTGCGTGCAGTCTGCATGAAGCCCACCGACGGCTTGCGACGCGGCACCCCGGTGCGCGACACCGGCCGTGGCATCAGCGTGCCGGTGGGTGAAAAGACCCTCGGTCACGTGTGGAACGTGTGGGGCGACGTGCTCGACGGCAACAACGACGAGTTCAAGGACGTCGAACGTTGGGATATCCATCGACCAGCCCCGGCATTCGACACGCTCGAGCCGACCAAGCGCATGTTCGAAACCGGCATCAAGGTGATCGACCTTCTCACCCCCTATTTGGCTGGTGGAAAGATCGGTCTCTTCGGTGGTGCGGGCGTGGGCAAGACCGTGCTCATCACCGAGATGATCAACCGCGTGGCATCGAAGCACGGTGGTGTGTCGGTGTTCGCCGGCGTGGGTGAGCGCACCCGTGAAGGCACCGACCTGCGAATTGAAATGGCCGAGTCTGGAGTGTTCGAAAAAGCTGCACTGGTCTTCGGTCAGATGGACGAGCCACCGGGTGTGCGTCTGCGCGTGGCGTTGTCGGCACTCACCATGGCCGAGTACTTCCGCGACGTGAAGAACCAGGACGTGTTGTTGTTCGTCGACAACATCTTCCGCTTCGTGCAGGCAGGCTCGGAAGTGTCGACCCTCCTCGGTCGCAT
>Ga0207939_1000101_pt1 | contig 33096 bp, 40 predicted proteins | sample LakMenEpi02Jun12_FD_150663 | JGI IMG/M metagenome (GOLD analysis project Ga0207939, IMG submission 150663) | Freshwater microbial communities from Lake Mendota, WI - 02JUN2012 deep hole epilimnion (SPAdes) | ecosystem: Environmental > Aquatic > Freshwater > Lentic | place: Lake Mendota, Madison... | reverse complement strand
ACTCCGTCTTTCTAGCGACATACACACCGTAGCTGACGTAAGCCTTGTATTTCTCATAGAGGTCAATTTCCCGTTGTTCCGCGGATACAATATTGCGAGCTTCTTCACTGTTCCCGTTCCGGTTCAGGAAGCCCTCGAACCTGGCCTGCATGGGTTGGTAATACTCGCCTAGCCAACAATCTTCAGGTAACACGAAGTACCCAATGGGCGAATAGCCGTGTTTCTCTAGAATCCTGATCTTGGCCGAAGCCACATCGATTTCGACATACTCGCTATCCCAGTGTTGCTGGAGTTCAGCTGGTCGAGAGTCCGTGAGCCATGTGATCTCGGAAGCAACCAACAGGCCACCTGCTTTCAGGAACCGGTGCCACTCAGCTACGCCTTTTTCAAATCCGATGTTGTAGATGGCACCCTCGGACCAGATGATGTCAAATTCTTCGGCGGCGAAAGGCAGGTTGTCCATGGAACATGCAAGCGCCGATATCCGGTCTGCAACCCCGGAGCTTTTGGCTCTTTCATTCAACACGTCCAGGAAGTCCTGTAGGAAGTCCACCGCCGTGATTTGTGCATTCAACAGCCGGGCAAGAAGAACGGCGGATGCCCCCGTGCCGCACCCGATATCCGCAACCTTCAGCGGTGCTGCTCGGTCGACCATGGCCAGATTGAGTGCCTGTTCCGTCTCGGCATCCCCACCTGGTCCCTGCCGAGAACCATGCTTGTGTAGGTCGATCAAGAGTTTGTAATCATCCATAGCGACATCTTGCTTTGTCAGGCGAACGCTAGCCATCACCTGGCCGCAAGTTGTAAAAGCTGAAGTATTCTGCCTGGCGGAGGCGGCTCAGGTGAATGGCGGTGTTAGAGAGTGGCAGGAGTGTCAGGTTCAACAAGAGGTAACAACCGCGCAGTCACCATCGCCATGACATCTGAGGAAGCCCGTTCGATGAACTTTACTTTTCTCGAGCGCCAGTCAAGGCTCTTGAGTTGATCAGACAAAACAACTCCACTTACTTCAGATCCATCAGGGAGCTTCACCTCAAAAGGGTATCCCTTTATCTTGGATGTCACGGGACAGAATAAGGCTAGTCCGACTTTACCATTGTAGGTCTTTGGTGATAATACGAGTGCTGGTCTTCTCCCACGCTGTTCACTTCCGGCTTGCGGTGTGAACTCCAGCCACACCAGATCACCACGATCGGGCACGTAGGACGACATCAGAATGCTTCAGCCCCTACGGCATCCCCCGTATCAATAGAGGCGTGGATGTTCTCTGGCGTGACCCCAGCGAGGAGATCCGCAAGCCTGAGCCGGCTTGGCAAGGCGGGCCTTAAGACCAATTCACCATCCTTCGCGGTGAGGCTGACCTCAGTACCAGCACCCAATCCCACCTCTTCAGCCAAGCCGCGTGGAATTCTCACTCCAAGGCTGTTTCCCCACTTCTGAACCTTCGTCTGCATGCCCCAACCGCGGCTATACACTGACTATACCACCCTTGGTCACGGCGGCCTGCCCCCATCTCTCTAACGCTCGCCATCACCTGGCCGCAGTGAGCTCAGGCAGGAAGCAGAGACGCCCCGGATGCAGCTCAGGTGAATGGCATGGTTAGTTTGCGTCATGGCAGTCATCCAACAACTGGCCAACCTCCGCCTTCAGCACGATCAGGTCTGAGTAGACAAGCCCGAAAACGGCATCGTCATCAACTGCTCCATAGTCATGAGCAAGCAGGTTTCGAAAATCAACGATCGCGCGAGAATTGGATATGGAACTAAAAAGAGTCTCATCGAGGGCACTGACCCTTCTAAGGGCCTCACCAATAATGATGAACTCTCGCTCGACTGCAGATCTCACGGCACGCTTACTTCGGTATTCTTCCAACGAGACGCCGCTCATGACGTCTTCAATCGAATTACAGGCTTCAAGGATATCCTGCAAATAGGCTGATAGATCACGTGCCATAAACCAGCTGCTTTGTTCGATCAATCTCGCCAGCAATAACTTTATTCTTCACCGCTCCCTGCATCACCAAATCAACGTCGGCTTGAAAGATATTCCTGAACGCCTCGCGAGCGTCAAGATAGGCATGGAAGCGCTTGGTGATTTCGAGTGGACCAAACTCAACAAGAAGGTCTATATCGCTTTCTCCAGGCCTAAAGTCCTCTCTCAAAGCTGAGCCAAAGACAAACAGACGCTCAATTCCATATCGCTGGCAAGCTGCGGCGATCTCCTCTAGCTTCTCGTCAATGAGGACTGACATGACACACCTCCTAGGCCCATTGTAACCAGAAACCCAGGCAATCCACCAAGAGGCCTTGCATCAGTGGCTTTGCAACGTCAAACTAACGCTGCCATCACCTGGCCGCAAGTAGTGTTGGGTGAAGAAGATAACCATGTGGAGGCGGCTTAGGTGAATGGTGGTGTTAGAGAGTGGCAGGAGTGTCCGGTTCAAAAAGAGGTAACACCCTCGAAACCCCCATCGACATTACATCTAAGAAAATCCGCTCGATGAACCTCACCTTTTAGTCATGGATCTCCATTAATCCAACAGAATAACTCCACTCACGGCATACCCATAAGAAAGCGCCACTTCAAATGGGAATCCCTTGATCTTTCACATCACATGAGAATAAAAATTGGTCTATTCTTTTCACGATTGGCTTTGGCTATACGGAGACTATCCCACCGCTCGACCAGACCACTGCGACCCATCTTTCTAACCACTAAGTCCATGAGTGGGAATGGAGCGAACCAATGTTCCCACCAGTGGGGTACCGGGTCAGGTATGCTTTGGACAACGGCCCCAATCAGAGAGGAAGGCAAGCAAGAATATGATTTGACTGCACTCAGAATGGGGGCGCTAGGCATGCAACTATTCATTATTTAAGCAACACTTACTTATAATGTGAACCGAAAAGCGCCTCGGAACTTTCCTCCGTTAATCTCCCAGTGAGCCATCTGGGATACATGCCGCGCCCCAGTTAGTCGCGCTTCGGGCGAGATATGGACTCGCAATGTCAATGGACTTGCCGTGCGAATGATCATTTCAGATGCCATATAGGATCTAGTTCCCCACACGGAGATATCCTTGCTTTCTTTACCTAATAAGTAGAGGACAGCTACAATGACTGCATCTGAGGCGATTCGCAAAGCAAATGGAATTGAGATTGCACCCAGCGGGCTTTGAGCATCCACAGTAAATTCAAGAGACCGGAGTGCAATAAGCTTGGCATCAGTGAATGTGTAGCTATCACACGCCGCTTCATCTTTAAGGTATTGACTGCTTAATCTCTCAACATGTCTTAGGTCGATCTTCGATGTGGGGCTGTCCAGCAGAATCTCAGAAAAGCAGTTGAAACCAAGTATGCAATGATCGGCAAAGGCATCTTCTTGCCTATAAGCATCCTGAATATCACCCGTCTCAGTCACTGTGACGTGCGCGGGACCTTGATACCCATTAAAGTGATTGCTGACTGCAAAGCAATACGCGCCCACATGCTGAATGAGCAACGGGTCGCCGGCCCTTTGCCCTTCTAAGCTGGTAGATGAAAGTAAGATATCTCCCGCAAAACAGAGCGGTCCCCCAATGGCATCAGGACCCTGGTTAGGGAGAATACGATGTTTGCGGTCAATGATTTGGTGACTCCACGAAAGGAGTGTTACCTTAATCAATTGATCCGATCCGACATCCAGAATGGCCCATCGTTTGCCGCGTATTTCCTTCAGCTCGCGTATCTGTGCGAGCAAAGCTACAGCATTGCCCACCAGTGAATGCCCTGGCTCAACTATGTAGTCAATGTCAGATCTAAAATGTTCATTTAAGGCTAGAACATAGTCTTCGATCGCCGGAAATACTTGATCATTTGTGAATGGGATCCCGAGCCCTCCACCAATGTTCACGATACCGAGCCTATGGCTCGTCGCCCGCTCGATCAGGTCTTTCAAATCGTGTAGCAACCGTAGAGCATTAACAAACGCGGACGTGTTATCCATCTGAGTCCCTACATGGATATGCAGGCCAGCCACCGAGAGTTTGCACTTTGCCAGAATCTCCGTCAGGTTCTCGGAAGGAATTCCGAACTTGCTGCCCGAGGAAGCATGAGAAACTAAATCCTGCCAATCTGCGCGATGCAGATATTCCACCGGCTGCTCTGGGTTTACCCTGACGAGCAGTCGTCCGCACCAACCCTGACTAGGTGCGTTTTGTTGTAGATCATCTAATATACTCACGGAGTCAGCAACGACAGTCGAGCCAGAAGCAAGAAGCTGCACCATCAGATTGCGGTCGGGAGCTGGACTATTGTAAATAATCTTCTGTATTGGAAATCCTGATGAAAGCGCTAAGTCTACTTCGTGCGGTGAAGAGCAGTCTGCAGAACATCCTAGGCGTGACAGTTCACGCAAGATTGCCAGTGAGGGATTAGTTTTTACTGGGTAGGCTACCTTGCAGGGGTCACCAACAAGACGTACAAACTGATCTAAGTTTTTGCGAAGCTGACCGCGATGCAATATGTAGACAGGGGACCCATGGCTTTCAATTATTGCTGGCAAATCAATGGATTGTGTCCAAGTCTCCATAAATCTTTTCGTAAAAGGCTGAACTGAGAAGTCAATTACAATACCGCCCTTCGGCTCGGCTGGCAACGCCCCATCTCTCTAACGCTAAATAGGCGGGTCCGTTATCCGCTTCCACTCACCGTCTTTTGTCAGCCTAAGAAGATCTCGCATTCCTGGCAATCTCCAAGCAATGGCAACCCTCGCAACGGATCCCAGAGATTGAGTGGCACAGCATGGGTATTTTATACGGACCCGGTATCCACTCAGCGAAGGCGAGCTTTGTTTACCTCAGGCTTGACGACTTGAGATACCCACAGGGCTGGCATTGAGCAGCCAGTCCGCCAGCAGATCCTGGCGGGTTTCCTTGCCTGGTTTTGTGGTCGCAGAACCGTCTACTGGGGGCCGGAAGCTCGCCGTGATCATGACCTCACGTTGTGGCGTGCCATCAGCAGTGGCCGGGATCGTGGGCTGGTGCATGTGGTGCGCGACAGAAACAGCGGCGTGTGCGGCTGCACCAGCTCAAGGATCGCAGGCTTCGCGGCCGGTGATGACTGCCCGGTGTGACCGCTTTTGGTCTAATCCGTCCGGGGGTGCCGGCAGGCGCTGAGAATCCCGGTGTCAGTAGGCGGCGGCATGGCGGCGGCAGAGCTCTTCGGGCGTCTGGGCGTCGGCGAGCTCCTGTTCGAGGCGCTTGAGGCTGGTGTAAGCGCTCCGCATCAGCTCCGGCATCCAGGAGCGGGCAATGGAATCGGCCTCCAGGGCGGCGAGGGCTTCGCTGAGGCTGGCGGGCAGTGGCACCACGGCCAGCTCGTTGCGTTCGGCCTCGGAGAGGTCGGCCGGATCGCCGGGGCAGGCGGGGGGAAGAGGCAGGCCCCGCCGTACGCCCGAAAGGCCCGCCTGGATCAGGGCGCCCACGATCATGTAGGGGCTGGCGGTGGCATCGCCGGGCCGGTATTCGAGGTTGAAGCCGCGGGCGGCGCGAGCGGGGTCGGTGGCGGGAGAGGGGCAGATCCGGATCGCCGCCTCGCGGTTCTCGATCCCGAAGCTGGCGAAGCCGCAGCTCCAGTGGTGGGGGCCCAGGCGCAGGAAGGAGACCGCACTCGGGGAGGTGTAGGCCACCAGGGCCGGCATGTGGTCGAGCACGCCGGTGATGAAGGCCTCGGCGAAGGGGCTGGCCTGGGAGGCGGTCAGCGGATCGCGGGTCACGTTGTTGCCGGTGGCGTCCGCGAAGCTGAAGTGCAGGTGGGCCCCGTTGCCCACGCCCTGCGGGGTGGGTTTGGGCGAGAAGGTGGCCCTCAGCCCATGCCAGCGCGCCACCTCGCGGATCACTTCGCGGCAGAGGATCGCCCGGTCGGCGGCGGCGAGGCCCGTGGCGGGGGCGGTGGTCACCTCGACCTGCAGGGCGCCGTACTCCGGCTCCACCGTTTCGGGCTCTAGGCCTGCCGCGTGGAGGGCATCGGCGAGATCGGCCGTGAAGCGCGGTGCCACCCGCAGGGCCTCCACCGAGAAGGGCGGCGCGGGCGTGATGGTGGCGGTGGCGGCGGTGAGGGTGAACTCGTGCTCGAAAGCCCCCACAAACTGCAGCCCGAACTCGGCCTCCAGCGCCGCGAGGGCCCGTCGGGCGAAATCGCGGGTGCAGCACTCCCAGGGGGAGCCATCGGGATTGCGGGAATCGCAGAGGTAGAGATCGAAGGGAGCGCGGCCGTCGAAGGCTGGCAGGTTCACGTGGGCCGCGGGGTCGGGCACCTGCCGCACCTCGGTGCTGGGCCCCCAGGGATTCGGCGCGATCTCACTGAAGGGGTGAGCGCCTGGCCCGCTACAGCCCAGCCCAGGCCATGCTCCAGGCATGACTCCAACCGGTGGCTGGGCACCGCCCGGCAGCGGATCAAACCCACGTAGTCGCTCCAGCCGAGCATGGTGATGCCGTGGGCCATGTCCATCGACATCGGGATTCTTCGGTCATCCTATCGGTTGCGTCCATCGTTAGAGTTAAGTGTTGCTATAGCAAGCAAGGCAGGAGCCGGGGCCGAGCGGCCCCTCACCAGCCATCGCGATCTTGGTCAATGGCGCCAGTTCCTCCGGCAAAACCACCTTCTGCCGGGCCCTGCAGGAGCGGCTTACGCAGCGCGCCGATGGCAACCCGGCAGAGGCCTTTGCCCGGGTGGCATTCGATGATGTGGTGCTCTTGATGGCCGAGCGGCCTGGGAGTACGTCGATGACAGCGAGGCCGAGGGGCACCACGGAGGGAGCCCACGCCTGCGGCTGGTGCTCAACCCGCATGGCGGCTGGTTGCTCTCGGGGGTGCACAGGAGCTGGGCCTGGAAGCAGCCGACATCACCGCCGTCCTACCCAACCCGCCCAGCTCGCGAGAGAACAAAGTGTCGAACTCCTTCCTGCATGAGGATCCTTTTGGAGGCCCAGCTGCCTCGCAGTTGAGATGACAGCATCTAGGAAAAAGCCGATTAGGACGAGCGTGTGGTCTTCAGCAAGGACAAAAACTTCATCGCTCCAGGTACCTCCTGGCTTGCAAAGGCAGCCCGGACGCGTCTACCGAAAGGACTGTTTCCTCAGCCTCACACGTATCATCGCATTCCACGGTGTTGTCCACCATCAACAGACACGGTCTGCCCAGTAATCCAGCTAGCTCGTGGAGAAACCAGAAAAACAGCAACGCTGGCTATCTCTTCAGGTGTACCCAGTCGCCCCCAAGGGATGGATGCACGCACGCCTTCATAAATCTCGGGCTGGAGTTCCCTACGGCTCGCCCAAATCCCTCCCGGGAAGAGCGTTGAACCAGGCGCAATCGCATTCGCACGTATTCCCTGAGGCGCAAGTAAGGTTCCAAGCTTCTTTGCGTAGGCAATCAGTCCTGCCTTGGCAGCTGTATAGCCATAATTTGGCGTAGTGTCTGCCTCCAGTCCTGAGGTTGAGGAAACAAAGAGGATATTACCTCTACCAGCTTCAACCATCCAAGGAATAATCTTTTCGCAGGCACATACCGCTGCCATTAAGTCAACCTTTATACTCAATTCCCAGTCATGACTACTAGGGCCTAAAGCCATCGCAGAAGCATTATGTATGAAGATGTCGATATTGCCCAAGGATTTTCTTGAGGCCTCTAAAAAATCATTCAACGCTAGATTGTCGGCCAGATCGCATACTGAAGCGTACGATCGCACACCCTTTCCCAATATTTCGGCGTGAGTTTTTTTAAGTGATGCTTCATTGCGCCCACAGAAAGCTACATTACATCCTTCATCTGCAAGAGAAAGCCCGATGGCACGTCCTATGCCTCGACTTCCTCCAAGGATGACGCAATTACTTCCTTGTAGCTGTAGGTCCACGTTTGCTTCTCCCGTATTAGATGGCTACTACCACAGCAGCTAGTTTCCGTATGGCATGGGAGACTGGACATCTTCATGTCATCATCGACTAGATTGGGGATGGAAGTAACTTTAATCACCCGGATGTCTCTGAACAATATAATAATGGATAGCAAGTGGAACGAATTTCTTGAAGAGTGTATCAGCCCAGTTGCGTACTCTCCTCGAGGCGAACGCGGTGTGATTGATCACCCGACGGTCTGGGATCGGGTCTGTTGGAGCCGGCGACGAAGCTTCCGACTGGCTTGGAACGCGGCCACTGCTCCCAGAACTGGAAGGGGCCCAGGGGTGGCCGTGGTGGCGATGGAATCGCCTGTGGTGCGGACGTATGGCACCGTGTCCAGAGCTACAAACACAGGAATGGATCCCTGGCTGAGGGTGTTCACCATCGTCATGCATGCACAGATGCCGTGGATGGGTAACTCCGGTGCCGGGGGATCTGTTTCCACGTTGGCCCACATCGACCACAGGGAGGTGCTGAAGACCAGCTTGCGATAGGTGTCTGGGGAATCCAACATCCCGCTCCAGCTCACCTGGGTGATCTCGCCATCCACCACCTCAAAGCCCTCCCCTTCCATGTGGTGGTAAGTGCCCACGGACAGTGGGTCCCAGCTGTTGGCGTTGATCTGCACACTTCCGGGCAGCTGCTGGACCCCTTGGCCTTCCAGCCCGAAGACAAATCCTTCCACCTCATAGACCGGTTGGAAGGAGGGATCGGTGCTGAGGATCTGGTACGGGTAGCTTTCGTTGAAGAAGAACACAAAATCCAAGGCCAGCGCCGGTTTGGGGAGAGCCACCGCCGCGGCAGCAATCCCGCCAGCAGAAGCGGCCAGGAGTGCGCGGTTGCAGAATAGGCCCAATCCTGGAATGTTCATGGTTTACAGCGTAGCCACAGTGTTGATAAACAGTCTAAAGCTCCAAAGCGCTAACGAGCACAAACATCAGGGCCAGCACCCTCTGAAGGCTGCGAATATCTGGTCAGTTTGCGTTGTTTGCTGATCTTCCGGAATCGCCTCTTGAGCTCATAGTGAACCTTTGCTTCATCGCGCATCTGCCGAACCATGAAGCTTCCGCAGGAACTGACGCGATGACTTCATTACGTCTCACTCGCTGATCGCCTTGGTGCGCAGCGCCGCCTCAAGGCTCTTGGTATCTGCAGCAGACAACTGGGGCCGATCGATCTTGATCGTGAGCTTGTTGAGCGTTCCTGTGAACCGGAACGGCGGCTGGTAATCGGCGTCGTTCACGCTGGTGAGGGTGTCGGAACCGATGTCGAAGCTCACAGCGCATCAGCGGGTGTACCCTGCTCGGCCCAGTCCTGGTAGCGGGCTTGCAGCTCGGCGGTCACGTCCTGCACTGGCCTGCCGGGGCCGCTATTGATGCCCTGTTGAATGTCGGCGCGAAGAGCTTGCAGCTTCAGGGCCCGGAGCTTCTCGCGATCCTCCAGGGCCCGGAGCCCGTCACGGATCACCTCGCTGGCGCTGGCGTAACGGCCCTGCTGCAGCTTGTCCTTGATGAACTTCTCGAAATGCTCCCCGATGACGTAGCTCGACGGCACCAGGCAGTTGTCCTTCTCGTTGATCGGAGCCGCTGCGGTGGGGGTCCCGCCGGCGGTGAGGGAGGGATTGCGGTAAAGGCTGGTGCCCTCCTTGATCGTTTCCAGCACCTGGATCTCCTTGATGCTCATGGGATCCACCTTCAAGGGATTGGCGCTCAGCACCACCAGATCGGCCAGCTTGCCGGGCTCTAGTAAACGCTTGGTTTTTCTCCTCGTGGAACTGGTAGGCGCCGTTGATGGTGATGGCCCGCAGGCCGTCGTAGGCGCTCACCTTTTCCTGGGGTGAAAGCACCACCCCGGACTTGGTGGTGCGGTTCACGATGTTCCAGAGGGCATAAATCAGGCTGGGGCTGACGCCGGCGGGCATGTCGTGGTGCATGGTCCAGGGGATGCCGGCGCGCTGCACCGAACCCGCCGCCCCGGCCCAGGCCACCCGCTCAGGGCCCATCAAGCGGGCCAGGTAGTCGCCCATGGGATAGATGCCACCGGCGGTGAAGCTGGTGATCGCCCCCACCTTTTTGGCCCGCGCGATCTGGTCGGGCCGCAGGAACTGGGCGTGCTGGATGATCGGCCGATGGTCGGCCGGGCCCTGGGCGGCGTAGGCCTTCTCGATCGCGACCAGAAAATTGTCGACCGCCTGGTCGCCGATGCTGTGGCCGGCCACCTGGCGTTTGCTCTTCCAGTAGGTGGCTACGGTGGCCTCCACGGCGGCCTGGGGATCCACGGCCAGGCCGCGGAAGGTGTTCTCCGTATTACCCGGCGGATTGTTGGTGTAAGGCTGCGACATAAAGGCGTTGTCCATGCTGCCGTCCAGCCAGAACTTCACCCCCGCCAGCCGCACCCGGTTGAGGTAGCGCCCATCGCCATCCACTCGCGGTGCCCGCGACGCGGGATCGGCGTACTGGGCGACCACGGCGCTGCGGCCCGCCTTGGCCTGCTCGAGGAAGGAATGCTTTACGTAGAGCAGTAGGTCGATCGGCAGCAGCTGTCTATGTAGTCTTGTGTGGCCAGACTTGTCGATCCCTCGAACGCTCAAGATCAGCGGCGGGCAGTTGCTATATGCATTCAACAGGCATGCTTGACCGCCATTGCACCTCAACGTTGAAACTACGACTTCGAGCGGAGCAGCTGATCATAGTCTGCATGGCTACCAATCCACACCCAAATCAAGTCATCTCCACCGTCTTCAACTGCTAAAGCTCTAAAACGTAAGCCAATTCTCGCCGACCAAAACCTGCCGATCCTCTTGAAATGGAGCGAAGGGTGACGCGGCTCGGACTTGAGGAGTTCGAAGCAGCGATCAGCCTGGAGTTTGATCTCTGATGGAAGAGAGTGATAACAAGCCCAGAAGCGTGGGCTGGCGCGATGCCTTACAACTCAGAACATCGCCCAGACAGACTGTCGCTGATTGCCTCATTTGCGAGCCAATCAAGCGTGCCTGTTGTTATGTCATCCGCCATCTGCTGGTCCCAGTCCGATGCGTCGAACGACAAGAACCAAGCCCGGAACTCGGCCCGCTTGGCAGGTGGCAGCTGCTGAACCGCAGCCTCAATTTCTTCAAGGGTGCTCATAAGAGCCATTTTACCTGAGTTATCCGGATGAGCCATGCCACATCCCGGATAGGCCTAACCCTAAATGGACGGGTTTGTTATCTACTTCCACGCACCGCCTTTTGCCAGCCTCATCACGCATCTTCAGTTGGACACTCTGAGACGTGACGCTGGCGCCGATCATGGCGGTGGGGAGGTCAGCAACGGTCATCCCCGCTGACCGTGGAGGGTGCGCCTTTCTTGGAAACGGGTTGTGCAGCGGGGTGGGATGGCTCATCGGGGTGGTCATAGAGCCGCAGCAGATCACCCGCCTTGGCCCATCCTTCGCTCTCATGGTTCCAGCCCTGCTGCCCAGAAGAGGGTGGTTTTGGCTGATGCTGTTGGACCCACTGCCAGCCTGCTGGTCTGCAAAGTGTTGAGAAACTTTTCCACCTCTCACGTAGCAGGGAAGCTGGAAGCCCTACGGCACTATCTCCTGCGTGGCCAGCCCCTGGTCCTGAGCCAATGCGGCAAGGCGTCGGTCCTGGCTCCATAGAGCGCAGCGGCTCAGCTTGGCGGAGGCCAGAAGGTGGGCATCCACATAGCCGATCCCCCGACCCATCAGCCGATCGTGTTCGATCATGTGCAGCACTTCCGCATCACTGGCCACCGTGGCTGCCGGTAGACCCTGCAAAAGGTTGAGCACGGCTGATCGGTGACGCAGATTGCCGCAGGCCAGCTCGCCGATCACCCAGGGATGGATCAGCACCTGCCCCTCCTGCAGAAGGGTGGCGAGGCGGGGCAGACCACGGCGCAGATGCTCCACCCAGAGGGAGGTGTCGACCAAAATCACGCCGCGCTGCGGCGACGGGGGATTGGCTTCAGTTCGGGTTCACTGCCGCCCAGAGCCGCCAGGCGTTTGGCGCTCTCGCGTTGCACAAGGGCCCGCAGGGCTTCCTTCAGCAGGGCGCTGCGTTCCAGATCTGCACACAGCAGCTCGGCCTGAGCGAGCAGGTCGTCGTCGAGTGTCACGGTGGTGCGCATCGCTCAATCATCGCCTTGAATCATTTTAAGCATCGTCTGATGCCAGGATCAATGCATGCGGTCTTCGACGCCGCCCAGGTTGCGCTCCACAACCTGAACTCAACGTGCTTGGTGGCTGCGTGAAAGTCTTGGTCCGTGGTCAACAGGGTCAGATCGTTTTTGCGACAGAGCTGGATGAGTAGGGCGTCAATGGTGCCAACTTGCACACCGCAACGACGGCAGGAGTTACGGACTTCTGCTGCTTCTATGTGATCTTCCTTAACCGGCTGGAGGAAGGCGAGCGCTGAGAGGCGATCGATCAGCTGGGCTCGGTCCTTCGGCCTAGCAAAGCCTTGCAGCAGCTCCTGGAGGACCAGTCCTGTCGTGAAGACCTGATCTGTCCCCAGAAGTGCGTGGCGGAGGGCCACTACCTCGGGTGCGGATTGCTCAACATCACGGCTCAGAGCCAGTGACCAGACTCAAGCTTGTATCTTCATTTCTGGTTTGAGATGAAAGACCTTGTTGCTCTTATCTCTTGTGTTTTTACCGACCAATATCCTGCAAAGATCCAAATGCCTGCGGCCTCCGCGATCAGTGGAAAGTCATTCCATGGGTGGGTCGTAAACCATACGAGATTGAGAGGATTCTTCTGCCACAGAATTCCAAATAAAAGAAGTATAAATGTGCTGAACATCATCTTCCGAAGAATCACGTAACGCCCCTTCCAGTAGTTGATCTCTTTCATTAGTAAATCAATATTGCTCTTGCTTTTTTCTCTTGCTTTTTTCTCTTGCGATGTCCAATGTGCTTCCAGATGTTTTCCAAATAATTATATATAATAGTATAAAGAAGCAAACGGCGCATGCAAAATGTATGGATAGATTTGGAATCCCAAAGAGCATGTCGCCTTTAAACGGATCTCTCCCTTGGCAGGTTGTCTGCATAATCCTTTCAGGCCATTCCATGGGAAAGAACGCAACACCTGCCAAGAGAAGCCCTGCTGCACTAAGCAGGTAATCCTCCAGCTTTGTATAACCCTATATGCAATCAAGCAAACACTGATTGCTGCGAGAAAGCCAACAAAAAGATCTCGATATGCACCATTATGATGACTGCAAGGATCTAGGCTTTTTGCGTGGTAATAAGCGCTTAGTGAGTCTTGTGGTTCAATTCTTCCACTCCAAAACAAGCCAAAAAGGCCTCCTAAAACCATGACGATAGGCAATAAAATTGCAAGCCATGTCATTATCCTGCGCAAATATAAATAGGTGCCCAGTATATGATCATCCAGTCTTGATGGGTCGATTCGGGCATTTAGTTGATCGATTCCTTGCCAGGCTCTCAGAGCTGCTTCAAGGGTTTTCTTTTTTCGCATTGGCTAGAAAAGCATCTAGATTCTGTCTAGCAATAATTATTTCTTCACCCGAGTTGTTTGTCATGGTTCTTCATGCTGCCTCCTTGGCTGCCTGCTGCTAAGAGAACGAACTGCCTGACCACGATGGCAAGAGAGGGACCGTGCCTTGCCACTGTGCCTCTGATGAGGCGTGACCGTGGCACTCTGGTGTTCAGCCGTTGCACGCCCCTGCATTCCGGGGTCGTCCTTGCGTCTCAAATTCTTTTGACTCTTGGCTTTGCAGTAGCCGACACTCCCCCACACCCAGCTTCACCCCCCTTTGATGTCGTGCAGCTTGAAGGGGTTGAAGGTGGTTGAGATGCCCAGTTCGTCGGCGAACTCGAGCACGCGGCAATAGGCTTTGCTGTCGTGGATGACGCCAACAAGGATCACTGGGGCCAATGCTCCCTGGAGTGTGAGCTCGAAGGTTGGGAATCCGGAGGTGGTGGAGACTTGATCGTCTACATAAAGTGGAGTGATCGTTGCGGATCCGATCAGGATGCGGCGTTTTTCTGAATCCCAGATGAAGGGGAGGTCATCGAGCCGCAGCAGATCGCCCGCCTTGGCCCATGTGGTGCCCTTGGAATCGATCAGAACGTTGAGGGTGGACTCCCTCGCTGTCATGGTTCCAGCCCTGCTGCCCAGAAGAGGGTGGTCTGGGCTGATGCTGCTGGATCCACTGCCAGCCTGCTGGTCTGCAAAGTGTTGAGAAATCATCCCCCGAAGAACGTCGCCGCCGTCGTCCTTTCCACCTCTCACGAGGCACATCAGGTCCCAGCGTTGGCCATCGCCTCCCCAGGCCACAGGCCCGTAGTTCTCATGCATGATGCGGCCATCTCTGTTGGAAGCTGCTTCTGCATGGGTCATGATATTGCTGATCGTGATCTCCTTCTCTGTCCAACCCCATAGCTGGAGGATGCGCGCAACTTCTTTGCACATGGCCTCCAGCTGGATGGGCTGCGGTGGCATTTGCCATGGGTCTGAACTGCCCATGCAGGCACAAGCCAAGGCGATGGAATTGGAATTGCGCTTGTACGTGTGTTGGGTCAGGTCAATGTTGTAATCGTGCATGCGAATGATGGCGCCATCGCCAGCCACGATGGTGTGGTAGTGATTCGGTTGGCACCATTGATAGCCTGTCGCGGTCCAATGCAGATAGATTTTGGGTCTGGTCATGCCCAGCATCGGCACTAAACCCAATTTAGATCAATCAGACTTGTTCTGCCTGAATTTAATTGTTCCCTAATGGTGCTGCTGGTGTAGCACCTGACCGCAGAGAGCTGTAGGAAGAGGCACCCTGAGGGCAAAGTGAATCTGCGGTGGCGGGTCAGGTGTATGGCCGTGTTAGCTGCTCACCACACGGACTCTCGGCGCTGGGGCTCCACGAAGCAGGCCTTCAACGCTGAGATCCTCATCAATAGTCGGCCAGTGAATGCCAAAGCCAGTCCCGGCAACTTCCCAGTCATCACGATCCTTCTGAGAACGTCATCGGTAGAACTCACATGCATCACACGCGCCCTAGGATTAACCATGAAACTCTTCCCATGCTTTTATGATCTAAATTCGTCTGTCTGCCTGATGGAGCACGGTCCCATGAACAGTGCAATCATCGCCGCTACTATTCGCCTATGTTGCGCTCGTCAGCCAGAGGATTCAAAACATTCACATCGAGAACGGGCCGGATCAAGCGCTTCAAAACCAATTTTGTGAAAGGCTTTACCACGTGATGACGCAGCAGCCGACGCATTCTTCCGGAGCGTTTGCGCGCATCAATTTTGTCTAGGTAGTCTTCATTGAAGAAATCGACCAGGGAATCTACGCGCGAATTTATCTGCTCAGCTATGAGCTTGCGACGCTTGTAATCGACTTTCCCCATAAGTTTGCGTAGTTCTAGCAGTTGATCACGTTTTGGCTCGCCATCTTCCACAACCATGCAGGGCTGCGCGAGGCCAACAAGTTCGTCGCGAACTTGTTTCCAGGATTCCGTTTCAAATTCGCCATACCCTTCCTCGAACTTCTCGTCGGCGAATGGATTGTCTCCGCAGACAGTAGGAATAGGAGATGGTGGAGATGCACCAGCACCGCCATCATCGGGCCAATCGATCATTTTCATTTTCGTATCAATAACTTTGAAATCCCCGATTAGACTTGAGAATTTGTCTTCTCGCAGCTTTTGACGTGCCATTCGCCTGCCAATATTGTAATCATATGCTCGGAAATCGTACTCCAAGAAGCCAGCAAAGGCCAAAAAAACATCCCCAATGAGCAACGCATTGGAAGCGGTGACTGTAAACAACTTGCCAACCAGTCCCTCCGTGACCCATTGCTGAAAACGAGACTGTCCGAAAACAGCACTGGCAAGACCAATCGCCATCGCAAGTAGATCGTCATCTTGATTGAAAAAAGGATCAGCGTCGATGTTGCGTTTGCCAGGAGCAACGAACAGATAGCTGCGGGACGATTGGCCACCTTTCTCATCAATATCCCTTGCTAGGCTCGAAGCCATGCCGACAGGCTCGTTTTCAAAAACTCCACCATCGGTATACAGGTAATTGCCGCCGTACAATTGATCACCGGAAGCGGCCTTGCGACTACTATCTCTAGAACGCATTAAACTAGTCAGAGAACCGCCATTTCGGCAGATTCGCCTAGCGCGGAAGGCAAATGGAAACGCACCAGATGAGATCGCCATCATCCTAAGGATTGGCCAGGAACAGGTGTTCAACATGGGACTCCATACCACCTGTCTTCCCTCAATACAGGGTTCCATCTCAGATAGCTGGATTTTCATGCCAGCTACGAGGTTGTTGGTGGCTGGTTGCCCGCCTGAAGGAGGCACACACTTCAACTGGCAGACGAACTGATCTTTGTAGCGCGAATAGGCAAAGGAATCCTTCTCCCCTGCGATCTCTTGGGAGAAGCCATTGAGATTTGACATCGCTAAGCCAAGGCGCATGGAATCTGCTGCTGTTGGGTGGCAGTCCATGACATTGCCAGGGTCGTCTGGCAAATAAGTTTCTCCGATCTCATCAACTACAGCGGAGCTGAGGAGGGAATATTTATGAAATTTGGGTTTTACTTTCAAAAGACTGTCTATATTCACCTTCTTGACCCATGCATTGAATAGGGGATTGTCGTATGGTTTTCGCAGCTGGCTTCCGCCATAATAGATTTGTTGGCTCAAGATTGCGGCTGTCATGGCGCCAGCGGATGCGCCCGTGATCACATCAATCTCCACTCGTTCTGGGTGATCAATATCAAGCATCTCATTGCGAAGAGCAATTGCTTCAAGCAGCTCATACATTACTCCGGCCTCATAGCTGCCGAGTGACACTGCGCCACTGATTACTATGGCAAGCTTTCTGGACATTGTGAAGATGAATCTGACTCTTCCTAGCCAGGTCCAGCCATTCTGTCAACAAAAACAAACCATGACGGCTTGCCTTGATAGGCTATGCATTGTGAATCCGTCGATGGTGGATGCTGAACTCAACTAAATGATTATGGCTATAATCTTTGGAGATTTTTCTAATCTCTCATGGACCCTGTTATCAAGGACTTTTTAGAACGGTTCTCTGAGAATTATCATTCCCATGCCTCCATCCACCATTCCTACTGGGTCGGGGGTGCAGGCCCAGCCATCATCCTGATGCATGAACTCGATGGTTTCAGTAAGGCCTTTATCCATCTGGCACTAAGGCTCAGCGAATCCTTCACGGTTCATGCTCCTGTATTTTATGGTGGCGTAGGGGAAGATTTCTCAGGGCTCATAGGATTAGCGCGAGCCTACTTCTGTATTCGTCAAGAGTTTGAATTGCTTCGTCTTGGAAAGACCAGTCAATTACCGGCTGGGTCAGAGATCTGGCAGCTAAAACTCAACATCAACACCCTGAGAGTAAAGGTATTGGTATCGTTGGAATGTGTATGACGGGGGGGATTGTGTTGGCAACCATTTCCCATCCCTCCATTGTGGTTGGCGTGGCCGCCCAACCGAGCCTACCGTCTCAAATTCCTTTTAGCTCTTTGGCACGTCGGCAGGACCTTGGCATGGATCACCACGATGTTGAGGCTGCAGCTCTGTCAGAGACTCCTCTTCTGATTCTTCGTTATGGCAAAGATAAGTTCTGTCCAGCTGAGCGAATGGAATCCATCAAGGTCACCATTCCTTCTTCGCTCTTCCCTTCTCAGGCGCTTCAGGACAAACTCGCATGCCAAGTGAGCCATGCCACCCTGACGGATCGATTCCGTCCAGGCCGCAGTTCTGAGACCAAAGAGGTTTCAAACGAAGCCATCACCAATGTCACGCTTTTCCTTTTTGAGCATCTTGCCTGAGCCGCGGATGACTGCAATGGCCGATTTGAAAAGGAGTCATCTTTGCTTCACAAGCTTGTTGGATAGCTCGCCAAAACTGCTTCTAGAACTTGAAATTTGTGGCAACTTCATAGAGCTCTGAAAGAAGCCGATCCCACCGATCTCCCAACTGCTTACCAAGGTAGAACTCTTTCAGAGTTGGCGGCAGCCACCCCTTGACGCCTTGAAGACGTTGGAGTGCAGTAACAGAGATAACCTCTGATTCTCTTGACTCAAATGTCAAATCAGTATGCATAGGTATTGCCCTACGCTTCTTTCCGAGGAGGTTTGTAATAAAGTCTATTGCAGAAATCTTTCTTTTAACCATATGATGATGAGGATTCGGGGACATAGGTATCTGTATTCGATCTTCGTCAAAGTGCAGTCCTGAACCACTCTCATTTAGCTTATTGAACATCCATTCAAGCGCGCAATCCGAAAGCGGTGCCGCTGCCTTCTCACCTCCCCCAACACCACCGTGTCCACCTGGAAACCAGGCTTGTTGAAAATGGCCACTGCTTATTTTGCTCATATGGTCGATAGGGATCAAACTGAAGGTGCTCCTTTCCTCTTCAATCGAAACGGCATGGAAAGCCGCGTTGATGATTGGACTGAGCTTGTGGTCGTGAAACTCATATTTCTGATTAGTATTCTTGCTGAGTTGCCTTAGCAGTGGAATGTCAGGGATCCCCAAAGCCCTCACCGTATCCCATAGTCCCATGAACTGAATCTTAGGCCTCCCATCACAGATATCCGAGATGGCATACTTTTCGCGAAATGCTACGGATTTCGAACCCGATGGCGCACATTCCTTGTCGCTGTTGGGCTTTCGATATATCGAATATGCGTGCGGTATCATCCGAACATGCTCACTTTTGAGCAGGCCGCAATTATAGATTAACCCAGCCAGGCTACGCACTGTATAAGCGCCCCGACTAAATCCAAATAAGTAGATACTATCGCCCGGCCTATAGTTTGAGCAAAGAAAGCGATAACACTTCAATATGCGATGATCGATGCCAAGTCCAAGGGCTCCTCCTGCTATTTTAATCAAGTTATCAATCGGACTTGGCTCAATGCTTACTTGCTGAGTGCCGATTCCTTCGTCGTAATAGACAATCTGATCCTTCCCATCTGTTGTTTGAGGAGCTATAGCTTCAAGCAATCTCACTACATTAGTTGGAAACGGCTGGTTGAGATCCTGCCATGTTCCATCGCATAGAACAATCAGACTTTTGTTGGCCATTGGTTGCTAACCATGTGCGTGGTGAAAATCCTAGGCTCGATCGCTCTGATACAGAAAGGGAAGCGTAGGACTGAACCGCCAAGTCTTAAGTTATTTTGCGGAAGGTATTTTATTTGTAATATTCTCAGGGCGCTCAACTCCCGCTTGCAGCCTAAAATCTTGATGGTTCTTCAGGATTTGCATTGTCATGGTAAGTGGTAAGTGCCCGTTCAGTGGTGCGGGAAAGATCCAGCTCGCTATGCAGTCGCCCGGCCTCGAGACGAGTGATCCACTCGAAGCCATGAACGCAGGCAATCATTCACAAGCCATCGTCCTTCTGGCTGCAAAGAGAGCCGAGGGAACAGCCTCACAAACCGATCTAGAACTTCTCGCCCTTGCCCAGTTTGAAAGCGGTGATCCACATGGAGCAGCCAAACTCTTCCGTGAATTGGGAGAACGATTCCCTGATGCAGGCCGTGCAGGCTGGTGGATGGATCGAGCCATCGCCACGGAGCAAGCTGCGAAGAACGGGGAATCGGTAGAACGTCCAAGCCCCATTACCGACACCTATCGCTCTGGGGATGCTAAGCGTGTGCTGCGCGAATTCTGGGAGGGTCCTTATTCCGAAATCATGGATGTTAAAGAGGAGCCATTACATGTCTATATCCCGAAGCCTTCGATCTGGCGCAGGGCCAATAATTTGATCCTGGGTGCCAGTTACGACCTGGTGCAAGCCCTGGCGCGAGGTGTTTCCATAGTCGCCGACGTCTCTTTTGTGCGCTTCGACGCCTATCGACAAGCGATGCGTCATGGAATCTGGACTTACCTTCCCTCCACAGTTGGATTACTCCGTCTGGCTAGCGATCGAGACGACCTGCTTGCGGGTAGAAATATCCCGGATTCAATGAAGATCCAACCTGGCGTCAGTTCAAGCTACACCGCAAAAGTCCCTGGCCCAGCTGGTTTCTTTACGGATCCGGATCGTCCAACGGCCGGGGCTGTGGGCCAACCGATTCCCATCCATGGTGGCTTGGGGGATCAGCCCAACGCATACGAGCATCTGTTGCCATCCTCGGCGGAAATCGCTCAATCGGAACTTTACGCAGCTGGCACCCGAAAGAGCGCAGACCATCTCAATGTGTTCGCGATCGACCACCTGTTTGACCTGCCCCACGATGTGCTCATGCCTGCTTTTGATGCAGCAAAGAAGAAAGCGATTCCTGTGGCGCCTGGCAGTCCCGAGGCGCAGCTTGGCATTGAGTGGGTGTGGATCCGCGCCAATGAAGTAGATCCCAATAGCGGAGCGGTCTTGTCCTCTACGACAAACGCATGGGACGGTAGCCCCGAACGTGGCAGTACCCCTGAGTCTGTGAAGCGAATGCGCACTGATCCTGCCACTGGGAGAATGCTGCTGGGCGGAAAGATATACCTTGAAGATGGCAAGTGGCTGCCTACAACCAAGGATGAGAGTGGTGCCAAGTTAATTCAAACTGGGATCGACCAGAACATGACTCTTGGAGTTACACTTATCCGAACCCTGTACGTACGCTATCACAATCTGGTTTGCGATATTCTTGCTAAACGCTACCCTGAGTTGACAGACAATCAACTGTATTGGAAGGCGGCAAATATTGTGATTCAGACAAGGGCCAAGGTTCACACTGCCTTCTGGACCCCGATGCTCTTTGGCCATAAGACGGCAACCCGGGGCTTGCACAGCAATCAGTTTGGTCTACTGCAGGGCCGCAAACCGCTTCGCCAGAGGCTTGTGCACGATCCGCTGCACAAGGGTAGCCACCCAGTGCTTCACGGCCTTGCCGGCAATCCGAAGATTGCAGAGAGGGTTTCGGATCCCGAACTCAAAGGGCTCGACTTCTCAGAAACGTATCGACCGGTTGGCCACGCGGCTCAGCCGGATGGGTTTGACCTGGCGCTCTGTACGATTCGCAAGCAAGGCCAGCCAGAGACGGGTGGAGAGTACATCCCCCTCGTCAATACTTTGGGTTCAGAGGGAAATGAACTCCTTCAACGTGAAGGCATTGGGCGAGTCGCCCACATGCTCATGAACACGTCGATGATGGCGTTTACCCTTAACAATTACCCGCCCCAGTTCACCCACCTTGCAACGTCCGGTGGTACCACACGCATCGGAGAGACTGATGTACAGCGGGGCTTGGATCGTGGCACTGGAAAATACAGTAGCTTTCTCAAACGCTTAAATATACCGGGTCTCAAGAGTTATCGTGAATTGTTCAAGGACCCAGACTCCCCTGAGTCTCAAAGAGTAATTGAACGTTGGAATTATCTCTTTGGACCCTACAACAAAGCGAGTGGAGAACTCTTTCTCACCACTGGGATGGGGCAGCTGGCTGACGAGTATCGGCCCGATGGTTATGCAGTGCCAAACCCAACGTTTATGAACTTCGTGATGGAGGCCTCAACGAGATTCATGCATAATGAATGGCTCACCAAGTACGCTGGGCCAGAGTCCGTCACGCCAACCGGCACCAATATCGTTAATGCAGTCACATTTGAGCATCTTCTTGCCCTATTTGGTGGTGAAGAGTTTCGGGGGTATCTCCAAAGCCGATCGCGCCCTAATGTATTTAGCAACATGAAAACTAATATTCCTCACCCTATTGAATCGCATGTCCACTACGGTGAGGAGAATCTCTTTGATTTTGGGGCTGGTGCTCCATACCTTGAGGCCCATTGGACCGGGAAGCATCTTGATGAGTATGAGATCTATCGTGTGAGTTCTGGCTCGAAATCATACCTCGTTGATCTCACCGATCGTCTGATCTATATAGACCACGATGGTGATGGTCGTATTCGATCGTCTGATGCAGTATTCTTTATGCCTGAGGGATTCCCATCGGAAACCGAGCTTTTCGCGAAGGCAGAGGACATTGCCTTGGGTTCGCAAAACATTGGCAAGCTCTCCACTCATGAGATCAAGCTCATGAAACAGTACGGATTCGATAAGAAGAATATTGGTATCGCTGTAGCTCAGTAGGGCCCTGCAGTTGCGGCATCAAACCTATATATATTGTTGTCATCATGGCACTTACGAGTGTGTCTTTGCCGCCATGCATAGAACCATGAAGTTGCGTTGACTCCGGCTGTTGATGTAATTAGAAGTTGGAGGTATTGCACTGCGATTTCTCCTGCCGAAACGTTCACATGACGTTGCACTGTGTCTCTTCCCAATCGTCTGAATTCTGAGCAGGCAAAGCCGTTTCCTGTCGCCAACCTTGCGGATCTGCTTCCGTTGGCGGTCGCTATCTTGAGCGCTGTGAGCGGGCGACTCAAGTATGGCCTGGCTGCCATCCTCACGTCTTGGTCTCAGCAGCTTGCACAACGATATGCAGGCAGCGGAGCGGTGATGCTTCCCCTGCCGGGAAAGAGGATCCTGCTGGTTGTCGATCGTGATCTCTCCGTTCATATTCTGAGCGAGGCGCCAAACCGCGCCGCCTATCTCCCTGGTCGCCTCAAGAGTCGGGCGATGGAGATGCTGGCCCCCCATGCACTCACCATTGCCCAGGATCAGGACTGGCTCCAATGGCGCACGTTTCACCATGCTGTGCTGTGTCCTGGTTCACCCCACCCTGATCAATCCATTCACCTGCCCACGATCCGGGCTGCTTTCTCCGCTCCCTGTCATTCGCTGAACGACATCCGCCAGCGGCTTGGCGTGACGATGCTGGCCGTGGTGTTCGGAGTTGGCCCTGGATCCACCGCATTGAAGGAGATTGACTTGACTTCCCTGGCTGAGGACGTTCAAAAGCTGGCGACCATGGTGAATCAGCCTCTGCAACGCCTGCTTCTGGGTGCGTTCCAGACATCACGCAGGGAGCGGGTTTATGCAGCGCTTGGCGAGGCTTGGACAGCATCGGCAGACGATGCGCTCAAGGGCTCCCTGTTGTCGCGTGCTCACGCCGCCAATCTCGCTGAACCCGGCAGGCAGGAACTGCTTGAGCAACTGCCCCACTGGATGTTCACCTTTCAAGGATCCGCCAGCAAGTTGTTCGGTAGAACTCTGACCATTCTTCTCTCTCGGCCTGAGCTCTTGGAGAAGGTGCGTGAAGAGTTGCGCCTGGTCTGCGGTTTCGACGGCCCCCGCTCAGAAGATCAGATCGCTCGTCTCACCTATCTGGAGGCCTGTGTGCTCGAGTCGGGCCGGCTGTATCCCCCTGTGCAGCTAACGGTTCACCGCAGGGACACGGAGGAGATCTTCGATGGGCGGCGTGTGCCCGCCAATACTGACATCCTGCAGCTGTTCCTGCTGCTGCAACGGCCCCAGAAGCCCTACGTGGAGGCCAGCGAGTTTCAACCCTCCCTCTGGCTCGATCGTACGGGCGCCTGCCCTTTTTCCGACCTGTTCCTCAGTGGAGCACGCTCATGCCCCGGCAAGGATTTGATCCTCTTTGTGATCAAGACCGGTCTCGCCACAATCCTTGCGGGCGACTTGCCCACCGTGCCCCATGGGGCGTTTCTCAAGGCACGGTGGCCCTTGAGTTTCCCTGATCGGCTGATCCGGTTCACCCCGTCCCCGTCCATTTCCTAACCCCCGCAGCGTCTTGATCCATGGCCATGACATCTGAGGACCTGTTGAACAGCTCCCCCGCCCAGCTCGATGCCCTTTACCGCCAGGCCCCCATCGCCTCGATCCCCGATGGTGTGGCCGAAGGGCAGGTGCTATTCATTGCAGACACCCCGGTGAACCGTTTGGTCACCTGGTGCGTGCGTGCGCTGGCTTGGCAGGGCAAGGTGTTCTTTCGCGACAAGGGATACCTTCTCAACCTGGTGAGCGCGTTTCGCCTACGCCTTGTGAAGGCAACACTCTCGCGTGGCAAGAGCTGGTTTTGCCCAGGAGAGGAGGCCATCATTCTGGATTATTCGAAAACCTCTTTTCTCGCCCAGAAGATCCGCGATGAGATCCGGGAGGTGGCGCCTGGCCTGTTCATCGGACAGGCCTACTGGGACGACCACAGGGTGCTGAGTTTCTCTTTGCAGTTTCCCACCTGATGGAAAAGCCGATCCGCGTTGATTCCTTGCCCTAACCATGCTTCCCCAGTCGACCCTCACCATCGTGGCGCCGATCCAACCGGCGGAGGCAGCCATTTTGGCCCTTCAGGACATGCTTGCCGAGATCGGTCGTGATCCGGCGGCGAATCTGCTCGTGCCATTCGGCGATCTCCCGGGGCTGCACTACGGGCGATTCGTGATTCTGGAAGGTGCTGTCGACCCCGGCAGCGATCGCATAGTTGCCAGCAGCCTGGCCTTCAACTGCTGCGTCGATGGCCCCGCCGACCAGTTTCTGGAATCCCTCATGCAAAAAATGGGGACTGGGTTGTGGACCGTGTTTCAGCACTGCAGCGGAGCGCCCGCCCCAGGGGAGCATGCAAACCTTCTCGCCTGGCTCCGGCGGCATCGAATCCCCACTCAGACGTTCTATGTGAACAGCCTGGGGCGAACGGTGCCCCAGATCCTGAAGGAGGCCCAGTTGCGCGACCAGATCGAAGCCTTTCTGGACAGGGAGGCTGGGGCCATGCCTCCCTCCACGCCCCCCTCTACCGTTCGCAGGGCCATTCAACAGTTTGTGCGTGGCCAGAACACCCTGACTTGGGCCATGCGTCCGGAGCCACCGCTGCCTTGGGCTTGGCGCCTGCGCGATGGACTCCATCGGATTAGTGGGCTGGCTGTGGTTCTGCTGCTTGGGTTGTTGGCGTTGCCCTTTGTGCCGCTGTTCCTCGTGATGCTGCGTCGCAGCGAGATCAACGCTCCCCATCCCCGGCAGGATCCCCACTTTCGGCTTAGCCACTTCGATCGACGCCATCTCGCACAGGATGAGGATTACTTCATCCAGAACCAGTTTTCAGTGCTCGGCTTCATCAAGCCCGGCCTGTTTCGCTATGCCACGTTGCGCGTGATCCTGAGTGTGGCCGATTTCGTTGTCCACCACTTCTTCCGCGATGGAGACCTGGGCACGGTTCCTTTGCTTAATCTCCATGGTGTGGACACGATTCACTTCGCGAACTGGATCGTTGTTGACCAAGGGCAGAGAGTCTTGTTTCTAAGTAATTATGATTTTAACTTGGAAGATTATATGAATGACTTCATCAATAAAGTTGCCTGGGGGCTCAACCTGATTTTCGGTCACGGCGTCAACTACCCACGCACAGATTGGATGGTGATTGGAGGTGCCAGAGATGAGCAGGTGTATAAGGCTGTTCTCCGCAAGTTTCAGATTCGAACGCAGGTATGGTTTTGTGCCTATCCTGATTTATCGGCGATCACCATTCAAAAGAATGCGCGGCTTCGCGCTGGTTTGTTTGCTCAGCTCGATCCCGCCGCTGAACGGGATTGGCTGGCGTTGCTGTGAGCCCTCCGGAAACCGCCATGAATCTTGAGCTTTTCGACATCCAGGGAATCGTGGGTCGGGGCTACGGCAAGCATCCTGCCGCCGCCTATCTGCTGCTGGAGGTGGAATCGCGGGTCCTGGCCCGCCGCTGGCTGGCGGAACAGGTGGCGCGGGTGCACACCTGTGAGCAGGCTCCGGACCCGGAGGCGCCCTGCTTCAACATCGCTTTCACCCATGCCGGTCTGGAAGCCCTCGGGCTCGATGCCGAGGCCCTGCACACTTTCCCCAGCGAGCTCAAGGAGGGGATGACGGAACCCGAGCGCAGCCGAGCCCTTGGGGATGAGGGTGGCGCGGCCGATCCTGAGAGTTCTCCCAAGAACTGGGACTGGGGCGGCACGGCCGCAGGTCAGCGGCCGGTGCATCTGATGCTGATGGTGTTTGCCCCCAGTGAAGCGGATCTGGAAACGACCATCACTGAGCTGAGCCTGTTGTTGAGGCCAGGCGGGCTGTCCCTGGTCAGGCGTCTGCACACGTCCCTCCTGGCGGATCAGGAGGGGGGAGTGCGGGAGCATTTCGGCTTCCGCGACGCGATCAGCCAACCAGGAATTGCCGGCCTGCATCGAAGCATCGGTGGCCAGCCGTTGGTGCCCGCCGGGGAATTCATCCTCGGCTATGAGAACGCCTACGGACTGCATCCGGAGTGCCCTCGCGTCCATCACAACCGTGATCCAGACAGGCTGCTGCCACCGGCTGAGTTCGGCACCCACGACCTGGGGCGCAATGGCACCTATCTGGTGGTGCGCCAGCTGGGCCAGCGGGTGCGTGCCTTCTGGCAGTTTCTGGATGCCGTGAGCCGTGATCCCAACGGCGCCACCAACCCACAGCGGCGGGTGGCCCTGGCAGCCCGCATGGTTGGGCGCTGGCCCAGCGGGGCTCCCCTGGTGGAGAGTCCGACAGAAGATGATCCAGCCCGTGCAACGGCTAATAGCTTTGGTTATCACAAAAGCGACCCGCAGGGTCTGCGCTGCCCGCTGGGGGCTCACATCCGTCGCAGCAATCCACGCGATTCACTCGACCCGGCCCCCGGCACCGCCGCCTCTCTGGCGGTGAACGCCACCCACAGGCTTTTGCGGCGGGGCCGCACCTATGGCCCGCCCCTGAGCACGTCATTCGATCCCGACGAGATTCTGCAGGCGGATGAAGGAGAGGAGCGCGGCATCCACTTCATCTGCATCAACGCAAACATCACGCGCCAGTTTGAGTTTGTGCAGCGGTCATGGATCAACAATTCGCAATTCGATGGTCTCCTTGATGAGACCGATCCTCTGTTGGGGACCAGGCGTTTGCCCTCGGGCCGCCCGACAGACAACTTCTCGATCCCTGGCTGTCCAGTGCGCCAACGGATCTCGGGCTTGCCCACTTTCGTGGTGGTGCGTGGAGGGGCGTACTTCTTTCTGCCCAGCCTCTCCGCCATTCGCTATCTGGCCTCTCTCACCACCTGATCCTTATGGCACCGGACCCGGACACTACACCTGCTAACGGTTCTGGTGACAGCCCGCGGCTGAATCCAAGCCGCCCGATTCCTCCCCCGCAGACAGGATCTCCACTGCTGGATCTGCTCGCCAAGGTGACGATCAGGCTCACCCAGCTGGAGCGGCGTTTCGATCCCTTTTACCGGCCCGCTTTCGATGCGTTGCTGCAAGGGCCCCTGACGGATCTGGTGACATTCTGGATCAACCTGGCCCGTCGCGATGAGGGACTGGCGCTGGCGGAGGAGCGCCGCATGATCAACGAGGACCAGCTGGTGGATTCCATCATCAGCTCGTTCACGGCCCAGATCCGGGACCTCTGGAAACCGGGCTACGCCGAGCGAGGAGGTAACACGAAAACGTTTGGCATTGTGCGCGCTGAATTCGAGGTTCACGACAACCTGCCTCCAGAGTTTCGGCATGGCATCTATGCCAAACCGCACACCTACAAAGCCTGGGTGCGGTTCTCAGGGCCGGGCCCCTACATCACCCCAGACATCGACGACGTCGGTGCCATGAGCATCAGCGTGAAGCTGATGGGGGTGCCGGGGGAGAAGCTGATGGCTGATGAGAAACACACGCTCGACCTCACTGGTGTCTGCACGCCTACTTTCGTAACGGGTGACCTGGCCTCCAATGCCAATCTCCAGCTGGAAAGCTTGCGCAATGCGCAGATCCTGCATTTTCTGAACCTTCAGAACAACCACGTGCTGGACCTGTTGATGCAGGCCCTCTGGACGCGCACCCAGACCAGTCCGCTCGAGGTGCCTTATTTCAGCTGTGTGCCTTATCTCCTGGGTCCTGGCCAGGCCATGCAGTTTTCCTTCTGGCCGAAGGATGAGCGGCGAACACCAATTCCTCGCCTGCCCCTGCGACCGCCGGATGATTACCTGCGGCAGGCGATGGCTCGCACCCTCGCGGAGAAGGAGGCGGCGTTTGATGTGCGCCTGCAGCTGCAGCGGGATCCCCACCGGATGCCGATCGAGAATGCTGCGGTGTACTGGCCCGAACGGCTCTCGTCGCGGGTTTCGGTGGCCACCCTGCGTATCCCCAGCCAGATTTTCGACTCTCCCAGCCAGCTTGCCTTCGCTCGTCAACTCTCCTTTAATCCCTGGCACACGATCCCAGAGCACAGGCCCCTCGGCAACCAGAGCCGTGCCCGTCAGCGCATGTACGCGGAGCTGCTAGGGGTCCGACAACGCATGAATCGCACTAAACCCATAGAGCCTACTGGCGATGAGGAGTTCCTTCAGTAATGGAACCAGCAGTGATTCAAGTCTCTATTGGGCCCTTGCTAATGGCTGGTATTCCGATCATCACGGCCGTAAAGATGCGTAACAAACTACTTGCGACTCGCTGCCGTTCTTCTTTATGCATGGATATGTCTAGCAAAACCGATGAGTAATTCCCCTCAGGTGCCGACGCCCCACGGTTCGGCAAATATGAAGTATTTCTATGTGACCGCAGTAGCGGTCACAGCTCTCTTTCTAGGATATCTCTGGAGAAATCAGTCCAAGACTGGCGAGGTCACTATTGGTGAAAAGGGGGTAGTCATCAAGATCACTGACCGCGAAAGGGTTGAAACTCTAATTGATAATATACTTGATCCAGGTGTCGGTGCCGATGGCAAAAAACCTCGAACTCCGGCAGAAGAGAGGGCAATTAATTACCAGCGAAAGGCGCTGATAGATCATCTCGCTGCTGTAATTAAGAGATATGATCATAATAGCTATATGGGCAAAACAATGTTGGGAATCGCCGAGAATAGCGCCGATCCTTTTAGCTGGGAATACGATGATATAAGTATTGAGTATGATCCAGCGGTTAGAGACAAAGTGTTTGTTATATGCGCAAATAATTCAGACTGGAAAAACCGAAAGCTCTCGGTCCAGATCAGGGACATAAAGGCTGATTCCTTTACATCTGATGGAAAAGAATATTATGCTCTCCCCCAAATGCACTGCACCCCAACAAATCGCAAGAGAGTCAAGACCAGCGATCTTGATTTGTTTCGGGCGTCGCGCAAGCCCGGTCTGGTTGCACAGGCAAGAGGAGTGGTTAGTATACCCCAGTAATCTTCTGTCCCCAGGCGCCTAAGCAATGCAAAAGATTCTCATGATTATTGTTTCGATCGCTTCAATAGGTGCGACTGGTCTTCTGATGCATCGCATGGATGAACAAAGCGGTTCTCGTCAATACGAGCAAGCTCAGGCTTCATGTACATACAATGGTCATAGTTACCCTGAAGGAACTATTATTGAAGGAAGGATTTGCAAAAACGGCAAATGGACTTAGGTGTGTAGTCCCACCAGGTTGTTCAGCTGACAAGGGGGTGTGAGGTTGCCAGGGTCGGGGAGTCACCGCATGTCCCGACTGACAGTCGTCAGTCGGGAACGCCTGATTCGTCGTCATCTGGTGGAGCACGTCCCGCTCCGAACTCTGGCGGCCCATGCAGGAATCAGCCTGCGGACGGCCTACAAGTGGCTGGCCCGTTACCGCACTGGTGGAACAGCGGCACTGGCGGATCGACGGAGCGTGCGCCACAGCCAGCGACGGACACTTGATCCGCTGCTTCTGCAGCAGGCGATCGCTCTCCGGCATCAGAGATGCACGCTCAGACGCATCGCTCGCCTCCTCCATGTGCCCCTCTCGACGGTGGGCCGGACCATGAATGCTCTGGGCCTTGGCAGGCTGCGTAGCAGCGGTACCAGTGGCAGAAGCCTGGGGACATGATTCATGTCGATACCAAGCAACTGGCCTGTTTTCAGCGGGTGGGCCATCGGATCACGGGAGATCGCAGGCAAGGTCGCTCTCCGGGAGCCGGCTACGAGAAGGTGCACGTCGCCGTCGATGACGCCACCCGATTGGCGTACGTCGAGGTTTTGCCCGACGAGCAGCAGAGCACAACCGTTGGCTTCCTGGTGCGTGCGGTGGGGTGGTTCAGCGAGCAGGGGATGCCCTGCCGCCGGATCCTCTCGGACAACGGCTCTGCCTACCGCTCAGGCGCATGGAGGAAGGCCTGCAGGAGCATGGCGATCAAGCCGATACGAACCAAGCCCTACACACCACAAACGAACGGCAAGGCTGAACGGTTCATCAAAACCCTCTTGAACGAATGGGCCTATGGCATGCCGTTCCAGACCTCAAATGAAAGGAACCGCTGGTTACCGCGCTATCTGGGGCTGTATAACAGCCGCAGATCCCACATGGCCCTTGGTGGCCTCAGCCCTCAACAGCGGCTCAACCAGCTGCTGAACGCTGAATGACCTGATTATAACACACACCTAAGGCTTTCACTTGTACTATACCTTCGGTGCAGTTCTCGTCAAGTGACGATCAGCATGGAATTGGTCAGAGCAGGCTGTTGATGCCAATGGCCCCGTACTTGTGAATCAAGGGATGGGGTCGCTCCTTGCATGTTCCTCCAAGGGCTAACTCAGATGCTGCGATAGACGCAGGGCCACCGCGGCCAGAGGACGGACCGGATTGGCGGCACAACTCAGTGGCATCACAGACATATCGCAGACATAGAGCCCGGAGGTACCGATCACCTTCAGATCCTCATCGACAACCGACTCAGTGGCGAATGGGGAATCCAGCCTGGGTCGATACGGCATCCGCAGACTGCCGGCGGCATGATGAACCGTACCCGAGCCAAAACCCTTGCCGCCTTGGCCGTACCAGATCTCTCCTTCAGGCCGGGCAGGAGCGCCATGGATCGAAAACTCGGACATGATGCGGAAGGTGATGTCGTTCAACACCGCCCAGATCTGCGGGGGGCTCTTCTGCCAGCCAGCAAGCGCTGGCAAGCGAACCCGGGAGAGGTGATCAACCCAGCTTTGGTTGCGGAAAACGATTTCTGGTACGTATCCGAAGGGTGGGGCCGCATGGACATGGTTGTCATCATCAAGGCAGTTGGCGAAGCTGAACTTAAGGTCGAGGCGCGCCGCGCCGGCGGCGCCACCCGCAGGGCGAGCTGGCTCGCTGGGGTCGTTATCCCGAAGGTGCCAATACTCGTGATTCAGATTGATCTCAACATTGAAGGGGTAGCGAATGACACCGTTGTCCCGAAGCCCTCTGGAGTAGAAGACGATTTTGGCGTGATCACTTGTGTCGAGGGTGACATTGCCAATCCGGTTCACATAGGTGGTGATCTCACTCGTTGTTGGATGATCCGTAAGGCCCCTGCCCACAAGACCTTGAACCTGCGCAGGCAGTGAAGCGAAGAGCGACGAGCGGCGCAACAGCTTCGGACTCTCAATCGATCCCGCGGCCAGCACCACCTGCGGAGCCTTGAAGATGCGGACTTCTCCGTTGAGAGTATTGCGCACCACAAGCTCATGCCCGCTCCCGGAGCGACGCACATCCTCGACAAAGGAATTCAGAAGCAGCTGCAGACCAGGACCATTACCATGGCTTCCGCCAGGGGTCAGCCCCAGTTGATTGATGAGCAATTCAGCTGTGTTGAAGACACCCGTTGGCTCGGTGAAGAACTCCTCATTCGCGCTGCCGTCATCCTTGAGATAGGGCTGATGAAGAGCGCGGGGTGTCTGCTGAATCGAGAAGTCGGACGCCAGGCTTGATTGACGTAAGCGGGCGACAACCGCCTCTGCTGTGCTGCCCATCGAACGGGAAGCCAGCATCACCGCGCCAGCCCGCTCCAGCAGACCGCTAATGAGATCCTGCCTCACACGTTGGGGGAAATAATCCATTTCCCAACCCTGAGGCGTTGGGATCAGCCCAGACCAGAAGATCGAACGACCACCAAAGTTCAGCTGAGGCTTCTCACCAATGAAGAATTCGCTTGAGCTATTGCCAGACTGCCAGAAGGTATCGCAGGCAAAATGCTTGGCCAGGCTGCTGTTAGGAAAGCGGCAGAAGTTGTAGGCGTGTGTTGGGTAGAGATAGGAGCCTGCTTCTAGAACAAGGATGCGCTTGGACTTGCCGGCACGTTCAGCCAGATCATCGGCAAGCAGCCCACCGCCGATGCCTGATCCCACGATGATGATGTCAAAGTCGTCACGCTGCCCCAGATACTGGAGAAAAAGCCTCTCGCCGGCACGGGTTCGTTCAGCAATGAAGTTCCCATAGACAGCTGGATTGAACGTCATTCGTTTATCCTGTTGTGTTGTGGATCTTGCGTTCGCTTAGGCAAAGACTTGAGTTTCAGCCCGAGCCTTAGGGTGAGGAACAGAGCGAGAAGTAACCCATCCCAATGTAGTTAGACTCTATAGCGTATTTCTGTAGGTGAAGGCTTCATCTTCCGCATCTGTTCGGAAATGACCACATCTGCTGGCAGTCTTGGCGCCCTACGATCGAGGAGAGCGGCGACTACCGGCGGGGGCTGGGGCGCTACAGGGATTAACCATCACCTTGAGCTCCACAACCTGAACTCAACGTGCTTGGTGGCTGCGTAAAAGTCTTGGTCCGTCGTCAACAAGGTCAGATCGTTTCTGCGACAGAGCTGGATGAGTAGGGCGTCAATGGTGCCAACTTGCACGCCGCAACGACGGCAGGAGTTTCGGACTTCTGCTGCTTCGATGTGATCTTCCTTATCCGGCTGGAGGAAGGCGAGCGCTGAGAGGCGATCGACCAGCTGGGCTCGGTCCTTCGGCCCAGCAAAGCCTTGCAACAGCTCCTGGAGGACCAGTCCTGTCGTGAAGACCTGATCTATCCCCAGAAGTGCGTGGCGGAGGGCCACGACCTCGGGTGCGGATTGCTCAACATCACAACGCAGAGCCAGTGACCAGACGCTCGTGTCAACAAGAAGACTCACTGCTTGCGAGCCCGTTCAGCCTTGTAATCGAATGAAGCGTCCCACTCAAGCTTTCCAAAAAGCTCTGCGACCCGCCGCTGTTCTCTCCGGGCGATGAACTCCTGAAGGGCTCGGGTCACGGCAGCTTTCTTGGTCGGCTCTCCACTGACGCGGAAGGCTCGATCGAGCAGCTCCTGGTCGAGAGCAAGATTCGTGGCCATGTGTGACTCTTGTATGTAGAGCCTACACAGTAAGGCCCCGACCGCAGCGCTAGTGGTGTGGCTGGCTTTCTGTGATGCCTCGGTAAGTGTCAGCAAAGATGTCACTTCCTGGCAGCCTCCGAGCAGGCCACGCTCCGCCTCTGCGGCGGGTTCATCCGCCTCCTCACATCAGCCCTGACGGCCTCGCTGTAACGAAGCATCTGTCATGCCCTCAAGCC